>JACCDJ011581914.1_pt1 | contig 11211 bp, 15 predicted proteins | sample 7444481 | NCBI WGS metagenome assembly JACCDJ01 (sample SAMN15323435, study PRJNA562643) | freshwater metagenome | isolation source: river surface water | place: USA:Blue River Watershed | collected 2017-08-15 | reverse complement strand
TGGTAGCGCTCATACATCTCTTCAACGAGCCAATCATTTGCTCCGAAGTCTTGACCTGGTTGCGTAGCCGACACTGGCGCGCTCCTTATAGATAAGTGAAAACGGTTCGTTCGTACGCCTAAGACTATCGGCTCAGGGCGGAGGCGATAAATCCCTGAAAGGGCGAGATAGCGCACACTCATGAGCCATGTGGACGCGTAGATCTCTGATTCTGGGATGGGACGGCTCTGACTTCGGGAGGTCAATGGCTGGCGCTGCTAGCGGAAGTCAGGTGGCGAGCCCGAAGCGTTCGCCAATGGTGCGCATGACGCAGTGGCCAATTCCGAGTGCCCGGAATTGCTCCAGCGACTTCAGAGTGCGGGATCGGCCAGCCATTGGGAGAGTTCTCACATGAGTACATCAGAGCAGCCGCATCCAGTAGCCATCATTACTGGTGGAAGTCGCGGCCTGGGCTTTGAAGTTGCTCGCGGATTGGCAGCCCGTGGATACGAGCTCGCTCTGATTGCTCGAGACGCAGATCGCTTAGCCGCTGCGAGCAACGCCTTACGCACAGAGTTTCCCAACGCTTCAGTGACAACTTTTCCAATCGATTTTGAAGTAACAACACCTAGTGCTATTGAGAAGGCTCGCACTGCACTGGCCGAAGTAAAGGCACAGTTCCCGACGCCACAGGCACTTGTGATTGCACATGCTGTGATGAGCGAAAAGATGTCAAAAACTCTGCGCACCACAGATGAAGAGTGGCGTCGCGTCCTTTCAATCAATCTCGATTCAACATTTATTGTTGTCAATGAACTCGTTCCATCGATGGCAGATGCGCGAAATGGTCGAGTCGTTATCTTCTCTGCATGTCTTGGACGCATGTCAGGACCAGGAAACGCTGGCGGCTTAGCCCCATATCGAATTAGCAAAGCTGGCGTGAATGCGCTGGTGCGAAACCTTGCACATGAAACTGGAATGGGCGCTCGCGGATTACTCGTCGATGCAATCTGTCCTAATCATTCACGCACGGATATGGGTGGAGCAGATGCTCCTCGTAGTGCAGAAGAGGGCGCTGAGACTGCGCTCTGGCTCATTGATCGAACCTTTGATGCGCAGAGTGCCTCACTTGAAGAGCGGACAACAGGCGTACTTTGGGAAGATCACGAGATCGTTCCTTGGTAATTACGCCAGGCATTCCTCACCTGCGCTAGGTTGCCAAAGGTTGCGTTGTAGAGAGCACCTTCTGATAATTCTAGTTAAGCCTTTGAAAAATTTCGCCTCACAGTTACCCTGAGTTCATGACAATTACAGTTGCGCGCTTACTGCGACATATGGCTTGGGCTAATCAAGAGACTATTAAGCACCTTCAGACTCTTCCTGAAGAATCTTTAAAAGCTTACGCAACTAATCCTGAGTGGTTTGTGGCAGAGATTGCCCACCACATCGTTGATTCAGCAGATCATTATGCATTAACCATTACTGGTGAGCCAGCACTAACAAAGCCAGGAGATCCTTGCATCGCCGATATTGAAAGCATTGCCGACCTTTCGCGACTAGCTGAGCAGGCAGCCCTTGTCGATGCTCGCCTTGTGGCAGCCGCTGATTTGGACGATACCTGGCTCGATCTTGAAAATGACAATGGAAAGTTTCAGCGTCTTCGTTCAACAGTTCTTTCGCAGGCTATTCACCATGCAACTGAACACCGCGCACATATTGCCAGCGCGCTAGAGGCAAGGGGTTTCAAGCCAGTTGATCTCGATGATATTTCTCTCTGGGATTACGAGAAGTACGAGACTGCCAACGGATTGCGCGACAAATAATTACTTCGCTTTATTCTCTCTCGATGCAATTGTGAGAACGAAGTAGAGGGTGGCAACGGCAAGGATCGCTAAAGGAATTGCAAGAAAGTAAAGATTGGCTTCCGCTTGATATTTCACGACTCCGAGTACGATGAGATTTGCAAGAACAGCGGGCGCTTTACCGAAATTCTTTCCGGCTTTATAACCACGACCACATTGGATAAGGCCAAGGCCACCTGCGATTGCAAAGAGGAGTACTCCTAGCAACGGGAGAATCTCGCGGTTCTCATGAGTAATTCCCAGAACGATCAACCACGCACCTAGCGCTAGTACTAGCGCTCCTTCGATAAAGAGAAGGGTGGCAGCGATTGATCTGCGGTCGATCTGGCGAGAAGGTGAAGTCATGAGCATCAGATTATCGCTACTTAATCAGAATCACTTGCCCCTGACATGGCGATAGATCCACAATATTTGCAGGATGGAATGCGAGATGAGCTGACTCGTTGCGCGGCTCCACCACTCTTCTACTCACATCTTGAACGTGTCATCGCTGGATCCACGCGGTCACATTCAGAGGTGACCTTGGTGGCTATATCAATCTCCGACGGAAGTAGCATCGACGAAATCGTCTCTATGGCACATGCCATTACCCAATCAATGCGAAGAGAGGATCTCTGTGGACGAATGGGGCACTTCCAATTCATAGTTGCTCTGGCAGGAGATAGTGCTGGCGCAGTGAAACTCGTAGAACGCATTGAGAGCGCAGCCAAAACTCTGTTCTCTTCCACCTACGTAGAATGGATACAAGGAGAGAAACCGCTGCAACTGCTCTACCGATTAGATTGCGCAGTCGATAACGTTTAAAGATATCCACACCTTTTCTGCAAGTGAAATACTGTGTCGGTTGGCTATCTACCTTCCGCTACATGGAGAGAGCAACCCCAACAGCAATTCCCACTCGAGTTAGTGACTATGTTGTAACTGAAAAAACAATCGAGAAGATGGATAGCGAAGTTACCTACGGGCCGATTTATTCTCTGATGAAAGATCCAACGATTGAGGAAATCTGGATCAACTCGCCCGAACGAATTTTCATCGCTCGGGGTGGAAAGAGTGAATTAACAAATCTGGTCCTCACGGCTAGCGATGTGAAACAACTGATTGACCGAATCCTGATGTGGAGCGGGCGTCGTATCGATCTTTCATCTCCATTTGTTGACGCACAACTTCCGGACGGCAGCCGTTTACATGTAGCAATCCCAGAGATCACCGCAGAACATTGGTCCGTAAATATCAGAAAACATCTGATGCGCAGTATGAGCCTTACGGACCTGGCTAAGCGCGGAATGATGAGTCACGAGATCGCATCTCTATTAAGTCGCAGCGTCAAAACCGGGATGAATATTCTCGTCTCGGGTGGCACACAATCTGGAAAGACAACGTTACTGAATGCACTCGTATCGCAAACTCCCGTCCAGGAACGTGTGATCACTATTGAAGAGGTATTTGAACTCAAGCCACTTCTTCCAGATGTGGTTGCCATGCAGATTCGAACAGCGAACCTTCAAGGCGATGGAGAAATTCCGATGCGCCGCTTGATTAAGGAAGCTCTTCGAATGCGTCCGTCTCGGCTCGTAGTTGGTGAAGTGCGCGAGGCTGAGGCGCTCGACCTGCTCATCGCTCTCAACTCAGGCCTTCCTGGAATGGGAACTATCCACGCTAATTCTTCGCGAGATGCGATCGTGAAATTGCAGACGCTTCCTCTGCTTGCTGGCGAAAACATCTCCCACAAATTCATTGCACCGACCGTTGCTTCCGCCCTAGATCTGATTGTCCAGGTGAACCTCAATAGCGAAGGTCTAAGAAGGATCGTTGAAGTTTCTTGGGTAACAGGGCGATATGAAAATGATCATGCAGAGATTGAATCTCTCTGGAAGTGGAATGGAGATGAATATGTAAGAGGTATTGCAACGTCATTTCCCCTAGATCAATGGTGGATTGCATGATCGCAACTAGAAACACTCCTGAGATTGTTCAGCTCAAAGATGGCTTAAACCAGCAACGCCAATCCCGCGGATTAAAGAGCGTGCAATCGGCAATTCCTTATTCGCTTTCTTGTTGTGGATCTTTCCTCCTCATCTTCTTTCTCACCGCCTCTCTGCTATTGGCATCGGCCTTCTCTCTCCTTGCGTTGGCATTTACATATGTAGTCCTTAGTGGGCGAAAAGGTAAGTTGGAGTTAGAGATTGCTTCTTCCTGGCCTGAAGTGATTGACCACCTCATCTCTGGAATCCAATCTGGCATGTCCCTTACTGAATCCCTGACAGAGCTCTCTACTCGCGGACCGGTGGTGATGCGTCCAATTTTCGCTGCCTTTAAGCGACAGGTGCTAGAAGATGGAGATTTTGATCGAGGAATTAAATTCCTCGCAGAACGATTTGGAAGCCATGCAGCCGATCAGATTTTCCAGGCACTTCTGATTTCTAAATCTTTAGGCGGAAGTGAGCTGCTCTCAATCCTGAGAACGCTAGGCAACTTTCTCCGGCAGGATTTGGCGCTTCGTAACGAGATTGCGGTCAAACAATCCTGGATTAAGAACTCAGCTCATCTCTCATCAGCAGCACCGTGGTTACTTCTCTTGCTTCTTGCGATGCAGCCCTCAACAGTTACCGCCTTTTCGACTCCTACTGGTGCTGCAATTCTCTTCATTGGATTGGCAATGACAGTTCTCGCCTATATCTGGATGACTTTTTTGAGCAAGCTTCCGAACGTTCCACGAGTCTTTGGGGGAAATAGTTGAACCCCATTCTCTTCTCACTCATGCTCTCACTCAGTGGTGCTTCACTATTAATTTTGGGCGAGCACCCAGGCGATGAGGTGCGAAAGATTGCCGGCCACACACGCGATCGTTCTATGGTGAGGGCGCGTCTGCGTGAACTCGATCGCATCTCCCAAAGTGATTATGAAGAGTTTCGCTATCTCCAACTTCTCTATACAGGAATAGCCATCTTGGTCATCTTTGGGTTATGCACTCTTGGGAATCGAACACTTCCTGCAACTCTGATCTTCTCACTTGTGATTGGTCTAGCAACCTTCTTTTACTCTGATCGCTCTCTGACTGCAGCTGTAAAGAGACAGCGCAGCGCAATTGAAGCGGAGTTTCCCGCGATTATTGAAATGCTCACCCTTGCAATCTCTGCTGGGGAATCACCTCTGACTGCCTTTAGGCGTATAGCCGAAAACTCACATGGTTACCTCAGCAGAAAATTCAGGCAGGTCATTTCCCAAGTACATCAGGGAAGACCTTTTCACTCAGCCCTTGATCTGATGGGGCGAGATATCAATTCGCCTCTTGTCAGAAAGTTTGTTGACTCATTGGTAAATGCGATGGTGCGAGGTGCACCAATTACAGATGTACTCATTCGTCATGCACAAGAGGCACGGGACAATCAGCGAAACCGCATTTTGGCCGCTGCCGGCAAAGCCGAGATTTCAATGATGATTCCCGTTGTCTTTCTTATCCTGCCTATCTCAATTCTCTTTGCCTTGTGGCCCTCACTTACAAACCTCAATCTCTTCGCTAGCTAAGTGTTAGCGATATCAGTACCGAACGCAGTACCGAACGCAGTTATCCAAACCAATAAGAGAAACCGGAGTCGAGCATGGAGCAAACAATCAACAGTACGACCGAGCATCAGAAGGAGTTTTCAGGCGACACCTGTAAAGCTCACCTTGCCAAGAGGGTTCACAAGAGTCAGGTTTGGTTCCATCGTCGAGCAATCTCGCTCAATACCAGTGTTCGAGAGAGCAAATTGATCAGAGAGATCAACGATGAGAGAGGCGATGTGCCTGGTTGGGTACTTGTTGTTCTTATGACAACCGGTTTGGTCACTGCGATCTGGACGATTGCTGCGCCGCGTCTTTCTACAATCCTAAAGAACTCACTTGATGCGATGAATGGCATTCGATAGGTGAGCGCCTCTCGCTCTGAGCGCCTTGTGTGGAGAGCACAGCGAGCATCCGCAACATCGAGTAGACGGAGTGCATGCACAGTAACGAGAGCATCCACAGCATGGAGAGATGAGCGAGGAAATGTAGAGAGCTCTCTGACTTTGATTCCGCTCCTCTTTCTCTTCCTCATCGGAGTTCAACTCATACTTGCAATCAATGTACGAGATGCAGATTCGATGAAGGCATCAGATGGGGCATCCAAGCGTGCGATTTCTGGAAACTTTAGAGACTCTGACCGCGAGACGCTCCTTAATTCACCTGATCGGTTTTCAAACATTTCGCTCTTGATATCGCGAGAGAGTCGGAAGATTCCCGAGTTGGTTCCGGGCTTGTCCCGACTCCTTGGTCGGGATCTGGAAACTGATGTTCGAGGTGTTGCAATTATTGAGAACACGCGATGAGGTCGCTCAAGGACGTGCACCAGAGATTTATCTCTGAAGAGAGAGGCAGCGCCAGCGTTGAATTTGTAGTGCTAGCGCTACCTCTCTTCATTCCGATCCTTATCTTTCTGGGACAGTTTTCATCGTTGAGTTCACATGAAATGGCGATGCAGACGCTGGCCAGAGAGAGCTTGCGAGCATTTGTCGAAAGCAATAGCGATCAATCTGGGGGAGCACTCATTAACGAGGTAATCAACGTCGGTGGAGAGAAACTAGGTTTGAGTGCAACTGAGATCGAGTCAATTGATGTAGATATTGAATGCAGTAAGAGCCCCTGCCACTCTCCTAATGGACGCGTGCGAATCACCTTAACTATGGATCCTTCGGTAAACCACGGGCGACAGGTGATCGCAGCCGCACAAGAGTATTTCTCTCCGTGGATCAATTAAGGTGTTGAAGAGCGAGAAGTTAATGACGAGTGTGAGGCGATTCAAAGTACAGCTTAAGAAGGTGCTCTCACATACTCGAGATGAACGGGGATCTATTTCGATTCTGACAATTGCACTCTTCTTGATCACTGTAACTCTAATCATGATCTCAACCAATGTCGCGGCTGTTACCGTTGCAAAGAGAACGTTGACACAGAGCGCTGAATCAGCAGCACAACGCGGGGCTCATTTCCTAGATGAAGAGGCCTATTACTCGGGTAAATTCAATGTGATCACAATGGCTGCAAATCTCTTGGGGAGAGGTCCTGAAGATCCAGGTATTCCGATTGATTGCGACTTGGCACGCGGTGGGATTGCAGAAGCTTTGGAGGATCTATCTCGTGAGAGTGATCTATTGATTGATAAAGGAGTCAGCGATCTAAAAGTCTTAGAGATTGCATGCGATGGGCGAGATATACGCGTTGCTCTCCAGGCTAATGTCGACCTTCCCTTTCAACTTCCCTTCATGGGAATTCGCAGCGTGACTTTGAGATCAGCGGCAACCACCTTTAACCAAAGGAATAACGGTTTCTATCTCTTTGGTTTTCGCATTAGCTAGTTAACTCCTTTACTATCGCAGTGATCAATTGCTCTCTTCCTTCGCACTGATCAATTGCTCTCTTCCTTCGCACTGATCAATCGCTCTCTTCCTAACGCATCAGCGACCACCAATCTCTAAGGAGAACTCTCTCGTATTTCAGCAGGTATCCTTTCCCTATGGCCCGCGAATACAGTCTTGAGATTTCCGAGATTGACGCGACCCTAGTTTCTATTGAAAAGGTTCTAGACCTTCCAAAACTTGAAGCAGAGGCCGTTGATCTGGAAGCTCAAGCCGGTGTTCCAAATCTCTGGGATGACCCCGAGAAGGCACAAGCAGTTACAAGCAAACTTTCCCGTGTGCAATCAACTATTGCACGCCTTAAGTCACTACGCCGTCGCGTTGAAGATCTTCCAGTTCTCTTTGAATTAGCTGCTGATGAGCCAGATGGTTCAGCTCTGCGCGATGCCGAGATTGAATTAGATTCAACGGTAAAAGCAATCAGCGAATTGGAAGTTACAACGCTTCTCAACGGTGAATACGACGACCGCGATGCTCTGATCACTATTCGCTCAGAGGCTGGCGGCGTTGAAGCTGCTGACTGGGCTGAGATGTTGATGCGCCTCTATCTTCGTTACTGCGAACGCCATGAATACAAAGTCGATGTTCTTGAAACCTCATATGCAGAAGAAGCTGGAATAAAATCAACAACTTTCCGCGTGAGCGCGCCTTATGCATATGGAACTCTCTCTGTCGAACAAGGCACACATCGACTAGTTCGCATCTCACCATTTGATTCACAATCTCGTAGACATACATCTTTTGCTGGTGTTGAAGTTGTCCCAGTTGTGGAACAGAGCGATCACATCGATATCGATGAGAAAGAGATTCGTGTGGATGTCTATCGCTCATCTGGTCCAGGTGGACAAGGTGTAAATACAACCGACTCCGCAGTCCGCCTGACACACATCCCAACAGGCATCGTTGTCTCTTGCCAGAATGAACGTTCTCAAATTCAAAATAAAGCGACCGCGATGGCCGTTCTACAGTCAAAATTGTTAGAACGTCGTCGTCAAGAAGAGCAAGCCAAAATTAATGCGCTCAAGGGCGACAATTCAGGCTCTTGGGGAAATCAGATGCGTTCCTATGTGCTTGCTCCGTATCAAATGGTTAAGGATCTTCGAAATAATCATGAGACAGGAAATACATCTGCTGTACTCAACGGCGAGATCGATGACTTCATCGAAGCTGGAATTCGCTGGCGTCGTTCACAAGCCACGCAATAAATCTCACACTCATTTCACGCGTGAGTGGACTCAATTTCTATCTAAAGTCGGGTCTATCTGCGCTCAAATCCCGCATTGATGGCTCATCTTCTATAAACTAGGCCCAGTACGGAGAAGACGGGGCCTGACAGCCCTGTTATCCAAAGGACCTATGTTCTGCATGGAATATGGGTGCCAGGAGTTCAGGCGAGAGCCTTACTCACGGAAGGGCTACGAGGAGCAGCAGATGATTCGTTTTGAGAATGTGACCAAGGTTTATCCGGGTCAAGAACGTCCTGCCCTCGATTCAGTCAACCTTGAAATTACAAAGGGAGAGTTCGTCTTCCTCGTCGGTGCATCAGGCTCCGGTAAGTCAACATTCCTGCGTTTGATCCTCCGTGAAGAGAAGCCAACATCTGGCGTAATTCATGTCGCTGGAAAAGATCTCGGAAAGCTTTCAAACCACAAAATTCCTGAGCTTCGTCGCCAATTAGGAACCGTCTTCCAGGATTTCCGACTTCTTCCAAATAAGACAATTACAGAAAATATTGCTTTTGCTCTCCACGTTCTTGGTTACTCCAAGAAGGAGATCAACCGTGAAGTCCCTGAAGTTCTCGAGCTTATTGGCCTTGAAGATAAAGGCGATCGCATGCCTAACCAGCTCTCAGGTGGAGAGCAGCAGCGTGTAGCGATTGCTCGTGCATATGTGACAAAACCGGCAATCATCATCGCTGATGAGCCAACAGGAAACCTTGATCCAGCGCTTTCCGTCGGCATTATGAAATTGCTCGATCGCATCAACCGTGAGGGCACAACAGTTTTGATGGCAACACACGATTCAGGCATCGTTGATCAGATGCGTAAGCGCGTAATCGAACTAGATGGCGGACATGTAATCCGTGATCAGGTTCGTGGCGTTTATGGATACACAGGGTAAGGGGAGAGAAGATGCGCACAGGATTTTTGCTCAGTGAAGTTCGAATTGGACTTCGCCGTAACCTCACCATGACATTCGCTGTTGTTGTCACAACAGCAATCTCACTCTCACTGCTCGGTATTGGATTGCTCTCCAACGCACAGGTAAATGCGATGAAGGATTATTGGTATGACAAGATTGAAGTATCAGTCTTTCTCTGTGGTCCTCTTTCAGAGTCACCATCATGTGCTGGCGGCGTAGTCACAGATGAACAGCGCACCACTATCAAATCTGATCTTGAAGCACTTCCAGTAGTACAGAGCGTCTATTACGAGAGCCAATCAGAGGCGTTTTCACGTTTACAAGAGCGCTTTAAAGATTCCGCAATTGCACAGAATGTGACTGCAGATCAGCTTCCAGAGTCATTCCGTGTAAAGCTCGATGATCCAACACAGTTTGCCGTAGTTGTCTCAGCCTTTACAGGTCGACCTGGCGTCGATGTTGTACAGGATCAGCGAACTATTCTTGAGAAGTTCTTCAAACTTCTGGAGGTTCTCCGAAATGGTGCAATCGCGGTCGGTCTAGCATCGGTCTTAACAGCGGCGCTATTGATCTCAAATACTTTACGTATCGCAGCCTTTAACCGCCGCCGAGAAACCGGTGTGATGAAACTTGTTGGTGCCTCATCCTTCTCTATCCAACTGCCATTCCTTCTTGAAGGAATCATCTCGGCAATTATCGGTTGGGGTCTTGCAACAGGTCTTCTTGCAGGGTTGAAGCAAGTTGTTGATACACAGGTTGCACCGCTTCTTACATTTACTAACTTCTTTGGTTGGAATGAAGTTTGGGTATCTTCTGCCTGGCTCTTGCTCACCGGTTTAGTTGTCTCCACCTTTGCCTCACTCATCACTCTTCGCCGTTACCTCAAGGTCTAAGGCGCTAGGGTTTTCAGGGTCTCGTGGTCTTGGGTCTAGAGTCGCACCATGGTTAAAGAGGTCGGTCGCAAACTCATAGCCCAGAACAAGAAGGCACGTCACGATTACTCGATTGAAGATGTCTACGAGTGCGGAATTGTTTTAACGGGAACCGAAGTTAAATCATTGCGCGCAGGACGCGCATCACTTATAGATGGTTATGCCCACGTGAGCAATGGTGAGTTGTGGCTCAGCGGCGTTCATATTCCTGAGTACACAGAGGGAACATGGAATAACCACACACCTCGACGCGAGCGAAAGCTATTGGTTCATCTAGATGAGCTACGCAAACTTCATGCACTCACCAAAGAAGGTGGACTCACTCTCATTCCTTTGCAGCTCTACTTTAAAGATGGCAAGGCAAAGATCGAGATCGCGCTTGCTCGAGGAAAGAAGGCGCACGATAAGCGCGCATCGCTCAAAGAGCGCCAGGATTCTCGTGAAATCGAACGCGAAGTCTCTCGCCGAAAGACAGGCAAAGACTTCTAGAGTCTGTAAGAGACTTTGATCTAGCTACACACTCTCAATAACACTGCATCCTGAAGGTAACCACTGCTCCTGTCAGTCGAACTTTAAGCGCACATCTAGTACAAACTCCCTCTCAAGGCAGCAGCCACTCAAGGAATTTTCGCGTTGTCGTGATGGTTCTATACACTTAGAAGACAACTACATAGTGGCAATGCATAACTGTCGGCTTTTCATGGCAGTCACGAGAGTGATTCATTGAATTGGCGACGATGCTTTCCACACCCATGGGGGTGAACGGTCTCGACTTTGGCTGTTGAGATAGGGGAAGCGGGCCGAGGAAGCCGGAATGATCTCGTAAACCATGAAATCCGTGCACAACTAACTGCAGAC
>JACCDJ010315393.1_pt1 | contig 11211 bp, 9 predicted proteins | sample 7444481 | NCBI WGS metagenome assembly JACCDJ01 (sample SAMN15323435, study PRJNA562643) | freshwater metagenome | isolation source: river surface water | place: USA:Blue River Watershed | collected 2017-08-15 | reverse complement strand
GTTCTATGAAGCGATATACGCCGCGGTGCGTGAGTCGGACGCGGTATTACTGATTGGGCATGGAACTGGAAAAGGTTCCTCAGCTGAAAAGTTTTGTGCCTATTTGGAGAAACACCATCCAGAGTTTCCAAAGCGGATCTTAGAGAGTTTGGAGTTAAATCTATCTGCTATGAGCGATCAACAAATCTCGATGAATGCCAGGCAGTGGTTTGAGAAAAATTATCGCAAACTCGCTACCTGGCATGATCGACAGAGCAAACCCTGGTTTGTTGGGTAATTACTCTACTTTGTAGCAACCTCTTGAATTAAGTATCCAAGATTGCCCTTACTGGCTGAACCCCATGCATAGACAACCATATTGACATTGTCTTTGATGGTGACATTTGCCTTTGGAATTGCAACGGTAGTTGTCCCTGCCAAACGCACCTCAGTTGGATAACTTCCGTACCGTAAAGAAACTTTGCGTTCATTTCCATTGGTAAGTGAACGGAAGAGTGTTACGGAATCTGTAGCGATATCAACCGCCGGTGCCGCTGCGACATGTCTAACAGTCAGCCAGGATCTCTTTTTGCCGGGCTCAGTGTTCATATTCTTGAACAAGCTGAGGGTTGCTTTCCCAGTTGAGTCTAGATGTGCGACGAAAGAGACATTGACCCCATTAGCCAGGTAAACCGGCCGGAATGAGAGAACTGAGGCGGTATCTGAGGTGGGGGTTACGCCATCTGCATAGATTGCGATTTGTTGCGAACCAGGTTCGATGTTGAAACTCTTCATCGCACCAGGAACCGCATCATTGAGTAGAAGCGCGCCATTAGCGTAAACATCCACCTTATCCGCTCCAAATCCAGCGGGAATAGCATGAATTATGGTTACTACAGCTGGAGTACTTGGTTTATTTTTCGGCTTAGGAGCTGCAGTAGCAGATCCTGATGATAGAACCACCGCCAAAATCGTAACTTGAGCGGTTTTGAAGATTAAACTCTTCATTCTTAACCTTTCTTATTGGAGAAAAATGCATGAAATTGCATTCGCTCACAATGCTAAAGAAAGGCTTCACAACAAAAAAAGAAAAGACCTGTTAAAGACCCGCCACTCTTTTTGCCCTTGCAATCTTCAAAATTTCATACCAAAGTAGTCCTGCAATACTTACCGCAAGCATGGTTAGCCAATCAGTAAAGCCAATATCTCCCAGATCGAAGAGAGTTCGCATTGGTGGGATCAGAATTAGAGAGAATAAAACTCCCAGCGCTAATAAAAGTATCCAAGGCACAGCCCGGTTATTTCGGCTTTTAAATGTTTGCAGAATCGTCAAACTTCGTGAACGGTTGGTCAGAATCAAGAAAATATTGGAAATCATTAGGCCTCCGAAAATCATTGATCTGACCTCTTGCTCCGAACGTCCAGAAGCGTCGAGAAATAGGAAAAGAGAGAGAAGTGCCAGAAAGGTAGAGATGCCTTGAGAGGCGGCCAGCCAAATCTCCCGCTTGGAAAAGAGCTTGCTATCGGGTTTGCGTGGCTGTTCCTCCATGATCTTTGGATCTGGGCTTTCCTCTTCGAATACTACAGAGCAAGCCGGATCGATTATTACCTCATGGAAGGCAACTAATCCCGGAAGCAATATAAGCGGCCAGCTAGTGGAAAAAATCGGTAACAGCGCCAGACCAAAGATTGGAATGTGAATGGCGATGACATAGGACATGGCCTTTTGTAGGTTTGCGTAGGTAGCACGACCTCGTTTTATGCCTCGCACAATTGAGTTGTAATTGTCATCAGTGATTATTAATGCAGATGCTTCACGAGCCACATCAGTTCCACGTCCACCCATTGCAATTCCGATATCAGCCGCCCTTAGAGCCGGGGCATCGTTAACGCCATCGCCAGTCATGCCGACAACTTGTCCCGAAGCTTGTAAGGCTCGAACGATGCGTAGTTTGTGTTCTGGTTTTACTCTGGCAAACACGGATACCTCTGCACTTTGTGTTGCAAGTTGTCCATCATCCCATGCATCTATTTGATCACCAGTGGCTATTAGATGTAAACCATCCAATCCAATCTCATGAGCAATTGCAGCTGCAGTGTTTGGATGATCACCCGTGATCATTATGGTCTTAATTCCTGCACTCCGACACTCAGCGACCGATTCTTTAACGCCAGCTCTTATTGGATCTTGAAGAAATGCCAAACCTAAGTACTCAAACTTCAAACTATCAAAGTTAGTAGAGATTTCAGAGGTGGTTGAAGCGACATGTTTTGCTACAGCGATGACTCGAAATCCTTTTCCAGCAGCCTCATGGACCGCAGCAGAGATTTCTTTTGCTTCAGCTCCGCCTAATTGGCAGAGTTTTATGATGGTTTCTGGAGCGCCTTTAGCGGCATAAGTAATTTGGGCTTCTTGTTTCCAAATGTGGATGTAGGCCAAACGCGATCTCTCAACAGGAAACTCCATCAATGAATCCGCTGAGTTTGAAATCTTCAATCTCTGTGAAAGCTCAAGAAAAGCAATATCCATAGGGTCATAACCCCTAATTGGGCAGGCAAGTGCCGCAATCTCAATTAGTTCGATTAGATCCGCGGAAAGCGAGCTCGAATCCATATTGGTTGTCAGAGTCGAGCGATTGTTTATGCTGGAAATCTCCTTTACCGTCATGTGATTCTCGGTGATAGTTCCGGTTTTATCGACGCAAAGCACTGAGATAGAACCTAAAGATTCAATAGAGGATGGCTGACGGGTTATTACCTTCTCCCTTGAGATACGCCAGGCCCCAATTGCCATAAACAATGTGAGAATTACCGGAAACTCCTCAGGTATCAATGCCATTGCAGCTGCGATTCCAGCCAAGCCACCTTCTAGCCAGTTGTTACGTGTACTGCCATAAATAGTGACCACTGAAATAACGGTAAATATGCCCAGCACACCAATTACCCGCACCAACTGATCGACATCTCTCTGCAATCGAGACCGGCTGGTGGTTATTTCCTGAAGGGATTTCCCTATCGCTCCCAGCTGAGATTTAACACCTGTTGCACTCACCTCCGCTGTTCCATGTCCGCGCGTAATCAAAGTTCCCGACAGCAGTGCTTCACCTTCATTTTTGTCAACGGGCACAGATTCTCCAGTGACAGTTGATTCATCAGCTGCTAATGAAGTTGAGGAAATGATTGTTGCATCAGCGCAAACTCGGTCACCTTCAGAAAGCAACATCAAATCACCAACAACTAGCGCCTTGCTGGAAATCCTTTTTTCCGTACCATCTCGGATGACTTTTACAGTTGGCGCCGATAACTCCTTTAGCGCCTGTAGTGCTTTTTCAGATCGCCTGGATTGATAAATGGAAATTCCTAGCACAATAAAGACCGTGACCATCAACATCAAAGCATCTAATACTTCAGCAAGAAGAAAATTAATCACACCTGCGGCAATGAGAAGAATCAACATGGGCTCGCTTAGAATGACGAGAATCTGTTTAGCTAATGTCTTTGGTGCTTCAGAGGGGATTAGGTTTTCACCTTCGCGGGCCAGGATTGATTGAGCTTGCGTTTCTGAAATACCTTCATGGCTCACCCATAAAGGATAGCCAGAGAGGTTTAGATATCTCTAACGTTTTGTATGTCTATAGGCGATATATGACCGCAGATACTACGGCTGCTAAAAGCATCATTGTAGGAAAGTTGGCACCGAATCGTAGGGCCACGGCCGCTGCAGCAACGCCAGCCAAGCGATGATCAATCACTACGGAGTCCTCAGCACCAAAACTTTGTACCGCTACCAATGCGCTTAATAATGCGATTGGAATTAGAGAGTTTATTCGCTGCACCCGTGGCTTATTTAGAAGCGACTCCGGCAATGAGTAACCGATATATTTCAATATGAAACAAACTAAACTTGTTACAAGTGTGGCTATCCATAAAGCGCTCATTATTTACGCCATCCAAATACGATAGCCAGCAATGCGGTAGCAATAATTGGAACTCCAGCTGGGGCAATCGGAATCAATAGCAAAGCCAAGATCGCTGCGGTAATTCCCACAAACTTGCTCTTTACATCAATCAACCTGGGCCAAACCAAACCAAGAAACGCTGCCGGCACCGCTGCATCCAGTCCCCATGCCGAAGGATCACCAATGCTCTTGGCACCAAGCGCGCCAATTAAGGTAAATAAATTCCAGAAGAAATAAACCCCAATACCTGTGGCCCAGAAGCCGTATCGGCTGGCATTCAGACCTCGACTTTCTTGGTTGAGAGCAACTCCAGTTGATTCATCAATTGTTAGTTGTGCACCAATAATCTTTTTAAAGCCACGTAATGAAAGAACCGGCGCCATTCGCAATCCATAAAGACCGTTGCGTAATCCAAGAAGAGATCCAGTTGCAATTGCACTTAATGGTGTGCCACCCGCACCCATTACTCCAACGACCGCGAACTGGGAGGCCCCGGAGAAAAGCAAGAGTGAGAGAAGACAGGTCTGCAGGACGGAAAATCCTGATCCAATTGCAGCGGCGCCAAATGCCGCTCCATAACTCCCGACCGGAATCGCCACCGCCAGTGAGTCGCGCAACACCACACGCTTGTCGAAGGGTGCGGCGCTTAATGACACGCGCTTATTGTGCCTTAGAAATTCCTTACCTCAGGCCAGGTAGTAGATAAGGTCACGCACGTGAGCGAACAAAACCATCCTGAAATTGTCTTCCGCGACGATGTAACCGTAGAACTTGTTAAAGCTAGTGCCAATGATGCCGATGTTATTTGGGCGGCGCGAGTTTCAACGGCTGGAGAGAACTCCTTGGATGAAATCAACTCAGATCCATCTCGTTCTGCTGGCTTAATAAATTACCTGGCGCGAGAAAGACATGGTTCGCCTTTTGAGCACACCTCGATGACATTTTTCGTTAGCGCTCCGATATTTGTATTTCGTGAGTTCATGCGCCATCGCATCGCTTCATACAATGAGGAAAGTGGTCGTTATCGCGAGCTGCGTCCTATTTTTTATGTCCCAAATAAGGAACGCAAATTAGTTCAAACTGGCAAAACCGGACACTATGTTTTTGTCGACGGAACTGATGAGCAGTTTCAAATCTCTGTTGCTGCGATGAAGGAGAGCTACACAGTCGCGTATGCAAACTACAAAAAGATGTTAGATGCTGGGGTAGCGCGCGAAGTCGCTCGGGCGGTTTTGCCAGTTGCCCTTTACTCATCAATGTATGTAACGATGAACGCTCGCGCATTAATGAACTTTTTATCTTTGCGCACAAGCAGAGAGGGATCTCATTTTCCAAGCTACCCACAAAGGGAGATAGAGATGGTGGCGGAAAAGATGGAGGAGCATTTTGCCCGCTTGATGCCACTTACCTACGCGGCATTTGAGAAGTCAGGACGGGTAGCCCCTTAACAGTAGTAACCTTTCGCCATGTCGATTCACCCGCCGTTTGGGCGTCTACTTACCGCAATGGTGACCCCCTTCAAAGATGATCTCTCAATTGATTGGGCTGGCGTCGAAAAGTTAGCGGAGCACTTAATCCAAACTGGTCATGATGGCATTGTTTTAAATGGCACAACAGGCGAAGCACCCACGACGAGTGATGAAGAAAAAGTAGAAATCATCAAAGTTGTAAAAAAAGTTGCTGGTTCGCGAGCGAAGATTGTTGCAGGAGCTGGCAATAATGAAACCTCACACTCAGTTGAGCAGGCCAAGATGGCCGCTGATGCTGGAGCTGATGGTTTGCTTGTAGTTACCCCTTATTACAACAAACCACCTCAGGCAGGAATCGCAGCACATTTCAAAGCTATGGCAGATGCCACCGATGTTCCGGTGATGCTCTATGACATTCCGGGAAGAACCGGCGTTCAAATCGAACCAGACACAATTGTGCAACTATCAGAACACCCCAACATTGTTGCGCTTAAGGACGCCAAAGGTGATGTGGCATCTACCTCATGGGTAATTAAGAGATCAGGAATACCGGTTTACTCGGGAGATGACATTTTGAATCTTCCCTTGCTTTCTGTCGGCGCTGTTGGATTTGTTTCGGTTTGTGGTCATACAGTCGGAAGAGATTTACGTGAACTTCTTGATTCCTGGTTTTCTGGAAATACGGTTCGCGCATTAGAAATCCATCAGAAATTATTACCGGTCTACACCGGAACCTTCCGCACTCAAGGTGCAATTCTCACCAAAGCTGCTTTGAACATGATGGGGTTGCCAGGCGGAAAGGTTAGATTGCCACTTGTTGATGCAACCTCGGCACAAATCTCTCAACTGCGTGAGGATCTGCGCGCCGGTGGCGTGAAAGTAAACTAATGAATCATCCGCACCCCGATCTCGGGTTGCCACCAAAACTTCCTGCTCAAACCCTCCGCATTGTTGCGCTAGGGGGATTGGGCGAAGTGGGCCGGAATATGACGGTTTTTGAGTACGCCGGTCGTCTATTAATTGTTGATTGCGGCGTTTTGTTCCCGGAAGAAAATCAACCTGGTGTTGATCTAATCTTGCCTGACTTCTCTTATATCCGCGAGAGATTAAATGATGTCGAAGCGGTATTTCTAACTCATGGCCATGAAGATCACATCAGTGCTCTTGGCTATTTATTGCGGGAGCGGGAGAACATTCCCGTTATCGGCTCTGCTCTTACTTTGGCTTTCTCGAAAGGAAAGCTTAAGGAACACCGGATTTCTCCCATAACGATAGAGGTCCGTGAAGGACAAAAGAGAAAAGTTGGAGATTTCGAACTGGAGTTCATTGCGGTTAATCACTCAATTCCAGATGCCCTAGCGGTTGCGATCAAAACTCCTGCAGGGGTGGTTCTGCACACCGGTGATTTCAAGATGGATCAACTTCCGCTTGATGGTCGTACAACTGATTTAGCGCGTTTTGCAGCACTGGGTGAATCTGGTGTAGATCTATTTATGGTTGATTCAACTAACGCTGATATCCCTGGATTTACAACCTCAGAGCGGGAAATCATGCCGGTCTTAGATCGCGTAATTGAATCAACAAAGCGACGCGTTATCGTTGCATCCTTTGCATCACACGTTCATCGCATCCAACAAGTAATAGATATTGCCTATACCCATGGTCGCAAGGTTGCTTTCGTAGGGCGCTCAATGGTGCGGAATATGAACCTAGCTTCGGAAATGGGATATCTACATATTCCACCAAATACCTTGCTAGACATTGATGAGATTGATGATGCAGGGGATGGAATCGTTTTGATCTGCACTGGGTCGCAAGGCGAACCGCTTGCTGCATTATCGAGAATGGCAAATGGTGATCATCGGATAAAGGTAGGAGCTGGTGACACAGTAATTTTGGCCTCCTCGTTAATTCCCGGTAATGAAAACTCGGTTTATCGAGTGATTAATGAGCTAACCAGATTTGGTGCTCGGGTAGTGCATAAAGGCAACGCTCTAGTTCATGTATCTGGACATGCAGCAGCTGGCGAACTTTTGTACTGCTACAACATTGTTAAACCAAAGAATGTGATGCCGGTTCATGGTGAGTGGCGACATATGAGGGCAAATGCTGAACTAGCGGTTTCTACTGGAGTTAAGAGATCCAACACAGTTGTTGTAGACAATGGTGTTGTAGTTGATTTAGCAGAAGGTAAAGCACAGGTTGTTGGTGCGGTTCCAGTTGGTTATGTATATGTTGATGGACAAAGCATTGGTGACATTACTGAGGCATCATTAAAAGATAGAAGAATTTTGGGTGAAGAAGGATTTATTTCGGTAATCGTAGTTATTGATTCTCAAACTGGAAAAATAGTGGCCGGGCCAGATATTCACGCCCGAGGTTTTGCAGAGGATTTGGCGCTTTTTGATGAGGTTAAAACCAGAATTGAAAACGCATTAGCCGGAGCTGTCGCAGGTGGCATAAATGGCACCCACCAGTTATCCCAAGTTGTCAGGAAAACTGTAGGAAGTTGGGTTGGGGAGGAACATCGTCGCCGCCCAATGATTGTGCCCGTTGTAATAGAGGTGTAAACCCGGTTCCAACGGCGCGCCTCGCGGTTGCAAAAAAACATATCTAATACGATTTTTCGTTGTGGCTAAGAAGAATTCCCCAAAGAAGCGCAGCGGTGTCATACCGGCGTTGAGCCGCACCCTAGCCCTGATCTGGCGTAGCTTTGCAAAATCCTTAGGGGCCACAATTCGAGTAATCACCCGTGGCGCAAAGGATTTAGATCCTGAACATCGACGTGATGGATTTGGACTTTTACTTTTTATTCTTGCCTTGATAGCCGCAGCCACTACTTGGTGGCAACTTGAAAACTGGTTTGGTAATGCCGCTTACGCCTTCTTTTATGGAGCCGTTGGCCGCCTAGCTATTTGCACCCCGATTCTCTTTGCTTACTTTGCACTGCGGATGTTCAGAGCCCCGGATGACAAAGCGGCCAATGGCCGAATAACAATTGGCTCCTTGTTATTGATTCTCAGCTCTACCGCTTTAATTCACATAATTAATCCTTCCTCCATAAATACTGGTGCTACTGCTATGCGAGAGGGTGGCGGATGGATTGGTTACGCAATCTCCACTCCACTAGTTGCATTAGTGACAGATGTATTGGCAATTCCTATTCTTTTCTTAACCCTGCTATTTGGGGTTTTAGTAATTACCGCTACCCCCTTTTCGAAGATAATCGATTTGTTAAAAGGATTGGTGACTGGGGCTAGCTCCAAGGTCGGTTCCGCTTTAGAAGAACGTCGAGAGCGCAAAGCCGAAGAGTTTGAAATCGCCGACACTCCGCCATTTGAAACACCTTTGGTGCAAGAGTTTTCAAATCAGGATGATGATGAAGAGGAAGAGATTGATGAAGAGAGCTTTGATGAAGAGTTCACGGTAGAGGTTCCAAAACCTCAGAGTGAAAACAAACCAGCTCGCCCAGTGCAGCTAGTACTTTCTTCAAGTGATTCCTACGAACTTCCTAGTATGGAGTTGTTGAGAACGACCCCGCCTACAAAAGGTAAAACCAAGGCAAATGATCAAATTGTTCAAGCCTTAACAGAGGTATTTGCACAGTTTGAAATTGATTGTGAAGTAACAGGTTTTATGCGTGGTCCAACCGTAACTCGGTATGAGGTTGAGTTAGGTTCTGGCGTTAAGGTCGAGGCGGTTACAGCTCTCAGCAAAAATATCGCCTATGCGGTAGCAAGCAGTGATGTCAGGATTCTCTCTCCAATTCCAGGTAAATCTGCTGTAGGTATTGAAATTCCAAATACCGATCGCGAGATTGTCTCCCTGGGCGATGTTTTACGCTCGAGTGTCGCTGGAAATGATCATCACCCTATGGTTATTGCTCTTGGTAAAGATGTAGAAGGAAATTTCATCTGCGCCAATTTGGCCAAGATGCCACATCTTTTGGTTGCAGGCGCCACGGGTGCTGGTAAATCATCGATGATTAACTCTTTAGTAACCTCGATTTTGATGAGAGCCACACCAAATGATGTTCGCTTAATTTTGATTGATCCAAAACGAGTTGAATTAAACGCCTATGAAGGAATTCCGCATCTAATTGCACCCATAATCACTAACCCAAAGAAAGCTGCAGAGGCTTTGGCTTGGGTAGTTCGTGAGATGGATATGAGATACGACGATCTTTCTACCTATGGTTTTAGACATATTGATGACTTCAACAAAGCGGTGCGTTCTGGAAAGGTAACTGCAAAAGAAGGATCAGATCAAGCCTTAGAACCATACCCATATCTACTAGTGGTTGTAGATGAGTTAGCTGATCTAATGATGGTAGCGGCTAGAGATGTCGAAGATTCCATTGTTCGTATTACGCAATTAGCCCGTGCTGCAGGCATCCATTTAGTTATTGCAACACAGAGGCCTTCAGTAGATATCGTGACCGGTTTGATTAAGGCCAATGTGCCATCTCGTTTGGCTTTTGCTACCTCTTCATTGGCTGACTCCCGAGTTATTTTGGATACGCCAGGCGCAGAGAAATTAGTTGGCCAAGGTGATGGCTTGTTCCTGCCAATGGGCGCAAGTAAAGCGATGCGTATTCAAGGTGCCTATGTTTCTGAACGCGAGATTGAATCGGTTGTTTCCCATGTGAAATCTCAGCTACAACCGGTTTATCGTGAAGATATTTTGAAACCTGTTGTGAGTGCGCGATCGGGCGATGATGATATTGGCGATGATAAAGAGTTATTAATTCAAGCCATAGAGCTGGTTGTCAGTACACAATTTGGGTCCACATCAATGTTGCAACGCAAACTAAGAATTGGTTTTGCCAAAGCCGGTCGTTTAATGGATCTAATGGAAAGCCGTGGAATTGTTGGACCATCTGAGGGCTCAAAGGCTCGAGTAGTTTTGGTTAAGCAAGAGGATTTAGCCTCGGTGCTCGAAGTTATTCAGGGGTGATTCTCAGTAATTCACCCCAGTAATTGAGTTTGGCCGGTTGTGCCCAATAACTCGCTGCTTCTACAATTTGCGCCCCGGTTAGAAATTTTGCGAGGCGATGATGTCAGTAGGCAGTTCACTGCAAGAGATGCGAAAGTCAGCAGGCTTTACTGTTGATCAGCTCGCTGCTCGCACTCGCATTCCTGCAACTGTTATCGAGGATCTTGAGCGCGATAATTTTTCAACCTGTGGTGGGCCAACTTATGCCCGTGGTCATATCAGAACTATCGCCCGCATTTGTGGAGTAGGGGATTCTGAAGTTTTGCTCGCATTTGAATCACAGACTATTCCGCTAAGTAAATCAATTAGAGATTTATTAAATGACAACAGCGCAACCCCCGCAACTAAAGAACGCAAGCCAATCTCCTGGAAGGCTCTTAGTGGAGTTGTTGCAGGTGTTGCGGTATTTGGAATTGTTGGCGCATTGATTTTTTCCAGTTCAAATGGAAGTTCTGAAGATCAAAATGTTGTAACCAACTCTACAAATTCAAACCAATCTAATGGTGCAGTAGCTGAAGTTAAAGATGGAGTTGAAGTTGAAGTAACTGGAGTAAATGGTCTGTCTTGGGTCGCGGTTAATGATTCAACTGGCGCTACGCAATTCAGTGGCCGTATCCGTCAAGGTGAATCCCGAACCTTTAGCGACAATCAGTTGTTGTACCTAGTAATTGGAAACGCAGGTGCGGTTAAGCTAAAAGTTAATGGCGAAGATTTAGGCGTACCTGGAAGAGTTGGCGAGGTTGTTAGACTGGAATTCGGTCCGCAAGCCAGCAATAATCAGGGTTAATCGCAGCTTTCATCTATAGAAT
>JACCDJ011506359.1_pt1 | contig 11221 bp, 12 predicted proteins | sample 7444481 | NCBI WGS metagenome assembly JACCDJ01 (sample SAMN15323435, study PRJNA562643) | freshwater metagenome | isolation source: river surface water | place: USA:Blue River Watershed | collected 2017-08-15 | reverse complement strand
CCAGTTTTGCTCTCGGCAGATTGATACTTCCGCTGATCGCACCAAGCTGATGATCTGCCGTCTCTCTGACATCGACCACGAGCGGAGGGGATGCTGAACTCATTAGTTGCTGTAGTTCTTCCGGATTCACGGACGGCAGCGTGCTCTCCAAACGGGTAATCAAAGTCTCGTAGCGCGTCATTCATTCACTCCTGGCTTCCGTCCGAAAATATCGGGTTGAGGCGTGGGTGTGTTTCCTCTCCCAACCACCAAAGCAATGCGCCTGAGAGGCCCATCGCGACAGCGACAAACCAAAAAGCGGCTTGTATCTGGCCACTGAAGTACGCGGCAAGGCCAAGCCCCAATGCACCGATCCCGTAACCCAAATCACGCCAGAAACGATAGATCCCGATCGCGGAGCCGCGCCAAGCCGGGTGCGAGATATCCGCGACCGCAGCGGAGAGATTCGGATACAACAGCGCCATGCCAAACCCTGACACGGCGGCCGCGGTTGCCCACCATACGGTACCCTCGCCCAACATCATCGCAGCTACGCCCGCACCGCAGATCCACATACCTGAAACGTTCAGGATATGGCGCCCGATACGATCCGACAGACGGCCGGTAATCAGTTGAGATCCACCCCAGGTAAAGCCGTAAAAGCTGATGATCCAGCCCACGTTGGTCAAGCTCACGCCCTTTTGATAGAGAAAGACCGGATACATAATCCAGACGAGTGCGTCAACAAATTTTTCAACTAATCCCGCCTGACTCAAAGCCATCAGTCTTTTATCCCGCCAACTCATCAGAGAAAAAATTTCTGCTGTGGTCGGCATCGATGAGATGTTCGTCGGATACCGAGGGCGGTGGGTTTGCGTGATACCAGGCGCATGTTTGGCAGCTTCCGCCTGTGCCCATGGCAGCGTGTCCCTGACCCACAATTGGGTCAGTACGATGGCGAGAATGATCACGGCCAGGCCAAAGATCAACAGGCCCTGCCGCGCGCCGAAATGCGCCGCCATGTAAGCGGTAATAATGCCGGCCAGCGCCACGCCGACGTAACCTGAAAACTCATTCAAACCCAGCGTCAGCCCACGTTCTTCCAGGCGCGTAATGTCAAGCTTGGCCGTCTGGGTCATGGACCAGGTGAGTCCCTGATTGACGCCAAGGAGGACCATGGCAGCGACCATCCAGTTCCAGTTGGGCGCATACCAGATCATCAATGGGATAGGTAACGCGGCTAGCCAACCGTACATAAGCACGTGTTTTCGTCCAATGCGCTCGGAAAGACGTCCAGCGACGAAATTCATTGTGCCTTTGACGAGCCCAAAAGCGACCACGAAGGCGCTCAAAAGTACAAAAGAATTTTTCGGAACACCGAATTCAGACTCTGCCAATGCGGGTACGACTGTGCGGGTCATGCCGATGGTCAGGCCGACCAATAACACCTGAAAAAGCTGATGAAGGAATTGGCTCCGATTGTGGCTAATGCCATGTCGGAGTAACAAATTTGCGCTGGATTCCGATGGCGTATTCATCAAAACACCAAGACTTTGTCAGCTTCCAGCGTCCAGTCTGCCAGCTCGTTCAGAGTCGAGCGCCGAGCACCCTCGATCAATTCGGTGTCCTGTAGGGCACGTGCGTCCATACAGGTACCGCACAAGGCGACGTCACCCTTTCGAATGATCTTAGCCAGCATCAGCTGGATGTTGTAATAGCCTTCTGGGACTTTCTGATAATTTTTGGCGCATCCCACTGCGTCCGCCATCAAGAAAACCCGGATGGTGACATTCTCGCGAGCAGTCAGTGCGCCTGCGAGTCGTAACGCGTTATAGGCTCGCTCATTCCCATAAGGGGCGTCGTTGATGACGAACAGCAGCTTGCTCATTGAATCTCTTCCGATTCGAGTGGCATTCCAGCGGTATGCCACTCTGCGACACCGTCCAGTAACTTGCTAACTTTTCTATGATGGTTTCTGAGCAAATGAGCCGCTTCCTCAGCAAAGACACAAAAAGGTCCGCGGCAGTACGCAACGATCTCTTTGGATTTCGGCAGCTCCTTGATGCGATGCTCGATCTCATCCAATGGCATCGAGCTTGCATAGGGCAAGTGGGAATGCGCAAACTCAGCCCGAGGGCGCACGTCAATAAGGATGATCGTGCCGTTTCTGGCCTGCTCAAGTAGCTGTGTCCGACTGATACCCGCCAACTTATCCGGGGTCGCAGTTATCGTGTTCACCGCAACGCTGAGCTCGACCAGATGCTCCTGCGCCGTTTCCCGCATTGCCACCCACAGACGTGCGACATCAGCGCTCGCAAGCCGATAGAGGACAAATTTACCGTCCTTGCGCGCTGCTATCAGGCGGGCTTCTCTAAGGACTTTCAGGTGAGCGCTTGCAAGCTTGATATCGATGGACAGCTCGTCAGCCAAAGCTTCAACCGACTTCTCTCCCTGCGCCAGCAATTCAAGCAACTCCAGTCGCTTCGGGCTCGAGACGGCTTTACCTATGCGAGCGACTTGCTCGTACAGGAGATCTTTGAGGGTTCGTTTATCCATACAAACATTCTAATGATTGTTGGAATGTATGTCAAATAACGGACGACAATTGTCAGAAAACCGTCTGAGAGGAGATCAATGCATCCGAAGGTAAACGGATGTTTTTTGTGGAGAGAGAGCTGCGGAATCCACCTAGTTTCAGGTCGATTTTTTCAATCGTAGATGATCGAGGACTGGTCCTTTTCTTGATCAAGTAATTCAGGTATTGAGTAATCAAGCAAGTGGCATCGGAATGATGCAGTTACTATATGCGTGTGACTTTTTTCTGACTGATAACGAATCTATGAATAGGCGCTAAATAACGGAGAATTCATAGGTTTTACCAGTGCGCAGATGATCAAATTAACTGTCCATCCCAAAGTGTTAGCAGCTATGCAGCAGGCTTTCCCTAAGCCTGCTATGTCCGCTGATCGTGCGCTGAAAAAATACGTCAGTGTTCTAGAAGATATGCTGACCAAATCCCTGCAGTTTGCTCGTTCGCCCATTCAGCTGAAACAGGGCTGGTATGCCATATCCCTTCAAACACTAGCCAACGCCGGTGGACAAATTGGCCCCAACAAGATCCGGGTGCATAAGTGGTTGCGTGAAAACAATCTTGCCTTGGTGGCGACGCTGGAGCAGGGCAGTGCGAACTCTGGTCGAGTCAGCGAAATCAAGCTCTCAAGTTTAGCCACAGCGGTAAATACGCTGGCCATACAAGGGAGTGTGATCGCAACAAAAACCACCGACCAAGCCTTAGACGACTATCTGACCGGCGATGATGCGGATAACCACCAGTTATTCAATCATCTCTATCCGGATTATCGGGCTCTTTCTGGTACGCCGCATTTCGATGAGACTTTTGATCCGCTGCCTGTGGACATACCCTCACTCAAAGCTTACATGGTGTGGCTTACCGATAATGCGACCAAAATCAATGCTGCTGATAAAGCCATGGCGCTGCGTCAGGCCAAGACGATTCTTGGCGTGGCCAGTGTATTCAAGGGCATTTATCTGCAGCGACGAAAGATGAGTGCGTTTGGCAGGATCTACTACGAGGGCACCAGCATCCAGAATGTGAACAAGGAGCTGCGCCGAGCGATCCTTGGTAACTGCTGGGAATACGATATTCGTAGTAGTGTGGTTGCATGGAAGATGGGCTATGCCAAAGTTTACTTGTCCTTGCAGCCGGGCACGCAAGACTTACGACGTGCGTTCTCAGCGATCTTGAGTTTCTTGGAGGACAAAGATGACTTTATGGCCACTGTGCGCTATGAGGTTTTCAAGAAGGACAGCCGCGTACCCAAGGACCTGCAAGCTGATCTACTGAAACAAGCGTTTACGGCGATTAGCTTTGGCGCCAAGCACAACAGCCGTGGCTGGCCAAATGATCAGGGTGGCTGGACCAATTCGGCGATTGCCGACATCATAAAAAACAGCGAAGAGCGTGAACGGTTCTTGTCTGATGCGACTGTGGTGAAATTTACGGCTGAGCAGAACACATTAGATAGCTTTATTTTTTCTCTGGTCAAGCTGAGACGAAAAGACCTGCTGCGAAAGTCGATACTGCAGACGCCCAGTGGTCAGCCCAGTAAGTCCAAGATCTTGGCCTATCTCTACCAGCACGACGAAACTGAGATCATGGATGTGGTTCGGTCTATCGCGGCTGAATATGACCGTTATCCCATCGCCAATGTGCATGATGCGATCTTCTTCAAACGTCGCTTGGGCGTTGAATTAAAGCATGAAATGGAAATGCGAATGCAGGAGCATTCGGCTAATCCGTACTGGCGACTCAAAGCCAAAGAGATTAAACGTTACATGCCAAAAAGCTTGGACGAGGAAGCAGAAGTTGCAGCACACAAGCAGCGCATTGCGGAAGAAGAGCGCCTTGCCAAAGCGTTTTACGGAAAAACCTAATGATTTGACGCTGAGTCCTTCCAAGTTGTCGGGTTATTCTAATTTTTGCCAGGAATCGGTTGTCCGATCCGCGTGACCGACAATAAATTTGTATTCCCTATCAACTACATGGGAGTACGTGATGTCGTCACTGAGCAATTTAAAGCTGGTCAGTAGCCAGCGTAAAAAAGTGGGCTCGCCCACAGAAGCACGTCGTAAAAAGCTTACCAGCAAACTCTATGAGCAAATACAGCTGGCTAAAGCACTACGGGACGGTGGGCAATACGCGCCGCTCAAGATGCGCACCATCCGCGACAAAGAGACCGGCGCTAAACAGCGGATTGAAGTCGCTAAAAACATCAAGCCTTGGTGGTGGGATGAGAACGGCAAGATCTGCCTGATGATTCACTATGGTGTCAAAGTACTCGAATTGGAGAATGGTCTGAATGCAGTCGAGGTGGATGATCTGTCAGCGCTGGTATCAACGCTGGAATTGATCAAGGCCGCTACTGACAAGGGCGAGCTGGATGCACAAATCAATTCCGCCAGTGACATGGTCAGAGCCGGATTCAAGCGCGACAAAGCAGAGCGCGACAAAGTAGAGCACGAAAAGTTAGAGCGTAAGAACGGCACCTTGAAGGTACCCGCCAAGTCTGCCTAGGTATTGTCATCAACTCGTAGCCGGCAGTCGTTGCCGGCTTTTTTACGGCTAAACCTACTCCTGAGTATAAATATATGAAAAGGAGACGGGTATGAGGATTGTTGAGATTGCCAGTGCAGAAGAGCAGCTCGCGCTATGGAAGCTGATTTCCGATAACGTGTGGACCACGATCAGTCAGCAGGCGCGAACGGAGGCTCAACAAAGAGCAGCAGCAGCGGCAAAGAGCCGACTAAAACCCAAGAAGCCTAAAAAACTCAAGAAGCCACCTCGCGCACCCGCACCACCCAAGCCTAAGCCTAAGCCTCAGAATAAGTCAGCGGTACCGGCAAGGCCGCAGACAGTGAACCAGCCAGCCAAAACGCAGCCTCGATCCTCACCGCTGCCCACTCGGCAGCCGCCACTCCCAAGTTCTCAGCCGGTATTGCCAGCAGTACGAAGCTCGACATTCAGCCAAGCTGACCTAAACCGTATACAGACTGGGATGACCAGCCCCTCGGGATTCAACACTGGGTCAGGGCTACCTGCCTAGATCAATATCCTGTCTTTCGACCTGAAATCGCGGTATTTTGACGATTTTCTATTTGCGAAATTGAACCGATTTCGCGGTGTCGACAGGCATAGTAAAAATACTTTCCTAAGGTTTTCCTAATTGTGAGCTATCCAGCGCAGAAAAATTCTGGACCGCAGCCAATACTTCCCCTCGAACAGGCAAGACCGATGCGCTCAATGAAAGGTCTAGATGCGGCAGAAGGAATTGATGTTCGCTCAATATCCAACCACGAGGACGCCATTCCCTTTCAGCGATGGCATGCTTGAGGCGACGTGTCTGTAGTCTTGTCCAGCGCCTCGTAACCGGCACCACTGCACGGTAAGGGAACAAGCCAATTTCTGCGTTGGCGATCAGTTGCTGTGCCGTGGTCTTCTTGCTGCAAAACAGCGCGCGAATACGGTCTTGGGATTTTTTAGCGAAGGCTACGGTCTCCGTGGTGGTGGCTGATACCTTGCCAATGATATTGAGAAATTTGGCTTTCTCAAAGCCACCCCAGCGATGCATGGGCTCGTGGGGATCGCTCTTGCCGCATGCGTCTTCAATCACATTGGCACAGTACGCGTCAACGATGGTCGATCGGCTTTTAGGATCGAGCTTCTTGAGTTGAAAGGGCGCATCCTGGGTATATCGTTTACCCGTTAGCAGTGCTTGATCCCAGATTCTTTGAAATGCATTCATGGCATCTTCTCGAGATAGCTCCCGGTCGACAGAAAAATACAGCTTGTCGTGACGTGATCCAGACACGGTCGTTGGATCAATTAGCCCCATAACCTCGGACGGTGTAAACCCGTGCTGGAAGTCTAACGACTGCTGGGGCGAGTCAAATAAATGATGAGCATGCTCACGCCAATAGTGCAGCAGCGAACTGTATTCGAAAATATTTCCAAAATGCTTCCATACGCGATGTAATCGTTCATCGTCACATCGGCCATGTTCTTTGCAAATCCACCAATAATCAGAACTGCAACGTAGATAGGCGATCCACCAGAAATACAGTGTTTTACAGATATCTGGCGTGGTGTCGGCCTCGTGAACCAGTGTGTGTTCCATGACAATCCTTTCCATAAAAGCAGTTGCAGAAAAGGTACTGAAATAAAGTATTAAATGACTTGCGTTGGACGGTCATTTAATCAGATTGCCGGTTACGTTTACCGAGTGCAGAAATTGTTCTGCCGTATCGATCAAGGAGGCTGTCATGCAGTTATCAAATGGCGCGATTAAAGTAAAAACAGCGAGTGCAGCTGCGCTTGCGGCTAAAGTAGAAGAGAATGAATTTGAGGGTGTGAATCTAGAGACGTTTGATCTCAGTGCATTTGTGGCACCCAAGCCAGGTGCGATTGCAGTTCGTGGCGCGGGTAAGGAAATCAAAAACCCTGAAGTAGAAAAATTTCTGACGGAAAGTGCGGAGCTATTAGCACTAGGCGACAAGTATGAGATTGATGTTGTTGAACGCGGCCACAAGGCGCTCTACGAGCTGTTAGCGTCCATTTACGGTCTATCATTGCGCATAGAGCAGCATGCCCAGCGCGATAAAATTCTGGACGCAATCCGCAGTGAGCTCAAAGAGACCCGGCAGCTCACAATCAAATCAGGCACGCCAGCGATTAACACCATGGTCAAGTACGTGGTGCGCTCAGATAACCGTGTGATTAGCCGCTACACCAAGGTACTCACGGTTGCTCGGGAGGAGAATCTCGCCGCAGCTGACCTACCTGCGTACATCGCACGTCGCGGCGGTGTTGGTCAAATCCAAGAAGTGGAAGCCTTGGCGATGGCTAAAAAGTCCGGAGATAAATCCAGCAAAGAGCGCACTGCCTTGATCCGCGAATACTTCGAACTGGTGGGTGCTACTTCCAAGATGGACTTTGAGTTTCCTGGCAATGTGGTGTTTCACGGCGAGGATAAAGACGGCAAGCCTGAGACATCATCCTTCTGTGTTTTTGTGGCTCACCATGTATCCGGCGACCAGTACAAGATGATTTCGGCGAACGACTTGGGTAAGAGCTTTGAAGATAACTTGGTCAAGTATCTCGGCAAAGGCATGCCGCAACAGCTCAACGTACTAGAAGCGGGTGTTCGCAATTACAAGAAGCAAATCATGTCTGACAGTTCTCAGCCAGAGAGCATTCGTCGCAAAATGAAAGAGCAATTGGCAGAGCCTGTGAAGTACGCCCAAGTAGAAGTAATCGAGGCAGAGGCCAAATTCACGGACGACGATGAGTAATTCGTGATGGGCTGGGTTCATTGAGCCTAGCCCACTTTTTTGCGGAGGTGAGCCGTGACCAAGTATCTGGTATTCAATAATAGCCGTACATCAGGAAAATTTAATGTGCCGGGTAGTCCGGAGGATATTGCGTGTGATATCGCACGAGTCGTTGAGAATGAGGGAAATTCCAAAAATCGATTTATCGGCTACCCAGCTGAATCACCGGAGGCAACCTTTGCCACAATACAGGGCGCACCTAGGTACGCTTTGGAACTGGATCAAAAAAAGATAGATGCTTGGCTTAACGATGCCGAGCCAATGCTAGCAAAAATTTTTCATGTCCACGAAGTTATTGACCGTGCCTATGGCGACATCATGCAAGCAGCGCATGATCTCGACAATGAGTTACAAGCCAGTGCTGTTTGCCACGATCTTGATCTTATGGGCGAAATGAGTATTGATCATGGGTTTGAAGCTATATCCCGCCCAAATGAGTACGAATTTTCAGAGCACATCGCGGAGTATTTCGACGTCCAAATATTTGACTATCATCCGGCAGGGAGTCCCTGATGGAAAAAGCACAATTATTTAAACGGCTTTTAGCCATGACGCACGATGATTTGGCAATGTTCATCAAATTCGATGAGCCAGTAGATGTTGCCATAATGAGGCTAGATTTAGCTGCGAGAACACGGCATATTATTCAGGCAGTGCAATTTGAAGATATGTGGCAGTCTCTGCCCGAGAATTCGCAGACCTATAAGATTTATCTTGCAATGCGCCTCGCACCCATGACGCTCTGCGCAGTTCTGGATAATGACCAGGAAATGCATTGTCTTGAGTGGCGACTGGTGATTCCTAAGTATGATGATATTGCTGACGATCAGAAGCCAAACTGCTTTGGTGAGTATCTAAAACTCATGGATCGTATGGAAATCGTCAATATCGACGAATACGACATTTGGGAGGCTTGTAATTTTCTGGACCGAGCCTATGATTTCTCCGCGCTTAAGTCTGATCATGGGCCCAAATGGCAGCCGCGAATTTAAGTATGTTTCGTTATTCGGTCAGCGCAATAAAGGTGAGTTGTTTTTCCAGCTCACGGAATGCCAGTTCAGCCGCCATGGGATTTTTTCCTGCGGTGATCGTCAGCTGGTAGGTCTCAGCAGCTGTGGTGATATGGACCTTGACGATGCCTGCTGAGCTTTTGAATTGATAGTGGACATCGGCTCTGGGCAGGTGTTCTAGCTCATTAACAATTAGATTAACGCTTTGCGTTCCAAGGTCCTGCAGGCGTGGTGCAAGTTTCCATGCATTGGATACCTGCGCTTTGTATTCAGCGATGGCATTTTTCACCACAGTCAAGGTGCCTGCAGGACCGATTTTGGCGATGATGGGCAATTCAGAACTTAGATCTTCATTTTTAAGAAGACGTTGCCGGATACGTTCGTAGTAATCCACCGCCAGTAACGCATCCTTCATCTTGGCGATCGCGTGCTCGGCATAGCGCTCAAAGTATTGGTTTAATTGTGTCGACATAGAGCGCCTGTCAATGAAGTCGCGGCGGAGCGCCATCGCCACCCTGACGCTGTTGTGCGCTGGCGGCAATGATTTGATTAATTTCGCGTTGTGCGATTTTAGTCAGTTCATCCACTTGGTCGATTAATCCACGCAGGGCTTCCTGCGTAACTGCACGGCGCTCCTTGGGTAGACGAGCAATACCGCCGAACATGGCAATCAAATCATCGAGTATGTCTAAGCAGTCACACATCTCGGGGCTGAGGTGCAGACTATCTTGTCCCTGGAAGAAGCCGAGTAGGAATGATTGAAGCTCCTCAAATCTCAATTGTGCATGAGCTTTTAAGCCTTTTTCTGTTGGCTCCGGGATATGCTGGATCAATGTAAAGGTGTGTCCAGTACCAAAATGAGCTGATTGCTGATTCCACAGCCCCATAACCAGAGCCTGCATGAACTCATTGGCTGCGGTGGCACTGGCAAATTCAGGTGCCTGGGCGCCCCATATCGTTTGTATCTCTTGGGCTGGATTGATTTGATCAATCGGACTGGCGATGGCCCCCATGAACTGCGCGCGCACTTGATGGAGTTGAAGTGGGCATTGATATTTTTTCAGCAAGCGCCGCACATCCGCATGTAATACAGCAGTCGGGTTGGTAGGCTTGTTTGAAGAGTTCATAAAAGGCTGGGGCTATATTCGCTCTGATGATAATTCAGCCGTTAGGGTAGGGTACCAAAGTCATCGGACATTATCAGCAGGGCTTAGGTTGAGCGTTTCTGATGACCTTTGAGGCGTTTCTCAAAGTCATCAGTGAGATTCTGGCTTTGTACCACCAGAGGCATGACCAGTCCCATTCCCATCTGGACCAAGTTCATGATGTTGTTATTTGCCATATGCGCTGCCATGATGGCTTTGATCTGAGCGGCTTCTGAACTCCCGGACTCATCCACGACGCCAGCAAACTGCTTGGCTTTCATCAGAGGTGTCAGGTGACTGTAGTGCTTGGTAATCATCAGGACAGATGTACCCATCTGCTCGGCCAAGTCATGAATCGGAATGCCTTCCAAGAGCCGTTGTGTGGCGTAGTAGTGGCGCAGGCTGTACAGGCTGCGCTCTTTGCCAGTCACAGGGCAGTGGAGGAGCTGAGTATCCTCCAGCCATTGTCTGAACGGTTTGTTCCAGTTGTCTGGTACAGATCCGTCAGACAGGCGAAACAGCAGTTTCGGAACTCGCTTCTTGAGCACGGCTTCTAAGGTCATGCCAGATAAGTCTGGGCTTAGTTGACGTAGGCGCTCCAACAAAAGCCAGCAGCTGTTGTGGGCCACGAAATTCCTGGGGCCACGTTTGCCACGCTGCAGTCGGAAATGCAGGATAGGTTGCCCGTCACGGATCTCCACATCGATGTGCCGCCATTCCAGGAATTCTGCTTCGGTACCCGGACGCATGCCGGTGGCTGCCATGAAAGGCACATAGATGGTTAGAAGTTCCCGGATCATTCGGGTACGCAGGGTTCTGCCATCGCTGATGAACTTTGGGACGCTCGCCATCAGCGTCTCTAGCTCGTCTTGGCTGAATTCGGCGCGGCGGTCGCTTTCACTGCCGGTATTTTTGAGCTGTGGTCGCTCGTATGCGGTCATGTAGCCGCGCTCGATGGCTTCGTCAAAGATCAAGTTCAATGCAGCGTTATGGTTGTTCTGTGCGCTGCCTGATAACTCGCGTCCTACCTTGTTTCGTCGCCACGTGTGAAACTCAGAGATGACAGCAGGCTTGATGCCATCGACGTTGTAGTTGCCGTAAAAGGGTAGGAGATACAGCTTGATGGCAGACACATAGTCACGCGCACTGGGCTTGGCTGTGCCTGCTTCAATCTTGTCT
>JACCDJ011281945.1_pt1 | contig 11226 bp, 9 predicted proteins | sample 7444481 | NCBI WGS metagenome assembly JACCDJ01 (sample SAMN15323435, study PRJNA562643) | freshwater metagenome | isolation source: river surface water | place: USA:Blue River Watershed | collected 2017-08-15 | reverse complement strand
GCCCGAAGATTGGGCGGCGATCGAGAAGTCGCTCGAACGTGAACCCTCATATCGTTTCTATAGCGCTGTCCGCTACAACGCGCAGGAGATGTGCTACCTCTCCGTGCAGCCGGCCGTCGAGCGCGCGTTGCCCGAGATGATCGATCTCGCCAAAGATCTCGCCGTTCGTAATCCTGCGGGCGGATCGCTACGACTGAATCCGAACCTCGAGATTCCGCGCTACATCACCGCGCTCGATGTGCATTTGGCGCCGGGCTGGGTGCATGCGGAATACACCGCTGACGATGTCGCGCAGGGCGCGGTCGTAGCGTTCGGTGGCAAGGTGTTCTCGGGACAGCACCCGTATCGCAAAAAGCCGGGTGCCGTTGGTGAGTCGATCTCGTACTGGCTCAAGAAGAAGTTCCCGAATTTCAAACCCAAGCGCATCCTCGATCTCGGTACGACGACGGGTAAGAACCTGTTGCCGTACTGCACCGCCTATCCGAATGCCGAGGCCTACGGCATCGATGTCGGTGCGCCGGTGCTTCGCTATGGTCACGCGCTCGCCGAGCACGAGGGGATTCCCGTGCACTTCAGTCAGCAGAACGCAGAGGCGACGGATTTCCCCGATGGTCACTTCGATCTGATCGTCTCGAGCTTCTTCTTCCACGAAGTCTCGGTGAAGGCCACGAAGAAGATCCTCAAAGAATGCAATCGTCTGCTCGCGCCAGGTGGTGTGATGGTGCACATGGAGCTTCCTGACGAATCGACGGTCTCGCCGTACGAGAACTTCTTCTGGAACTGGGACACGCTCAACAACAACGAGCCTTGGTACACGTCTTATCGTGCGCAAGATCCGGTCCAACTCTGCGAGGAAGCCGGTTTTGCCCGCGACAAGTCGTTCAAGCTGCATGTGCCGGATATCCTGACTTTCGGCGAAGAACGTCACGCCAAGTTCATGCGCGGCGAACTCGAATCACCGGCCCACGGCAGTGGTGGTTGGTTCGTCTTCGGCGCGACGAAGATGTAAGCGCGCTAGTTTCGAGGGGGGTCTGATGAAACGGCGATCATTCGTGGCGGGAGCCGGGGCTTGGGCCGCGGCCGGTTGGTTGGGTGCGGGTGCTGCTCGGGCTTGGGCGGCAGCCAGCGACACACGCTACGACCTGATCGTCATCGGTGCGGGTACGGCGGGCATTCCGGCGGCGATCTTCGCGGCGGCTCGCGGCGCCCGGGTGTTGATGCTCGATGCCGCAAACGACATCGGTGGCACGCTGCATCTGTCGACAGGGCAGATGAGTGCGGCGGGCACGAAACTGCAGGCGTCGCTCGGTATCGTCGATTCGGCGCAGGCGCATTTCGACGACGTGATGCGTATCAGCAAAGGTACCGCTGATCCTGAGCTCGTCCGTCTCGCCGTCGACAACGCCGCCACCACCTTTGATTGGTTGATGGATCACGGCTTCAAGCCGTTACCCGATCATCCGGTCTTGGGGCAGGGTCACGAGCCTTATTCTCAAAAGCGGTATTACTGGGGCGCTGAGGGCGGTCGCACGATCCTCGCCGTGCTGCGCCGTGAATTACAGCCTTGGGTCGATCAAGGACGCGTCGACGTGTCTTTGTCGACGCCGGTGACAGCGCTGCTGACGAACGACGCGGGTGACATCGAGGCGGTGCGTGTCAAATCGGGGTTGGCCGAAACGGTATTCCGTGGTCGGCATGTACTACTCGCGTGCGGTGGCTATGTCTCGAATCCGCAGTTGTTCGAGCGGCTCTCCGGTGTGCGCGACTACGGCGACAACGGCTATCCCTATTCGCAGGGGGCTGGCATCGAACTTGGCATGTCAGTCGGTGGCTTCGTTCGTGGCCGAGAGAATTATTTGAGCAACTTCGGCTCGATCCTGGCGGATGATCAATTCCCGGCCAAGATGTTTGCGCGTTTCGTCGTCATTCCGCAGCAGCGCCAGCCTTGGGAGATCTTCGTGAATGCGCGCGGCGAGCGATTCATCCGCGAAGACGAGCCGAGCTTTGACAAGCGCGAGATGTCGTTGTTGTCGCAACCCGACCTGCGCTACTGGATCGTGTTCGACGAGGAGATTCTCGCCTCTGCGCCGCCGGGTGTCGGCGGATTTTCTCGCGAGGAAATCCGCGACGCGTTCGATGCTCACTCCTGGTTCATCAAGGCCGACACCTTGCCTGAACTCGCTGCGAAGGCGGGGATCGATACAGCCGGTTTGCTGCGCAGCGTCGAGGACTACAACCGCGGCGTCGCCCTGCGCCGTGATCGACTCGGGCGCACGCACTTGCCGAAACAGATCGTCAAGGCACCGTTCTACGCCATCCGTCACCAAGGCCACTCGACCACCTCGACGGTGGGGCTTGCCGTCAACGGCGCATTGAATGTCGTGCGCGCACGCGGCGAGCCGGTGCGTAACTTGTACGCTGCGGGTGAATTGCTCGGCGCGGGTCAGTTGATGGGTCAGTCTTTCGTCGGTGGCATGATGGTCACGCCGGCGATGACGTTCGGGCGACTATTGGGTCAAAGATTGCCTATCGGCGGAGTGCGTACATGAGAATGCGATGGCGGGGTGTGATCCTCGCATTATTGTTGGGGCCCATCATGACGCAGGCAGCCACGGATCCTTCGCAGCAACGGACAGTGCTCGGCTCGATCGGGCTCGAAGGCGTGCGGGTCGAGCGCGGCTATGCGCCATCGCCGCTCGGACAGATTCATTACCAAGATGTCGGTGTGGCCAAAGACGGACAGCCGATCTATGTGCTCTTCCATCAAGTACCGTGGTTTCATATCTATTACAGTCGCGCGCAAGCGGAACTTGCCAAGCGTGGCATTCGCTCCATCGCCTTCGATACGCCGGGGTATGGCCTGTCATCAAGGCCGTCGCAAGCGCCCTCGATCGCCGACTATGTGACTGCGTTGCGAGCTGCGCTCGCGCATCTCAAGGTCGATCGCGCCGTCGTCGTCGGTCATCACACGGGTGTGACGCTCGGCGTCGAGTTCGCGCGCCGCGCGCCGGAGCAGGTGCAGTGTCTGGTGGGACACGGTGTGCCGATCTATACCGAAGCTGAAGCGAAGGCGCGTCTTGCCAACCCGCACTGGAATCAGAACTACAAGGCTGATGGCGCGCATCTCTCGGAGAGATATACCTTCCTTTCTGGGCGTGTCGCCGGCAGCCCCGACGCCCTGCATTGGTCTGTGTTCTCGCTTTTCCTGGCCGGGCCCAACGAGTGGTTCGGTCATCACGCCGTGTTCCGCTACGACATGGCCGATGCCCTCAAAGAATTGAAGGTGCCGATGATCGTGCTCAGCAACCCGGACGATTTGCTCGACTTCACCCTCGATCGGGTACGGGCATTGCGACCGGACTTTAGCTACCGCCGGCTCGAGGGCACGTCATCCAATATGGCGTTTGATCAGCCGGCCGAGTGGATCGAGGCCGTCACCTCGAGCGTGGCCGCGAGCTGTCCGCGTTGAGGCGAACCAGTCTGCCCGGTCGCGCGCTCGTAACCTCGCCTTGGGTAGCGACCGCTTGGCCGGCGACCCAAGTACCGAGATAGCCTTCGCCCTTCTGCAGCAGGCGACGACCACCCGCGGGTAGATCGCGCACGATCTGTGGCATGCCGGTGTCGAGGCGCGATGCGTCGATCAGATTCAGATCGGCACGCAAACCCACGGCAATCTCGCCCCGATCATTCAGTCCCATGTGACGTGCATTGCGGCGCGTCAGCATCTCGATGACGCGCTCGATACCAAGACCGCCATCGGCGATCGAGTGACCCCAGCGCGTCATGAGATACGTCGTCGTGCTCGCATCGCAGATCGTGCCGACGTGAGCACCCGAGTCCGAAAGGCCGTAGAGCGCGCGCGGATGCCGCAGCATCTCGCCGACTACGTCGAGCGAGCCATCGTTGTAGTTGAAGATCGGAAAATGCACGAGGTTCGAGCCATCGCCTTCGACTAGATAGTCGTACAAGGCTTCGATTGCACTGCATCCGCGCTGTTTCGCGACGACGTAAAAGCTTTGGGTGACGGGAGGCTCATAGTTGGGCGAACGACGCCCGTTCGTCATCAGCGGGAACATGCGTGCGCTGATGAGGTCGAGTTTGGCGAGCATCAGATCGACGATCGGCGGCACCGACGTGCCATCGCCCGAGAGTCGCCCAGACTTCTCATTGAGGATGCGCGCTTTGCGCGAGGGTTCACGCAGCGCAGCGGCGCGCTCGGCGAGCGGTAGCGCGGCGACTTCGAGATAGCCCGGAAATCCCATGAAGGGATGGAAGGTGGTATCGAGCCCGAGAATGACGCCGATGCCTCGGGCACCCGCCTGCAACGAGAGCGGCAAACCCTGGGCAACGGCCGCATCGGTGCGGGCACGAATGGCACGCCATTGCTCTCCTCCTGGGTCACGCTGCAACCAGGTCATCGACAGAGGGCGACCACTCTCGCGCGCCAGCAGTTCCACCAGGTCGAACTCGGCGTCGAATCCATCAGGGCCATGCAACAAATTGAAATCACTGACGAGCTGGACGACACCGCGCTCGCGCCCGCGAAACACGGCGGCAAGCGCTGCGAGTTCACGCGCATCGGCATCCGAGGCTGGGGTGGCAACGCCCGCCGTCGTTCGATGATTGTCGGTACGTCCAGTCGAAAACCCCGCTGCACCGGCATCGAGTGCCTCGCCGAGCGTGCGACACATCGCTTCGATTTCTGTAGGCGTTGCGACTTCCTGCGCGAGAGCGCGATCGCCCATGATCGCCATGCGTAGCGGGTCGTGCGGTACCTGCACCAGGAAATCGAGGCTGTGCGGCATGCGGTCGAGAGCATCCATGTATTCGGGAAAGCTCTGCCAGTCGAAGCTCACGCCCTCCGCGAGTGCGGCTCCCGGAATATCCTCGACTCCTTCCATCAAAGAAATGAGATCGTCGACGGCCCGTTGCTTGTCACCGCTGCGTAGTGGTGCGAAACCGACGCCACAATTACCGAAAACGACGGTGCTCACACCATGGTGGATGCTCGGGCTGAAGGTTTCGTCCCAACTAGCCTGGCCGTCGAAATGGGTGTGGATGTCGACGAAGCCCGGCGTCAACCAAGCGCCCGAGGCGTCGATGCGCTGCTGCGCCGGCGCTGTGATCCGCCCGATCTCGGCGATGAGGCCATTCTTGATGCCGACGTCGGCGGTGCGAGCAGCCTGACCGCTGCCATCGAGGACGGTTGCGCCTTCAAACACCAGATCGTGCATCGAACTGTCTCCAAAGAAATGCCAGGCTCATACCCGAGACGATGTGCCAAATGCCCCATAGGCTCGCGATGATCACCATGCCGAGATCGGAATCGAACTGCAAGGCGATGATGCCGAGGGCGAGCCCCGAGTTCTGCATGCCGGCCTCGACGGTGATGGCGCGGCGTTGTGCGCTGCCGAGAGCGAACAGGATGCCAGTGGTCCAGCCGAGTGCGAGACCGAGCGCGTTGTGGGCGACGACGAGCGCGAAGGGCAGCAGGATCGCCGCATTCAGCAAGTGCCGTTCGCGAATCAAGCCGATCACGATGAAGAGCAACAGAGCGATCAAGCCGAAGCGGCCGAGCGGCGCTTGCCATCGGTCGGCGAGCGCTGGACGGCGGTGTCGTAGCCACAAGCCCGCGAGCAGCGGTATACCGAGCAAGAACAGCAGGCTCGAGGCGATGTCCATCGGTGACAGCAACAACTCCTGCATGAACGAGCGTGTCGCCGGATTGGCGCTCATTGTCCAAGCGAAGTTGAAGGGCGTGAGTACGAATGCCAGCACCGTGGCGACGGCCGAGAGGCTCACCGAATAAGCCGTATCACCGCGGCCCCAGTGTGTGACTACATTCGACAGCGATCCGCCGGGGCAACAAGCGACGAGCAGCATGGCCGCTTCGGTGGAAGCGGGTAGATCGAGGGCGAGAGTGATCAGCCATGTCGCTACTGGCAGCCAAACGAATTGCGGCAGTAGGCCGATGGCGATGTTGCGCGGCATGGTGAACACGCGCGCGAAGTCACTCGTACGCAGCTCAAGCGCCACGGCGAAAACCATCGTCACCAAGACGAGGCTCAGCACCGCTTGCTGCAGTTGCATAGATTGGCGGGATCAGCGCGCCAGCGAGACTTCGACGCCGATCGGGCAGTGATCGGAGAGTTTACGTTTGAGCGCGTCGCCCTCATCGTAGGTCGTACGAATGAAGGAACCGGGCCGCCGATCGGCTGCGAGCTTCTCGCCGAGCACCACGTGATCGATATAGCTGCCGTAGTTCTGTCCTGCTGAGCAATTCACGAAGCGTTCGCCACTCGAAACGTTGACGAGTCGCGCGCCTGCCGGTTCGCCATCGTCGATCTCAGCCCAGAAGTTGCGCAACGTGCCGTCATCGGTGCGCGCAGGGCCGCGGATACTGAAGTCGTGATTGAAATCGCCGAGGATGGCGAAGCGACGATCAGCCGCCGCTTGCTCGTCGATCCAAGCCTCGAGCAGCGGGACCTGTTTGGCGAGCGTTTCGCAATCGCGTCGCGGATCGTCGAGCGGGCGGCGCGGGCAACCCGCTTTCAGATGCACCGAAAGCAAATGGATCTCGCGGCGATCGTCTGGGTACAACACGAGATGCGCTCCACTGCGAACTCGTCCGCCGAGGGACAGGGACTCGACATCCGGGGCGCAGCGGAAGGGAATACCTTTGCGTATCGCGAAACCGTTGTTCTGGACGCCCGGACGTTTCGTGAAACAGAACTCGTGTTTCGGAAAGACTTTACGAGCCGCAACCGATCCGTCGACCTCCTGTAGCGCGACGACGTCGGCATCGAGGTCGGCGGCGACTTTGCGTAGCGCGCGAAAGTCGGCTTCCGAGCGTTGCAGTTCGTCCGCTACGTTGCACGGGATGTATCGCGCCCGATTGCCGGGCGATGCATTGCGCGGCAAACAGCTGGCGGTGAGTTCGCGAAATTCGCGCGGCGCGATCAACCACTCGAGATTCCAGGTGGCTAAACGCAGGGTGTTGCCGCTCCCCGTATTCGAGGCGCTGGCGTCGTTCGTCCAGACGAGCAGGGCCAGCAACAAGGCAGATAGAGTAGAGGTGTGACGCATACCGTGAATTACAGCATGCTAGGCTCGAGTTTGCTTCAACGGGAGAAGGTTTATGGGTCGTGACGCAAGGGGATATCGGCGCTTGTTCGGTGTGCTCGGACCCTCCACCAATACGATCGTGCAGCCCGACTACGACGACATGCGGCCGGTCGGGGTGACCAACCATTACAGCCGGATCTACACGCCCAATTCCCGCGCTATCAGCGACGAAACCTTCATGGCTGCCACGCACACCATCGGCGCTGGTGTGATCGATGCGGTGCGCAGTGTGATGACCTGTGAGCCCGATTACCTCGTCATGGGTATGTCGGCGGTGACTTTCTACGGTGGCTACGCCGGCGCGGAAGCCTTTCGAGAAAAGGTGGAGCAGGAGGCCGGAGTACGAATTTCGATCGGCTCGCACGCCTGCACGGCCGCCCTGAAGGCGTACGGCAACATCCGTCGTATCGCCTTCTTCTCACCCTATTACCCGATCGCCAATGCCGAGGTGAGGCGCTATTTCGCCGACGCGGGTTACGAGACCGTACGCGATGCCGCCTTGCGCGCGCCGTCCTGGACGGCGATCGCGCAGATTCCCGAATCGCGCTGTCGCGAGGTGCTGCGCGAACTCGACGGACCGGATGTCGATGCGATCTTGCAGGTGGGTACCAATCTGTCGATGGTGCGGCTCGCCGCCGAGGCGGAGCAGTGGCTCGGCAAGCCCGTTATCGCCATCAACACGGCAACTTACTGGCATGCGCTGCGCGCCAACGGCATCGATGACCGCATGTCGGGCTATGGTCGCTTGTTGTCGGATTTTTAGCTGCTGCGCATAATCGACCGAACGGAGGTGCGCTCATGTTGGAACTGAAACACGATTTGCGATTGGCGAAAACGCGCGACGAGAAGGCGCGTATGAATTTCGTCTCGGGTTTGCGCGCTCATGTCTTGAACGATATGGCGAGCGGTATGCGATCGGTTTACGACGCAGATGTCGAACCGCAGTTCCGTCGCGAACATCATCGCGCGCCGAAGGACGGTCCCGAGGTGCATAAGGCCATCAAGGCTAACGACTATTTCAAGTTCTATTCGACTTTGCGTGTCACTGCACAAGACATGGTGTGGCAGTCGGTCATTCCGCCACTCGAGCGCAATCGTCCCGAGCTGAAGCAGAAGGCGGCGAAGCTCTCGGTCAAGGGTAAGGGCAAGGCACGCGGCACGTTGCGACTGAAGCCGAAGTTCGAGGTGCCTCGTTACGTCTCGGCCATCGATGTGCATCTGATGGCGGGTAACTACGACGGTGAGTACGAGAAAGACGATCTTGCCGCCGGTTCGCTCTACGACAACGGTCTGGCCGTTTTCTCATTCGGTCTGATGGGGCAGAACCTCGATGACATCGGTCAGTCGATCGCCGGTTTCATCCGCTTGAAGTATCCGAATCTGAAGCCGAAAAAGATCCTCGATCTCGGTTGCACGATCGGCCACAACACGGGCTCCTGGAAAGATCATTTCCCCGAGGCCGAGGTGCACGGCATCGATGTCGCTGCGCCTTGCCTGCGTTATGCGCACGCGCGTGCCCAGGCTCAGGATCGCGAGGTGCACTTCCACCAGATGAATGCCGAGCAGCTCGACTTTCCGGATGCCAGCTTCGATGTGGTGTTCTCGTCGATGTTCCTGCACGAGGTCCCGAAGAAGAGCATCGCCAAGATCATGGACGAGGCCTATCGAGTGTTGAAACCGGGCGGTCTCATGCTGCACATGGAGTTGCCGCCGAACTCGCAGTTGTCGGCCTACGACGCGTTCTATCTCGATTGGGATAGTGCCTACAACAACGAGCCTTTCTACAAGCCGTTCCGCGACTTGCGTCCCGAAGATCTGTGTCAGAAGGCAGGCTTCGATCCCAAGAAGTACGTGCAATTCGTGATTCCGTCGGTCGGTTGGTACGGCGAGAAGGTGTGGCGCGAGGCAGCCACCCGTCCGCCCGAGGTCGACAGTGACAAAACCGGCCGTCTGACCGACGGTATTCTTTGGTATTGCTTTGGAGCTTGGAAATGAGTCGACAACCGATGCGCCGCACCATCCGCGGAGGCCGCCCCTATTTCTTTGCCGACCCTGCGATCGACAAGGTGTTGAACATGGTCGTGGTGCTGGCGAGCGAAGTCTGGACGCTACGCGAGCGGTTGATGGCGATGGAAGCGATTCAGGTGACGCGCGGCGGATTGAAGGCGGGCGAGATCGATCGCTTCGAGTTCAAGCCCGAGGATGAAGCGAACCTCTCGGCTCAAAGAAAAGAATATATCGACAGCTTGTTCCGCGTACTCGCCGAGCAGGTGGATGAGGCGCGGCGCAGCAAGCCAGCGCCGAGCGCAGCGCCGGCCAAGGCTCAGAAGCCGAAAGCCCCGAAGTCGAAAGCTTCGAAGTCGAAACCCAACAAGGCGACGGCGCGCAAAAAGAAGTAGGCGCGGCGACTGCCGCGCCGCGTCGGCGAACCGATCAGGCGCTACGTAGCGCCTGATCGAGATCTTCCTTCAGATCGTCGATGTGCTCGATGCCGATCGACAATCGCACCATGTCTTCGGAGACGCCCGCCTTGGCGAGCTCTTCGGGCGAGAGTTGACGGTGCGTCGTCGAAGCGGGATGGGTCGCCAGTGATCGGGCATCGCCGATGTTGACGAGGCGAATGACGAGCTTCAGCGCATCGAGGAACTTCTCGCCTGCTGCTCGCCCGCCTTTCACACCGAACGTCAGGATGCCGGAGGCGCGTCCAGCCAAATACTGTTGAGCCAGCGCGTGATCGGGGTGATCCGGTAAACCGGCATAGTTCACCCAGGATACGGCCGGATGCTGCTGCAGGAATTTTGCGACTGCGAGCGTGTTGTCGCAGATGCGATCCATGCGTACGGCCAACGTCTCGATACCCTGCAGGATCAAGAACGAATTGAACGGCGAGAGTGCGGCGCCCATATTGCGCAGTGGCACGACTCGAGCGCGCGCGATGTAGGCCGCGGGCCCTAGCGCCTCGGTGTAGACGACGCCGTGATACGACACGTCTGGTTCATTGAGACGTTTGAATTTGGCCTTGTGGTCAGCCCACGGAAACTTGCCGGAATCGACGATGGCGCCGCCGATGCTGTTGCCGTGGCCACCGAGATACTTGGTCAGCGAGTGCACGACGATATCGGCACCATGGTCGAAGGGGCGGCAGAGATACGGTGATGGCACCGTGTTGTCGACGATCAACGGCACACCGCGTTCATGAGCAATTTTGGCCAGCGCGCCGACGTCGGTGACGTTGCCGAGCGGATTGCCGATCGATTCGCAGTAGACCGCTTTGGTTTTCGCATCGATCAACGCGGCGAATTCCGCAGGCTTGCGCGGATCGGCGAAACGCACCTCGATGCCAAATTGCGGCAGCGTATGTGCGAAGAGATTGTAGGTGCCACCGTAAAGGGTGCTCGAGCTGACGATGTTGTCGCCGTGTTCGGCGATGGTCATCAGTGCATAGGTGACGGCGGCGCTGCCGGAGGCGAGCGCGAGTGCGCCGATCCCGCCTTCGAGTTCCGCGACGCGCTTCTCGAGCACGTCCGTCGTCGGATTCATGATGCGGGTGTAGATGTTGCCCTGCACTTTGAGGTCGAACAGATCGGCGCCGTGTTGCGCACTGTCGAATGCGTAGGAGCTCGTCTGATAAATCGGAACGGCGACGGACTTGGTGGTCGGGTCGGGGGTGTAGCCGCCGTGGACGGCGATGGTTTCTGGGCGCATGACGATCAGCCTCGCGATGGATGGAGCGAATCATGGATGAAGCAAATCGAGGATAGCGGAGCGGTCCATCCCTCGCGCTGACGAAGTCGCATGAGGCGATAACAGCGCGTTATAGCCGGCTCTTTACCGATTAAGATGCGGTTGCCTATGAATGAAGACACTACGGCCGAGAGGCTGCAGAAAGTATTGGCCGGCCTTGGTCTCGGCTCACGGCGCGAGATCGAAGAGTGGATTCGCGCTGGGCGTGTGACCGTCAACGGTAAGCCGGCAGAGCTTGGCGCACGCGCCGGCCCCGCGGATGAGATCGCGATCGATGGCAGGGCAGTGCAGCGCGCCACGTTGAACCCAACGCAAGAAACCGTGGTGCTGGGCTATCACAAGCCGATTGGCGAGGTG
>JACCDJ010957630.1_pt1 | contig 11230 bp, 12 predicted proteins | sample 7444481 | NCBI WGS metagenome assembly JACCDJ01 (sample SAMN15323435, study PRJNA562643) | freshwater metagenome | isolation source: river surface water | place: USA:Blue River Watershed | collected 2017-08-15 | reverse complement strand
CGAGCCGGTTGTTGGCGCACATGTTTTCTTGTAAAATCAAGAACTTGTGGCGATTTAGCTCAGTTGGTTAGAGCGACGGAATCATAATCCGCAGGTCCGGGGTTCGAATCCCTGAATCGCCACCACTCAAACCGTTATCAAACAACGCTTTCAGAAGATTTGAGTTGATTTTGAAAGCGCCAATTCAAAATCAAATCGCATCCGAGGCGTCTCTCCATCGACTGCTTCGTAACGCCCCAGTAAGCCTTCACGCACGCCAAATACTGCATCTGTCGCTAGGTAGGGATCATCGTGACCAAAAATCTCGGTCACGATCGTCTGGTATCCGGGCGCCGACACAATGACATGAAAGTGACCTGGGCGCCACGCCGACCTGCGTGCCGGTTCAACGAGCTCCTTCCAGACCGGGCCATCGGTGGGAATGCAATACGGTTTTGGCCGAATTGTTCGAATCAAAAAGTGTCCGTCTTTGCCAACTCTCAATTTACAGCGCAGATTATCAGCCGGCTGAGATGGGTCGACCTGCCAGTACAGCCCGTTGTCCGCGTTCTGCCAAAAATCGATCGTTGCATCCGCAATCGGCGACCCCGACAGCGTTTTGACAACCCCCTCCAGAATCACCACTTCACCCGTGTTTTGCTTGACCAAATCAACCGGGTTGTCGCGCCATGGCGAATCGGCCGAGTGAAAAGGCCCCAACACGCTACTAGGAGTCGCGCCCGGTGGTGCTCCGATGAGATCCACAAGACTTGAAATACCGAGCACATCCGAGAGCAATGAGAATTCACTGCGTGACGCGTTGCTGATGTCGCCAACACGATGCAAAAATTCAATCGATTGGCGCCATTCCGCATGCGAGATGTTATTGCGCACTACAAAATCATGAATCGTTCTGACCAGGTCTTTTAAAAGCTGACGACGCCGGGAGTCTTCAAGGCCGTCAAAGCTCCTCTCAACGATTCCAGTCAAGCTGCCCAAATCGACCATTCAGGCCCCAACGATGGTGTTACGAAGTGTGCCGATTCCCTCGATCTCAATCTCGATGACATCACCGGGCCTCATCCAGACGGGTGGCGTGCGGGCATACCCCACACCAGCAGGGGTGCCCATCAGGATGACGTCTCCTGGCTCTAGTGTCATGCATTGCGACATCAGAGAGATAGTCTGCGCGACAGCAAACACCATGTCTTTTGTCGATGCGCTTTGCATCACGTTGCCGTTGAGCCGGGACTCAATATGCAGACCTACAGCGCCCGGCGGGAGTTCATCGGCAAGGACAATCCACGGTCCAAATCCGCCCGTCGCATCAAAATTTTTCCCGATCGTCCATTGAGTCGTTTTGCGTTGATAGTCTCTGAAGGTGGCATCGTTAAAACAAGCATAGCCAAACACATGATCCAGCGCCCGCTCCTCTGTCACGTCTTTGGCTGCCTTCCCAATCACAAGCGCAAGTTCTGCTTCGTAATCCAACTTGTCAGAAACCCGCGACAGAGGGATTTTGCCCAGATGTCCAATCAATGATGAGGGGCCTCTTAAAAAAATGGTGGGGTAATCGGCAACCTTGTTTCCGCCTTCTGCGGCATGGTCGTGATAATTCACACCCAAGCAAATAATCTTGCTTGGGTGGGGAATGCAGGGCAAGAACCGAACCTCGGTGTTCGGAATCACCTCTCCAGATTCGCATGCCGCCAGAAGGCGTGAAAACTCACTCGGGCCCTCATCTCGGAGACGAATGAAATCAATAATTGAGGGTGGAGCGCCCGCATCGCACCCGGGGATGTCCACAACACCCCCCTGCACTGCGATTCCGTAGCGCTCACTGCGGTCGTGAACAAAGCTCACCAATTTCATAGTTTTAATGCGATGCTTAATCGACCTTGGCCCCGGTCTGCTTCACCACCTCTGCCCATTTGCGAGACTCGGACAATAGATATGCATCCAACTCAGTGCGGCCCATGCGAATGGCCTCAAGTGACTGGGCGGCAAACCGCTCATTGATCGACCGATTCTGCAGGATGCGGTTAATCTCGGTGTTCAAGCGATCCAGGATCGTTGCCGACACCCCCGCTGGTGCCATCATGGCAAACCACGTGTTGGCCTCAAAACCGGGGTATCCGAGCTCTGCCACAGTGGGGACATCAGGCAAGGCGCTGCTGCGCTTTAGGCTCGTGACCGCAATTGGCCGAACTCTTCCCGCTTTCGCCAGCTGAACGACTGGCGGTATTGACGTAGAACCAATGGGCACATGATTGCCCACGACTGCGGTGGCTGCTGCCGCAGGGGTAAATGGAACGTGCTGTATGTCGACTTTGGCCAGATTTCTAAACAACAACTCCGCCCCCAAATGGGTGGTGGTGCCATTGCCCGAGGATCCGTAACTGAGTTTCTCTGTTTTGGACAGCGCCAAGAGCTCCTTCAGATCTTTCGCTTTCACTGACGGATGAACATAAAGAATGTTCGGAGAGACTGCCCCCATGGCGACCCCCACGAGCTCTTTGCCCACCTGGTAGCCGGCATTGGTGTACAGCGACGGGTTGACCGAGTACGCCACGCTGTGCATCAAAAAAGTGTAGCCATCAGCGGGCGATCGCGCGACTGCCATCGTTCCGATATTCCCGCCGGCGCCACCGCGATTCTCGACAACAACAGGCTGGCCGAGCGCTTCGCCGAGAGGCTGCGCAATTGCGCGCGCGACAATGTCTGTTGAGCTACCTGGCGGGAAAGCGACAATAATTTTGACTGGCCGATCCGGATAGGCCCACGCCGGCGCCGCGAGGCCCGAAAATACAGACATCATTAGCGCAACACCCAACCCTTTGCATCTTCCCCACATGACGCGTCTCCCGCATGATTGCCATCAGAAAAATAATCGATTAAATTATGAATCAGGTATTTCTATATAAAATAAGCAAAAACCCTAAGGTGCGCTGCGCTGCAGGCCTGGAGGGACTTGGAGAGCCGAGGACATCATGAACGAACCCACACCCGAAGCAATCACAAAGCGTTTATTCTCAGAGGCGAGATCGTTTGGCGGCTGGCTCCCCCAGGCCCTCTCGCGAGAAACACTGCTGCAGCTGCATTCGCTTGCCCAGTGGGGCCCTACTTCTATGAACTCGCAGCCGATGCGGCTGAAATTTGCGCAAAGCGACTCTTCCCGAAAAAAACTCTCCACCTGTGTAGATGCCGGAAATGTCAGCAAAGTCCTGAGCGCCCCCGTGGTAGCCATTATCGGCATGGATCTGAACTTTCCTGAAACGCTCACCGAGCTTTTTCCTCACAAAGCAGAGGCGAAGAACTATTACATCGGCAATGCGGAAAAGACCTTCGAGACCGCGCTTCGCAACAGCAGCCTTCAGGGCGCGTATTTAATGCTGGCTGCGCGACTTCTTGGCCTTGACTGCGGACCCATGTCAGGATTCGATCACGCTGCAGTTGACCGGGCGTTCTGGTCGGGCAGCGCTGTAAAAACGAATTTTCTCTGTGCCTTGGGCTACGGTGACCACGCCTCTCTAAAGCCGCGAGGTAAGCGCTACCGTTTCGAAGAGATTGCCGAGATCGTGTAGCGATGGCGAGAAAACCTGCCGTACGCAGCATTGGCTCGCAGCCCAGAGAGGGCATTACACGTGCAACGGCCGTTTACGAAAAACTCCGGGCGGATATCGCTGATGGACTACTTACCCCAGGATCGAAGCTGAGAGTTGAGTTGATGTGCGATAAGTATGGGGTCGGTGCGACCCCGCTTCGCGAGGCCCTGTCACGGCTCTCGGCAGAGGGCCTTGTCGTGCGAAATGATTTGCGTGGATTTAGCGTTGCACCTCTCAACTGGGCCGAGTTACCGATACTTACCGAGACTCGTATCCGTCTTGAGACGCTAGCGCTCAAAGACGCCATCAGCGCCCGAACATCCGATTGGGAGGATCGACTCGTGGTGCTTCATCACCGACTCGGACGCACACCCCGATCGCTCAATGAGCAGTCGCACCAACCAAACCCTGAGTGGGAGGCTCTTCATCGGGATTTTCACCGGGCACTGCTCGCCACCTGCCCCTCCCGATGGTTATTAAGCTACTGCGATAAATTGGCCGAAGAAGCCTATCGGCTCAGACAGCTTGCAGCCTCCGGGCCTTCAAAGAAACGAAATGAGCATGCAGAGCATCAATCGATAATGAATGCTGCAATCCAAGGCGATATCGAACTCGCGACTCACTTGCTCAGCGCACATTACCAAAAGACCGAGGAGCTGGTGAGCAAGGCGGCCATTGGAAGCGCCGGGAAAAAGCCACAGAAGTCTCGAAAATTAAGTTAACGTAAGAGACACATTACCCAAAAGTCCATTGAAAGCGATCCGAGGATGTTCGAGCGCCTAAAAGCAGCCCGCGAAGTCGCCAATCAGAAAACTGAGCTCAAGCGGCTGATTGCGGATTGCGACGAGCTCATCAAGGAGCCAGGCCAATCAGTCAGTGTCGGGATTGCTGCCCGCGCGCTAAGCCGCTATCAAAAGCTTGATGCCAGCTCGCGAAGCGAGTTCTATAGCCTACTGGCGACACGATACGAGCCCAGTATCGAAAGCATGACCCGAGCGCTTGATGCCCATAAGGAAAAACGATCCCCCGAGAGCCTGATCGACCTGGTGCGGGCAGTCGAACCGCCACGGCAGGAGCTCTTTCGGCGGCTTAATCGGGTCACCTCAGGCACCGCAGTGATTGTTCAGATGCGTGAGGAGATCCTGAAAAGCTTGCGCTCAGCCCCAGCGCTCGCGGCAGTCGATGCCGATTTTGAACACCTGCTGTCTTCCTGGTTTAACCCTGGATTTTTGGAACTCAAACGGCTTGACTGGATGACACCGGCCCACCTGCTCGAAAAAGTCATCCAGCATGAGGCGGTCCACGAAATCGATGGCTGGGGCGATCTGAGGCGACGGCTTGAGCCTGATCGCAGACTCTATGCGTATTTTCATCCTGCGCTGCCCAATGAGCCGTTGATCTTTGTTGAGGTTGCTCTCTTAAACGACATACCAAGCGCAGTGGCACCGCTACTGGATCGCAGCAAACCGCCGAATGTGGATACGAAACACTATAAAGTGGCTGCCTTTTATTCGATCTCAAATTGCCAGCCCGGCCTAAAAGGAATCCATCTCGGTAACTTTCTGATTAAGCGAGTCGCCGAAGATCTGAAATTCGAATTTCCAAGTCTTAAGACCTTTTGCACCCTATCGCCTATTCCATCGTTGGCTGAATTTTTGCTCAAAGGCCCGAAATGGAAATCCGGCCGCTACACAGCGAAAGAGCTCAATCAGCTCGAAGCCGACTTCAATGCGTTGCAGCCCGAACTACAAAACTTATCTAAATCAAACGCAGTGCTATCGACAGCGCAGCAGGCCCGCCTCGTTCGCCTGTGTGCGGCCTACCTTGCGCAGACCGCCCCGGACGAGAGTTTTCGTAGTGATCCGGTTGCTAAATTTCACCTTAATAACGGCGCCATCCTGGAGCGGGTTAACCTCGGTGCAGACCACTCCAGCAAGGGACTCAAACAATCCTTCGGGATCATGGTGAATTACCGCTACGACCTGGATAAAGTCGAAGAGCATCACGAGCGATTCGCTGCGGGTTTAACCGCAATCTCCAAGGAAATTCGAGACGCATTAAAAGCATAGATCCCTTCAATCAAACCGAATCCGCGTTGCACGTTTTATTACACGGCGGGGTTTGACCCTTGTAACCAATTGATTTTATTGAGGAAAATTAGAGCGATTTTCATCATAATCCGCAGGTCCGGGGTTCGAATCCCTGAATCGCCACCACCTCTCACAAGCGCCGTATCAAAAGATATGGAGAAAGGCATACCCAACGTCGGGTATGAGCCTTAATTTAGAAGCCAAACAATTCGACTCTTTTTAACTCTCGGGCTTACTAATTTGACTCTATTGCGGGGACGAGCTCATAAAATTTTTAGACTGAATTAACCGTTTATTTCGAAAGAATTTAAACTCTCTACCTAATCCCTGGATACATTTGTTGCGGCAACCACAGAGAAATAACCGGGAAGTAGGTAATCAATAGGAGACTGATTATCGCCAGTCCAAGCCAAGGCAGACATGCGCGCATAACAACAACGTAGGGCTTATTGAATGTCCCACTCGAAACAAAAAGGTTCAGACCAAATGGTGGAGTTATGTTTCCTATATCTACATTGACTGACGTGATGATGCCAAAATGAACTGATCCAATACCGGCGCTTGTAATTACTCCGAGCATTATTGGTACGAAGATCAAGATATTAGAAAAGATGTCAAGAAACATTCCGCCAATCAAAAACATGATGTTCGCAGCAAGTAACAGCAAGTTTGGAGAGTTCTCTAGGCTTCTGAGCGGCTCAGAGACAGCTACTGTGATTCCAGTGACAGTGAGCAAGTACGAAAACAGACTTGCCGCACCAACCATCACTAGAATTCGAGCACTAGATAAGGCAGACTCTTCACATATCTTCCACAGCTTAATAAAGTTTACCTGCCGATACACGACCATAGAAACCAAAATGGCATAAACCACAGAAACAGCAGCAGCTTCAGTAGCCGTAAATACCCCACCATAGAGCCCGCCAAGTATGATCACAGGCATCCCGACTCCCCATAGCACTCTGCGGGTTGCTTCCAGGATTTCTTTTGAATTTGATCGCTTATCTCTGGGAACTTTATGAGTTATCGCCCAAGTTACACAGTAGATTGCGTATACAAGCGAAAACAATAAACCTGCGCCTATACCGGACATAAAGAGCGCGCCAATTGAGGTATTCGCGACTGAACCATACACGATCATGGCATTACTGGGAGGAATAATCATGCCTATCAAAGCTGAGCACGTTACCAAACCCAATGCAAATCGCTCCGGGTAGCCCGCTTTAACTAACGCGGGGAATAGTAGACCACCGACCGCTATTATTGTTGAGGCGCTAGAGCCAGTTATTGCACCGAAAAGCATACAAGTCACGACGACCGTGACGGCTAAGCCTCCCGGTAGATGTCCAACGAACGCACGGATAAAAGTAACGATTCGTTCTGACAGACCCCCTTGACTCATAATGTTTGCAGCTAGGATAAAAAATGGAATGGCAAGGAGCGGGAAGCTCTCTAAGCCCGCAAACACTCTCTGCGGAAGAATTGACAGCGGGATAGAAGTTGTAACAGCGAAAACCAAAAATGATGTACCAGTTAGCACGACAAACATGGGCAAACTCAAACCCAGGCCTACAAGAAGCAACGAAAAGGTTAGCAAGATAGTCGTTGTCACATTAATCTTTCATGGCTGCTTTATCTGGACCGGAAAGAATATCTTTGTTGCCAGACGCACCGAAGAATACTTGAATAACCCGCAAACCCATTAGTGCGCTACCTACTGGCATCGCAAGATAAGTGAGCCACATCGGCGCCTGCATGATTGGAGTTACTTGCTGTATTAGCTTGACACGGAGCACATGCTGCAGGCTGTACCAAAAAAAGAAGGCTAGAAAGATAAAAATTATCGTCGCTACCAGTCGAGCGAGGAAGACACGCCCTCGCTCGGTCAGCACGTGAGGTAGAAGATCAATTGCAATATGGCCCCTCTCCTTCATGGCTACACTCCCGCCGATGAAAACTAACCATACACATAGGTAAAGCGTCGCCTCCTCCGCCCATGAAATTGGAGCCAAAAACACATATCGCATTACGACATTCACGAACAGGAGTAACGCGCCCGCCAGCAAGCATAGTGCGATAAACGCTTTTTCTAGCAATGAGAGAGCGCTATCCATTCGCTCCCATATTGCGGGCGCACCTGTTCTCACTTACTAGCCTCAGGACTTAGACGCTGCAGCGACTTCTTTACGTATCATGTTTAGAAGGGTAGGCCCCTGCCGCGATGAGTACCAATCGTAGACGGGTTTTGACGATTCCTCGAACAATTTGCGCTGCGTAGCTGTAAGACGATTAATTTCGTTACCAGATTTTTTAAACAACTCGAGGTGATCCGCTTCAGACTTTGTGATCAACTCACGTTGATAGCGACCCGCTTCACGAGCCGCATCTGTAAGAACCTTTCGGATATCAGCGGGCTGCTTCTCGAGCCAGGGTTTGTTGATCATGAAGACATAGGCTAGAAAACCATGATCTGAGAGAGTGATATGTTTCTGAACTTCATGGAATTTCATTAGAGAAATAGTCGCGATAGGGTTTTCCTGACCATCAACTACGCGCTGCTGCAATGCGCTATACAACTCTTTGAAGTCCAGTGAGACAGGTGTCGAACCGAAAGCCCTAAACTGCTCCTGAATAACCGGCGCTGGCATTGTTCTTATTTTTTTTCCTGAGTAATCTTTTGGCTCACGAATTGGGAAATTGCCGGTAAATTGCTTGAAGCCGCTTTCCCAAAACAAGACCCCTTCAATATTTACCTTGTTTAATGGCGCCAAAATTTCGCGACCGACAGGGCCATCAATCACCTTATAGGCAACAGATCTATTGGGGAACAAAAACGGAAGGTCTAGAACTTGGACACTCGGAGCAATTGGCGCAATCCAACCTGTAGGGAGTATTGAGACTTCAATTGCACCTGCTTGTGTCTGCTCGACCATCTGAGTTCCGCTTCCTAGAAGCATCGCCGGATATAGTCGAACCTGATATTTCGAACCGGTTCTCGACTCGACTAACTCCTTCCATTTTAGTGCTGCCTGATGATGAGTACTGGTTTCCGGTTGATCGTGGGCTAGTTTAATCACAATCTGTGCCTGCGCAGGCGAGATGACTAAGAGTGCTGCAAGAATAGCTAGACCGGCATTTACGATTGACTTCATCTTAGGCTCCTTTAAGTTCGTCGGTTATATAAAAAACAATCTAAGCAGTGCTTACTTGATATCACGCTATGCCCAACCAATTATGGCCAGGATTCGCACTCGGCATTCACTCGATCGTGACGATCTTTTAACACATGAAATGATTCGGAATCAGGGACGATAAACTTTGAAATTAACAACGCCGACCGAACGTCTGCCAGAGCAGTTTCATACTCTACAGCAACAAAAGCTTCACGCAATCGAGAAACTATCTCGGGATTAAGCCCTGGCAATGTGGCAATGATAGGTGGTATTGGTGTCGGGTCAGTAATATCGATAACCCTGACTTGGTCAGCGAATTCCGGGTCTCCCGCGCGTATTAAATCAAATACATAGGAGTCAAGAGGTCCAACATCAATGCGTCCGTCAACTAACGCGGATATTACTCCTCTTGGGTTTACCAACCCGCCCACGATTTTCTTATAAGGATTCGGACTGTAAGCATGTTCTAAGAGATGATGACGAAATGCAAAATATCCTGATTGCGAATCTTTTACCGTATAGCCGGCTACGGAGCCGAAGGTTTCGTTCAGCGATCGAAAAGTTGAGTTAGCTTTTACAGCAATATAACTCCAATAAATTGCCCGACCGTTATAAGCCGGTAAAGATGGCACGGGAGCCGCAAGCAATGTAGGCACTGGTGTACTAAGCGAATAAGGCAACCCACACATTTGTGCGCAAACTAGGTCATTGCGCGACCACAACTCTAATATCGGCTTCGGAGGGTCGTGCTCTATCCATTTCGCGGGGATATCAGCTTTACTAAGAACCCATTCAAATAGCGTACGCCAACCAGAGGTTGCCTCTGAGGTGACAGAATACATTCTTGCGTTAACGAACACAGACGATCCCTTTGATTTACCGGGTAACTGTTCGCTCTTGAATTTCTAGAAGCCTACTATCTTGATATCTCGGCCTGTCGGGCTTGGGTTTGGATAGCAGGGTTTGTATCGGGCAGGGAATATCTCCAGCATTGTGAATATCGTGATAGATAAACGCTGGAACCGATACTAAATCCCATTTACCTAACCTGAGAGATACGGTTTCTTCGCCATGGAAAACATTGACAATGCACTCCCCTTCAAGCACGAAAAATGTCTCCTCTGTTTCATGGCAATGCACCGGTATCCGATGGTTAACCGGCATAGTCTGAACTGACATTGTGAACGCTACTGGTTCAACAGAATTTTGCTCTTCGTGACCAATTGAACCCGAAGCGCCAATGTAGCGACGTTGAGCACGCGCAAACAAAGGGTCAATTTCTGTTTCGTGACCGAAAACACTCCAGTCTTCACGACGCTCTGTAAAGCGCGCCGTTCTTTTTTTTATAACTTCGACCAGGTTCAAGGTGGGCTCCTCAGTCTTTACATCTCAAGTGATCCTAACATTAGGAAGACACTAAAACAATGCTTATTTCCTTTAAAATGTATACAATTCGTCGAAAGGATCGACGTGCCCGGCGGGCACGTAACCCGACCGAGGCAAATCAGGCTCACTATTCCAATACCAAATTAATGCGGCGCACAATAGTTCCGTAACGCTCATGATCAGCGCGCATTGCAGTGACCAGTTCAGCAGTTGTACTGCCATTAGCCTCGGCGCCCAAGCTCTGCAATTTTTCGCGCACTTCCGGCGTATTTACAGCTTTTGCAACATCGGCTTGGATTTTGGATACGACTTCTTTACTCATACCAGCCGGTCCCATTAGTGCGTACCAAGATACCGCCTCATAACCTGGCAGCTTCGCAGCCTCTGCGGCTGTGGGTAGGTCAGGCAACGCAGAAACACGTTTCGGACCGGCAATCGCAAGAGCTCGTAACCTCCCCGCTTGAATAAAGGGCAATACTGAAGGTATCTGAGCTACCATCATGGACGTCTCCCCGGCGACGAGGTCTTTAACAGCGTCACCTACACCCTTGTAAGCAATGTGAACCATGTCGATTCCTGCCATTGATTTTAGGAGCTCACCACCCATGTGCGCTTGAGTACCATTACCGCCCGAAGCAAAATTAACTTTTCCAGGATTCGCCTTGGCGAAAGTTATAAATTGTTGGAGGGTGTTGGCTGGAACAGAAGGATGAACGACAATCACATTTTGAACGGATGCCACCAAAGTAAGAGGGGTAAGGTCTTTAAAAACATTAAAAGACAACTTGGGGTAGAGATGCGGATTGATCGCAAGGTTCCCGGTACGTACTGGACAGATTGTTTACAGAACGTACCGATCACATCGTTAACACTTTTGGCCCAAAGGGGTTCTCAAGTGGTTCAACTTTACAGCTGTCTAAATCGAAGTATCCCAAATCGTAATCCATAAAACTGACGAGCCAGACGCGGTCTTCGACCTGGCGCACACCCACATTTT
>JACCDJ011683432.1_pt1 | contig 11233 bp, 12 predicted proteins | sample 7444481 | NCBI WGS metagenome assembly JACCDJ01 (sample SAMN15323435, study PRJNA562643) | freshwater metagenome | isolation source: river surface water | place: USA:Blue River Watershed | collected 2017-08-15 | reverse complement strand
CGGGTTCACCCTTTCTCGGTACGGGTTCGAAGAAGAAGAACTGCTGCTGATCGCCGTCGCGACGGCGATCAGCAGCAGTTCTTCTTCTTCGAACCCGTACCGAGAAAGGGTGAACCCGGCTGGCTCGTCGATGACCTCGGCAATGCGGTAATGGCAATTGCCGACCAGCAGCGCATCCTCGACCTGGCGACGGTTCCAGGCTTCACCAAAAGCAGGGTCAAAGGCGGCCTGCATTACCGTCATGATGCGGTCGATGTCGTCAGTAGGGGCGATCATGCGACCGGCAGGCGGGCATCGGGGGCACGGCCGTAAAGTGGCTGATCTGCTGTCCCGATAAGTTCCAAAGCAAGCAGGCCGAAGTTCCGCGCATCCGGGTGGATTGGCAAGGCGCGCCCCTCTCCACGTAATCCGACAAGCGCCTCTGCCTGTGTGCCGGCGATCAGATTGTTCTTTGTCTGGGACGCGGCAAGCTGCGGGGGCAGCGATGCCAAGTCGGTGGTCGCCAATCCATCGGCCCCGAATGATTGGACGAACCATTCGCCATGTCCGCCAGTCATGGCGACCGTGCAAGTCGGTTCATCTGTCTGCGCACGGGCCATGGCTGCAACCAGGGCAAGCGTTGGGTACCCGACCAACTGACACTGCCAGGCAAGCGCAAGGGCGCGCGCGGCAGCCAGGCCAACCCGAACTCCGGTGAAGCTGCCAGGGCCAAGCGCCACAGCAATCCGGTCGGCTCGGCCCTTGTCAGGCAGAGCAGCGATCATCGGCACTAGTGCTTCGGCGTGACCTCGGCCCAGCAGGCGGTAATCGCCCGCGATCAAACCGCGGTCGTCCAGCAAGGCGATTGAGCAGGCCTCAGTCGCGCTATCGATTACCAAGGTGCGCATTGCACTAATGCTTAGCGCGTCAGGCCATCCGATTGAAAGTGTCGAAATCGGGCCGCGGGCTGCGATCGAAGATCGAGGCGGGATCCCCATAACCCAAGGTCGAGATCATGACTGACTTGAGGTTCGGCGTATCAGCAAGGAAAGCGGCGTCGACAGCGTCATTGGCAAAGCCGGTCATCGGTCCGGTGTCCAGGCCCAACGCGCGTGCCGCCATGATGAAATAGGCCGCCTGCAGCGATGTGTTCAGGAACGCTGAACGCTCCCGGAATTCGGCACTACCGGTAAACCAGGCCTTGGCATCGGCATGCGGGAACAGCCAGGGCAGGTTCTCATGAAATTCGGTATCCATCGCGATGATCACCGAAACCGGGGCCTTGAGGATCTTCTCGCCATTGGCGGGCATGGCGCAGGCAGCCAGCTTCGCCTTGGCTTCATCCGTGGTGCACCAGACCAGCCGCGCCGGCAGCTGGTTGGCGCTGGTCGGGCCCATCTTCATCAGGTCCCAGATCGCGTGAAGTTGCTCAGTGGCAACCGGCTTGTCGAGATAGCCGTTATAGCTGCGGGCCGAACGGAACAGCTGATCGAGCGCAGCATCGCTGAGCGGTTGCGACATGATTGATTTCCCCCTGTTGGAATGCTGCGGATCAGGCCGCGCGAACTTCGGTCACTTCGGGAACGTAATGCTTGAGCAGCCCTTCGATCCCCTGCTTGAGCGTTGCTGTTGATGACGGGCAGCCCGAACAGGCCCCCTGCATGGTCAGATAGACCACCCCATCCCGAAACCCGCGATAGGCAATATCGCCGCCATCGTTGGCGACGGCAGGGCGAATGCGGGTTTCAAGCAGTTCCTTTATCTGGGCCACCGCATCGGCATCGGCGGGATCATCGCCAAAATCCGCGTCGTCATCGGCGGGAACGGCAATGCCGCTGGCGCTGGGCGCATGGAACAGAGGGGCCTGGCTGACGAAATGATCGAGCAGGATGGCCACAACCTGCGGCTTCAAGGCTGACCAGTCGACCCCCGGTCCGGCAGTCACCGAAACGAAATCCCGCCCGAAAAACACGCCGGTTACGTCACCCAGGCTGAACAGGGCCTCGGCCAGAGGCGAGGCTGCTGCATCTTCCTCATCCCGGAAGTCGCGGGTGCCGGCGGGCATCACTTCCTGGCCAGGCAGGAACTTCAGCGTGGCTGGATTCGGCGTAGTTTCAGTCTCGATAAACATGGGGCGGATGTAGGCCTTTGCAGCGCGGGTTCAACCGCCAAAATCACAGTTCACGCAAGGCCTGCGCTGGCTTGGCGCGCAACAGCGGCAGCGAACCGGCGAGGGCGAAGGCGACGGTTAGCCCCAGCCCTGCGCCCAGCACGGCCAGGACCTGCGGCCAATTGGGCAGCCAGGCAAAATCGAACAGCTGCACGATCACCATCCAGCCGATGGCCGATCCAAGCGCCAGCGCTACCCCCGCCAACAGCAAGGCCAGCAGACCATATTCGGCCAATTGAAGCAGCAGCAGTTGGCGGCGGCTGGCACCCAGCACGCGCAGAACGACGTTATCATAAAGGCGGCTGGCCCGGGCCGCTGCAATCGCGCCCAGCAAGACGGCTATGCCGGCAAGAACCGCGACAGAGGCAGCGGCAAGGATCGCGGTTGATACCTGATCGAGCAATTCGCGAGCCTGCTTCAGGACGCCGCCAACTTCAATGACCGAGCTGGCCGGAAAGGCCTTAAGCAACTGCGGCAGCAGCTTGCTGCGTTCGGCGCCGGCTGGCAGGTCGATTGTCGCGGCAAGGTTGTGCGGCGCATCGGCGAGCGTGTTCGGTGAGAAGACCAGGACATAGTTGAAGCCCATCGAATCCCAGTCGATCCGCCGGAACGAGGCGATCCGCGCGCTGCGCTCAACACCCAAAACGCCGATGGTGATCTTGTCGCCCAGCTTCAGGTCGATGGCCTTTGCCAATTCCTCATCGACAGAGACCAGTGGCTCACCATTGTAGCCGTGCGGCCACCATTGCCCAGCGGTCAGCGAATTGCCTTCCGGTAGGGAGTCGGAATAAGTCAGCCCGCGCTCGCCCCGCAGCGGCCAGGCATTTTCAGGGATCTCCTTCAGATCGGCCACGCGGGTCATCGCGCCTTCGGGTCCATAAGCCAGGATTGCCCCGCGCAGCGCCGGAACCTGCCTGACCTTGGCCGACGGCGAAGCCTGATGCACGATTTGCGCCATCTCGCCCGCACGGTCGCGGGGCAAGTCGAGCATGAAATAGTCGGGTGCCCGTTGGGGGACGCGGCGCGCAATATTGGCTTCAAGGCTGGTCTGGACCACGGCGAGCAGCACGAAGGCCGACAGCCCAAAGCCCAGTGCCGTCACTAGCGACCCGGTCTGCGCACCTGGCCGATGAAGGTTCGACAGGGCAAGCCGCAGCAGCGGGCGTTGCGGGCGGGGCAGTCGCGCTGCCAGCTTGCGCAGGCCCCACCCCAGTAAACCGAGCAGGCCGAGCACCGCGATGGCCCCCGCCAGGAATCCGGCGGTTACCGGCAATTGCGCCGCGCTGGCCAGGGTCAGGCCCATGATTGCAGCAAAGCCCAGGGCCACGGGCCAGAGCGCCTCGCGCCATTGCCCGGCGAGCGGCGATACCCGGGCGCGCATCAGCGCCAGCGCGGGGAAACGGCGCGCGGCAAACAGCGGCGGTGCGGCGAAGACGAGGCCGACCAGCAGGCCATAGGCTGTCGCCCGGGCCAGTGCGGCCCAGTCGAGCACAAGGCCGGGCGCAACCGGCAAGAGTGCACCGAGCGCCTTGCCGAGCAGCGGCATCACCAGAATCCCGGCCGCAAGGCCAGCGAGGCTTCCTGCCAAGGCGGCAGCCAGCAATTGGAGAAGATAGATCCGGCTGATGTCACGACTGGTCGCGCCCAGAACTTTCAGCGTGGCAATACTGTTGCGGCGGGCTTCCAGATAGGACGAGACCCCACCACCGATCCCGATCCCGGCAATTGCCATGGCGGTCAGCCCAACCAGCACAAGGAATTCCCCCATGCGCGAGACAAACCGGTCTGCGCCCGGCGCCGCCTTGTCGCGCTGCCGATAGGTAAAGCCTGAGGCGGGGAACTTGGTTTTGAGCCCCTCAATAGTGGCGACAGGATCGCTGCCGGGGGGGAGAAGCACCCGATACTTGCTACGGAACATCGCGCCAGGGGCGGTCAGGCCAGCTGCTTCCGGAAAGCCATCTGCGACGATCACCGTTGGACCAAGCGCAAAGCCCTCGCTCAGCCGGTCCGGTTCATCAGCAATCACGCCGGCGATTTTCAGCGGCTGGCCGGCAAGGGTAAAGCTGCCCCCCTGGCGCTGTTCCAATCGCGCCAGCGCGTCGCGCGATACCCAGGCTGTGCCCGGCGCCGGTGCGCCGACCTTGCGACCATCTTCAAGCGTCAGGCGTCCGACCAGCGGCCATTGGGCATCGACCGCCTTCAGTTCGATCGGAACCACCGTTTCACCGCTTGAAGCCATGGCCTGGAGGCGGATGCCGCCCGATACCTGCCCGAGCTTTTCCAACTCGGCGCGCTCAGCCGCGTTGGCGCTACGCTGCCAGACCTCAACCTGGACATCCCCGCCGAGGATAGTCTGCCCGCGCGATTTCAGTTCATCCTCGATCGCCCCGGTCAGGGTGCCGATCGCCGCCAGAGCGCCAACGCCCAGGAACAGACAGGCCAGCAACAGCCGCAGCCCGCGGAAGCGGGCCGAGAGATCACGCCGGGCGATCGTCCAGGCGGTTGACCAGGATAGTGCTTCACTCACGCGGCAGTATCGCTCGCAATCCGGCCGTCGGCGAGTGTCACCACGCGCTCACATCGCTCGGCCAGGCTGGCATCGTGGGTGATAATGACCAGCGTTGCCCCGGCTTCGGCGCGCCGGGCGAACAGCAGGTCGACAATCCCGGCACCGGTTGCCGCATCGAGATTGCCGGTGGGTTCATCCGCAAAAACCAAGGCCGGACGCGGGGCAAGCGCCCGGGCGATTGCCACGCGTTGCTGTTCGCCGCCGGATAGCTGCGAGGGATAGTGGTGAAGCCGATGGCCGAGGCCAACGGCCGCAAGCTCTGCTTCGGCGCGCTGGCGGGCATCGCTCATCCCGGCCAGTTCCATCGGCGTCATCACGTTTTCGAGCGCGGTCATGGTTGGCAGCAGGTGGAACGCCTGCAGCACGATCCCGATCCGGCCTCGCCGGGCTGCGGCAAGGGCATCTTCATCAAGCCTGGCAAAGTCTGCGCCCGCAACATTAAGGGTGCCGCCGCTGGCCCGTTCAAGGCCCGATAAAACCGCCATCAGCGAGCTCTTGCCCGAGCCTGACGGCCCGAGCAGCGCCAGGGTCTGGCCATGCGGTACCGCGAGGTCGATCCCGCGCAGGATTTCGACCGCTGCCTCGGCAGTGCCGAGCGAGAGTGTCAGGTTCTTGGCGGCAATTGCCACCTCTGGCGCTGATTGGGGGCTTGTCACGTCAGCGAATGGCCATAGCTAGGGGGAAACGAATTGAAGGAACCTTCCGGCATGAAATGGAATTCCACCGTCCGACTTGCAAGCCCTCTGGCGCTAGCCTTTGTGCTGGGTGCATGCGGTTCGGGGCAGCCTGCAACCCCTGCGCCCAGCCAAGCCGCTTCCGCTTCGCCGGACCTGCCGGTGATGGGTGATGAACTGCGGATCGTTGCGCTGGGTGACAGCCTGTTTGCCGGATACGGGCTGGAACCCGGGCAATCCTATCCCGCCCGGCTTGAAGCCGCCCTGCGGGCACGTGGGCTGAATGCTCGGATCTCCAATGCCGGGGTTTCGGGCGACACGACCGCCGGTGGACTGGAACGGCTGGATTTCACCCTGAACAGTTTGCCCAGGCCCCCCGCGCTGGTGATCATCAGCCTGGGCGGCAATGATATGCTGCGCGGCTTACCGCCTGAGGCGACCCGGAAGAACCTGGATGAGATGCTGGGCAAGCTCAAGGCGCGCGGGATTCCGGTGGTGCTGATGGGCATGCTGGCGGCACCAAACCTGGGCGCAGAATATCGCGGTAAGTTCGATCCAATTTACCCGGCGCTCGCCAAAAAGCATGATGTGGCACTGGTGCCGTTCTTCCTGCAGCCGCTGTTGGGGCGGCCTGATCTGGTGCAAGCGGATCGGATCCACCCAACCTTGCCGGGGATCGACCTGATGGTCGAGGCGACGGTGGACAAGGTGGCCGGGGAACTGCCGAAGGCCGCTAAGCAATCCGCTCAGCCGAACCGTCCCTAACGCGCCAGATCGCAGCTTCAGTCGCAATTGCGTCAAACGGCGCGAGTTCGGTTCCGGTTAGCCAGACTTGCGCCTTTCCGGCGCGCAGTCTGTCAAATAGAGCGATCCGGCGAACCGGATCGAGGTGGGCTGCCACTTCGTCCAGCAGCAGCAGGGCAGGGCGGCTGTCCTGCAGCAAGTCAGCGTGGGCCAGGGTGATCGCGATCAGCAGCGCCTTTTGTTCGCCGGTGGAACAGGCGCTGGCTGGCTGACCTTTGCCCGCCATGGTCACGCCAAGTTCATCGCGGTGCGGCCCGGTGAGCGTCCGTTGCGCGGCACGATCCCGGCGCCGCGTGGCGCGTAATTCCGCGGCAAGAGCATCGGCGGTCAACGGTCCGCCGGGTTGATAGGCAAGATCGGGCTTGGCGAAGGGTGCATTGGGGATCATCGCCAGACGTTCTGACAGCGCGGTCACCAGCCGCGCCCGCGCTTGCGCCACCAGTGATCCCGCTTCGGCCAACTGGCTTTCCAGGGCGTCGAGCCACGCCGGATCGGGTTCCATCGGTTCACCCAAGAGGCGATTGCGCTCTCGCAACGCGTTTTCCATCCGCGCGGCATTCTTGGCATGGCCCGGCTCCAGCGCGAGGACCAGCCGGTCAAGGAATCGCCGCCGCGCGCCTGCGCCTTCGCTGAACAGGCGATCCATCGCCGGGGTCAACCAGCCGATCGATAGCCATTCGGACAGGCCCAGCGCAGGGATTTCTGCGCCGTTGGCCCGGGCAATGCGGCGTCCGGGGCGATCCGGGCGGATCCCCGTGCCAAGCTGCACGCTGCCATCCAGCTCGGCGCTTATGGCACAGCCGCCGTCGCCGCTCTGGCTGGGCAATTCGGTCAGCGCTGCGCGCCGCAGGCCGCGGCCCGGGGCGAGCAGTGACAGGGCCTCCAGCACGTTGGTCTTGCCGGCACCGTTTTCGCCCACCAGCAGGTTGAACTGCGCGGTGCCGGCCAGCCGGGTTTCCGGATGGTTCCGGAAATGGGTCAGGGTGATGCGGTCAAGCGCCATTGGCAGGGCGATAGTATCGTGATGGCCTGCTGTCATCCCAATGCGCACTCCGCACAGTTGGTGAATTTTCCCAAAACATGGCATTCATCCTGCGGAAAGTTGCTACTTTGAAATCGAAAAAGACGGTTTTCCGGCAATTTCCCGATTTGGCACGGGCCCTGCAACTGTTGTGGCATCCGCGGGATTGGTCCCGCGGAAGGTTCAAATGGAAAGGGAAATGATCATGTTCGGCCTATCGCAACTGTCCGCCCGCTTTACCGCCGCCGTATCGGCCTTCGCTCTCTCGCTTGCCCTGATCGGCGCCACTGTCTCGATGCCGAGCCAAGCCCAGGCCCAGACCAGCACCTATGTCGGAGTTGTCGCCTAATGAGCCCGCTTGATCGTTCGCGTGCAGATGGCACGCCTGCCCGTGGCTTCCGCCTCAACAAGGCGAATGGCAAGTTCATGGGTGTCAGCGCCGGGATCGCCGATTACTGCAATGTTGATGTCACGCTGGTCCGGCTGGGCTGGGTGGTCGGAACGATCCTCGGCTTCGGTTCGCTGGTCCTGATCTATCTGGCAATCGGCCTCATCGCCGATTGATGGATCGCCGGTGAGGCCCCGTCCAACCTGGGACGGGGCCGCCCACCGGGAAAGTCAGACCGACTTGGCCTTGGCAAAGGGCGAGAAGTCGGTCCCCTCGTCGAAGACCTCCACCCCTTCGCGGCGCTTGAGCCAGCCGACCACCACATAGGTCACCGGGGTGAGCAGCGCCTCCCACAACACCTTCAGCAGCCAGTTGGTGACCATCACGGTCAGCACCTGCTCGGTCGTCCAGATCCCCAGAAAAGCGATCGGATAGAAGATCAGGCTGTCGACAGCCTGCCCGAAGAAGGTTGAACCGATCGTGCGGCTCCACAGCGCCTTGCCCTTGGTCAGGATCTTCATCTTGGCCAACACGAAGCTGTTGACGAATTCACCGGCCCAGAAAGCGATCACCGAGGCAGCAACAATGCGCCAAGTGCTGCCAAACACGCTTTCATAGGCAGCTTGCCCCTCCCAACCGGCGGCGGGCGGCATGGCCACCACGACATAACTCATGAACGCCATGAACAGCATGGCGGCAAAGCCCATCCAAACGCAGCGCCGGGCATTGGCATAGCCATAGACCTCGGTCAGCACGTCGCCGATCACGTAGGATACGGGGAAGAACAGGATCCCCGCGCCAAAGGTGTAGCCGCCCAGCGTTGCCAGCTTGCTGGCCCCGATCAGGTTGGACAGCAGCAGGATCGCGACAAAGGCCGCCATCACATAATCAAAATAGCGGAAGTGGCGGCGGGCACCGCTTTGTCCGTCCAACTGGGCGAGGTTATTGCTCATTTCCACTGCCTAACGCGGTTTGCGCGCCAGGCAAACCCCGCCTATGGGATGCAGAGCGCGCGCCCGTAGCTCATCTGGATAGAGCGCGAGACTTCTAATCTTGAGGCAGCAGGTTCGAGTCCTGCCGGGCGCGCCATTTGCTTAGGCCAATTTGCGCGATTGACGGGCCTGACGTGGCGATTTCCTGAAGGTCTGCATGTGCCAGCGAGTGAAGGCCCCAAGTGAGCTGTAGCCTAGCATGTCGGCAACATCGGTGACCCGCATCCGCGGATTGGTGAGATATTGGGTAGCCAGTTGCATCCTTGCCCGTGTCAGTAGATCGGTGAAATTGGTGCTTTCCCTCTCTAGCATGCGTTGCAAGGTCCGGACAGTCACGCCCATCGAGGCGGCGCAGTTCTGGATCGAGGCGCGGCCCGCCGGCATTAGCAGACGGATCAGATGTTCGACAGCTTCTGTCGAACTGCGCTCTACCGGGCTCATGGCCGCATCGAGCAGGCGCCGCGCGTGGCGGGCCAGTTGATCGTCGGCGCGGGGATTAGGACGATCGAGATCCGCCTGCGAAAAGACGATGCCGTTGAACTCGCTGTCAAACTGCACGGGGCCACGAAATAGCCGAGAGAGGATCGGTAGTTCGTTCGCCACCGGGCCTGGGTGGGTGAAACAAACAAGTTGTGGTGCCCAGTCGGGTCCAAGCACTTCGGCGCACAGCCGCATCAGCACCCCAAGCGCGAGATCCGATGATTGCTGCGAGGGTTCAGGGCGGTGGAGGGCGAAATCCTCGCGCAGGATGATATCGCTTCCGGCCCGCTCGACATGGAGAACAAGGGTTGAATTAATCCGGGCCCGGAATTCGCGCAGCGCGTTCAACGCGTGGCGCAGGGTCGGCTGGTGCGCGATCAGCAGGCTGGTGGCGCCAAGATTGGCCAATGCGCGGCCTTCGGCCATCCGCAATCCCAAAGTCATGCAGCCGGTAGCCGCGGCGCTGCGCTCCAGCAGGCGGACTGCGGCGCGGGCGGGGATCAATTGTTCGGGATTGATCAGCAGGTCCGCCGATAGACCTTGTTGCTTAAGCAATGGACCGGGGTCGCAGCCGAGGCCTGCCATGGTTTCGAAGTACCCGGTGAGCGCTGCCACCCGCACCAGTTCGGTCATCTGATTGTCCTGCACTGTGGCATCAATTGGGAAAACAATGTCACGAAAAGTGAAAATCGCAAGTCCGCACTCACGTAAGACCTGCGCAAAGAGCTTGGGAGAGCAATGACTGTGGCGAAGGCACTACGTTTCCACGTTGCCGGCGGACCCGATGTCCTGACGGTGGAAGATGTTGACGTGGGCGACCCCGGCCCGGGGGAAGTGCGCATCCGCCACGCCGCGATTGGCTGCAACTTTGCCGACACCTATTTTCGTTCAGGCTACTATCCGGTTCAGCCGCCAGGCGGGATCGGCGTGGAAGGCGCAGGCACGATCGAGGCGGTTGGCGAAGGCGTGAGTCATGTCGCAGTTGGCGACCGGGTCAGCTATAACGGCGGACCGCTGGGGGCCTACGCAACCGAGCGGGTGATGCCTGCGGCGCCCCTGTTCACGATGCCTGAAAGCGTTTCGTTCGAAACTGCGGCCGCTTCCACCATGCGCGGGCTATCGGCAACCTATTGGCTGATGAAGGCTGATCCCCGGTTGAAGGCCGGGGACACGATCCTGTTGCACGCTGCGGCCGGCGGTGTTGGGCTGTTGGCGATCCAGGTGGCCAAGCTGCTGGGCCTGCGGGTGATCGGTACGGTATCGAACGAGGAAAAGGCTGCAAAGGCCCGTTCGCTGGGCTGCGACGAAATCATCTTTTACCGGCGTGAGGACGTCGCCGCCCGGGTCAAGGAGCTGACCGGGGGAGAGGGTGTTCAGACCGTGTTCGATTCCGTCGGCAAGGACACGTTCGAAGGCTCGCTCAAATCGCTGCGGCGGCGCGGCGTACTGGTCGGTTGCGGCACGGCATCGGGGCCCTTCCCGCCCATCGATGCCTTCCAACTGATGTTGCAGGGTTCGGTCTATTTCATCCGCCCGGCATTTGCCGATTTCTTCGCCGACCCGGCCGAGCGGGCCGAAATGGCAAAGTTCTGGTTCGATCACCTGTCGGCTGGTCGGATCAAGGTTGAGATCGGCCAGCGCTATACGTTCGATCAGTGCGTAGAGGCCCACCGTGATCTCGAAGCGGGTAAGACCATCGGTTCATCGGTGTTCGTGCTGTGAAGGTCGAGCAGCTTACCCAGCACATCGGTGCCGAGCTGATCGGGGTCAACCTCGCCGAGGCTGTCCGCAACGATGATCTGTTTGGCGAGATCAAGGCTGCGCTGCTGAAGCACAAGGTGTTGTTCCTGCGCGATCAGAATATCAGCCGAACTGATCACGTGGCCTTCGCCGAGCGGTTCGGTCCGCTTGAGGATCACCCCGTGGCCGGCAGCGACCCAGAGAACCCTGGGTTGGTGCGGATCTACAAGGACGAGAATTCGCCGCCGGATTTCTATGAGAACTCGTGGCATGCCGACACCACGTGGCGCGAGGCGCCGCAGATGGGAGCAGTGCTGCGCTGCGTCGCCTGTCCGTCGGTCGGCGGGGACACGATGTGGGCCAACATGGAGCGGGCCTATGAAGACCTGGCTGATCACATCAAGGAAACCATCGCT
>JACCDJ011536504.1_pt1 | contig 11240 bp, 10 predicted proteins | sample 7444481 | NCBI WGS metagenome assembly JACCDJ01 (sample SAMN15323435, study PRJNA562643) | freshwater metagenome | isolation source: river surface water | place: USA:Blue River Watershed | collected 2017-08-15 | reverse complement strand
TAACTGGGCTGATGCTATTGAAACGCTTAATAATATACTGGATGATAAATTAAAAAACTCCATTGTATATAAAAATCAAAAAATCGTAACGGCGCAATTAAAGAACAAAAGAAAGATATTTGATTTCTTTCTGAAGAATGCGCTGAATGGTAGCAAAAATAATATTAAAATTATACAATATCGTAGCGCGCTTAGAGCCCAGGGTTTAGATCCTGATGCGCTGCGTAACTCTGTATTTGTCATTGATGCCCAAGAAACAGAGCTACTAAAAGAGCTAATAAGAAATATTTATCCGGATAAGAATCTGAGCTTTAATGGCCCGCATATTGTTCTTCCTTACTTTGTTAATTACCATAGCATTAGTCACCTCCTAATTCTGAAAACACCAGACTCTAAACCAGAGAAGGTTAATGTAATGCCTTCTAGGACTTCATTCTTCTCATTACTCCAGAGACACCCGGGATGTAAGGAAACAAAGGTATCTTATACTTATGCCGAGGCGGCTAAACTGAATACTCAATACAGCCGCGTTAACCCTGAAATGATCTGCCTACATATGATGGTAGATGCTACAGCTTCTGGAGAATCCTTTGTTCTTCCCGCTGCTACGTACATAGCCACTGGCGATAGTCATTCAGACTTAAGAGTTGCCGGTACTTTACAGCGATATATCCCGACTCTTACAGTTTCAGAAAACAAGGTAGGACTTCATGCTGAATACGAACCCATAGCAGCCGACGAATTTATTCTTAAATGCGTTGTAAAAGAGCTTAAGAAAAATATACCTATTAATAATATTCTACCTTTGGTAGAGCTAAATCATAAGAGCAGGCATTCGCTGCTAGTGAAGCTGCATGCTAATAGATATTTTGCTGAGGCAGATGAGGTTCGCAATTTCTTCAAAACGCTACCTGTCTATAAGGACGATAAGATCACCTTGTTCAGCAACCCATATGGGTACTCAATAAAGAAACACAGTAATGATACCTATACTAATAATATTAGTAACTTTACAATTGAGCTAGAGCAGAACATTGTATTCGCTGAATCAACGGACATATTCCATGCGGGGCATCTTCTTTTTAATAATGACAAATACCCTATTATTTTAAAACAGGAAGAGATCGACAAGATTACGGAATTAGAGAAGGCAGCTCGCAGAGCTACAATGGGTGTAGCCAATTCAGAGATTAATATCCCTACTATAATGGAACGTAGTGGTGCTAAATATCTAACCACTTATCTCCGGGAGCAGGTATCTCAGTTGGCTAAGACGGAAGGGATTCCAATGCTGGGCTGGTCGCCTAGAAGATCCTCTTATTACGCTCCTTATTTCATTGCGGATCGTAAAGCGTCCAGGTTAGGTAAGAAGTATTTACATCCGATAATTCCGACGTTATCCAGCTTTACGACTGATATATCAGACGTTTGCGCGCTGCATCACGATCTACCAGAAGTTATTGTAAACATACTTAACCAGGCCGCAGCATTTATTGTTCGCACTTTTTTAAGCATGCAGCTCAAGCCCCTGCCTATTTACAACAACTCAGAAGCACGTCGACTGTTGTCAGAAATCTTTTCGTCGCTAGGCCAGACATCAGTACTGCAGTTAAACCAGAACATGCGAGGGGAAGAAATACCAGGTCTTCGAGGATTTCCATTCTACGCTGTTGGTTATTCTTCTTCACAAATTAGTAAAAGTAGTTTGTCTGCTTTTATTCTATGCGATTCTGGCGTGACCATCAATGAAAACTTTTCTTTAGATATTATTCACAAAGCCCAGGCTACATTAAAATTTATTACAAAGAAGATAGCTGAGTGGGCTCTGCAAACACAGGCAGAAAACTTCAGGCAGGAGCACAGCGTGTCCCGGGCAAATGCGTATTCGAAAGAAGGAGCTCAAGTTATCATAGATTCATGCGGTCTTTTATCTTGGCCATCTAGTAAGACACCGTTTGAAAATCTAGACAACATGCTTAGCCGGATTGGTGTTGATGAAGTCAAAGATTACTTTATCAAAAATATCAATACGCATAAGATGCAAATCAGCAAAAAGATATTTGATAAGGTGGATGATATAAAAGGCCTAGAGTATGAGCTGAAACAAATATCTAAATCTGTGACTATAACAGATGAGCAAATAGATGTAGACTCGGAAAGTATGCTAGAAGCATTAAATTCATATTACCATATGAATCCTTCGTTAACAGAACATTTTGAATTAAAAGATTTAATTAAAATTTAATATTTCTGTTTTTCTTTCTTCCGTTATAATTCCTAGCTCTACCAACTTATTCAAGCCTGCTATTACTCTAGCATCATCCGCGCAAACATTAGATAGCCAGGTGGTTAATTCAAACCGCAAAGCCGCTATCGTGGGGTCTGTCGACATAGCAATTTGAGCTTTTTCAGGCATCGTAAATTCAGCCATGAACTGCTGTACATCCTGCCATATTTTAATTTGATGCTGTGATTGAGATTCAGCCCACTCAGTTAGTGTTTGAAGCCTTTCATCTTCACTCATGGGAACTAATTCACCATTCAACATTTTTGTCATGGTGGCGTGCTGTGGATCAGCAAGTAGTTCAGCTAAGATTTGATCTTGTGTTTTCATTATTCGCTCCATCCAAAAAGTCTTATTTTGCCGCCTTCAAAAGTTCCAGATGCCCAGAGAAATCTTATTGCATTGACGTCGGCGGCAGAGTCACGGATACCAGCGCCTACAACAATGTTCGCAGACGCTGAAGCCCAGTAACGACCAAAAAGATTCCAGCGACAAAAAGTCTTAAGCCCAGTGTTAAGGGGGTCGTAAAATATCACTTCACCCCAAACGCCAGTACCGGAAACGCCAATGGCTGAATCTGGTAACAATTGTATATAAGTATTAGTTGTTGAGACTGGCCCATAAGTTCCCAGCGGACCGTAACCGTAGTCATAGTCAGACGCTCCAGTATCAAATGTACTGCCACCATCTGTGGATGTTCTCAGCCTTAGTACATATGAAAGTGGACTGCTTTGCGTTACGTTTTCAAATTGCAGCATGTAATTTCTATAGTTTCCAGTGAATGAAAAATCTATATTAGATGGACTCCCGCTAATTGTCGTTGTCGAAATAAGAACCCAATTACCTCCGGCACCAGCTGGGCCTGTAGCGCCTGTGGCACCCGTAGCGCCTGTGGCACCCGTAGCGCCTGTGGCACCCGTAGCCCCGGTAGAACCAGTTGCTCCAGTAGCCCCGGTAGAGCCTGTTGCGCCTGTAGATCCCGTAGATCCAGTAGAGCCAGTAGAACCAGTAGAGCCCGTAGACCCTGTAGCGCCTGTGGCACCGGTAGAACCAGTTGCTCCCGTAGCACCTACGTCACCCTTATCACCTTTTTGATAATTAGGTGGAATCAAGTAAACAAGTCCGCTATATAAAGTATTTGGCTTAGGATATAAGGGGCTGTCAGGAATTACTATCTCTTGAACTGTAGCTACGCCATCAATAAGAGTGTGTAAAAATAAAGCACCTACGCTGAATGTACCATAACTATTATCCCAAATAAGTTTTAATGCATTTAGATTTCCTATAGTTGTTTTGAATACAACACTCTGAACATTGTCTGCCCAAACAATAGTCCCGGCGTTATCTGTAAACGCAACACCAACTTCTGCAGGTAATTGGTTTTCTTCTCCAGTCCAAAGTACCACTTCAAATGTACCGTCGTAATTAGCTACAAAACGAGAATCTGCTTTTGTAGCCTCCACGAAATTGTAGCCTGAGGTAACAGTCAAAGGTTTAACAATGAATGTACCTGTAGGATTAGCTAAAGTAACAGTAGCTATTTGATCAATCGGAATAGAGTTATATCCCGATATGGCTAGACCTGGACGAAAGATTTCCATTAAAGAGTAATTGTTTCTGAAACTGTTAAATCATCCTTAGCATAAAAATTTCTGATTAAATCCTCAACATCTGTAACTATATCATCCCAAAGTTGGTCTGCCTCTTCAGGAGATAGGCAGTTGAGTTGAACGAAATCTAATCTGTAGTATGGGACTACATAATCCGCACCTTCAGCTACAGCAGCATCAACAGGTAATTCATAGTATTGCTGAATGCTCGATACACACTCAAAGATGTCACCCTGATACGCGTCATCTCCCATATTTGCATGGTACACAAAAATCTTAGCAGAAGGCATAGGCGTGCCTGAAACTAATGTAGCAGTAATTTTCAAAGGCCAAACTTGTTGTCCTTGAACTTCTTGTACCGCGAGGCCTTCTCTTTGTAGTGTGATATCCATTATGTTAATATAATAGGAGTGACATTAATAGGCAAATCTCTTCTGATGAATGACATGACGTTCTGATGTCTCTCACTGCCTAGTTCCTGTGTTCTTAATTTTATAACTAAGGCGTTATAAGTAAGCATGTTATCAAAATAAAAATTAATACAATTAGCTGTAGCTCCGAGAGTTACACCTGTTACATCGGCTAAATACTTATCTGTGTAAGTTTCTGATGAACGAACAAATGACCAATAAGCACCTGTGTCTCCTCCAGTAACCCCAGTTAAGTAATAGTGTGCCGTACCGCCTCCTGCAGTAGAACCGTTGTATGCAAAAGTTCCTGTTGAGTCTGGAACTTTTATTCCAGAGAAAGGTGTGATGTTATTGAGTGATAAACCTGCGGTAGTCCATACAGTATCTAAATCAGTAGTACGATACCAAGGAGAGTCAGAAACATTGGCCGCTGAATACAGTTTTATATACTCATCACCAAAGATCATACCTGCCGGGTAAGTAGTTCCGATAGATAATGCGTCGTGGTCAATATAGTTTGGTACACTTATTACTTGAGTATCAAACTCATAAACTGTGTTGTCGTAGCTCGAATAGATCTGCTGCAGCACAGAGTCTTCATGTAAAATAGGAAGTCCTGCTACCTCAGCCAATGCAAGTTTCAAAGCATCAGCAGAATGCGTGGCGCGCATGTAGTTCGCTATATAGCGCCCATCAGAATAAATGTTATCTGCCTGGTACACATAATCCATTGTATGCGATTCCAAAGAAAGAGAATTGCGTACAAAAATTAAATTGTCCGGAAACAGCGTGTATGGATCTTCAAAAAATAATAAGTATCCAGGGCCTGCTACGAAACTACAGCCGCTTACAAGTTCACGCGTGTTTGTGGTGATAGCTATAGGCTCTATAGTCAGAGGTATAGGGACAAAGTATAGAGGCCGAGCTTCGTCGGTACTAAAAAGCACTGTTCTATTTGAATCTTCTAACTCAAACCAAAAATTACCGTAATCATTATCGCCTAAAGTATTACTTAAATCCGTGGTAAGACTTTCAGGCGCAGGTGAGGGTTCATCAATGGGTAAAGCCTCAATCTGTAATGCCCCTGTATTAGGCAAAGAATATTTTACTGGTTTGGTAACTGTTAGCGTCGGATAACTACCCGTCTTATATCTTTGGTTGATATTAAAATTTAATATGCGTACATCAAACGGATTAAATGAAATAGTGTAATTACTTTTATACACCTTCCCTTCACCACTCAACCTTTGAATTGTGCCATTCATGCCACTAATCGCGCCATTGTTATCAACCAGATGCGATAAGGAACGCGCCAATTGAATGCCATTAGCATTCGATTCACTTTGCTGGCGATACCAGAAGTCACCCAGATCACCAAAAACAAAATGCTTGTTATGTAAGATGTTATTCATTAATAAATGACTTCAGAGAATAGAATGTTTTCCAAGGGCAGATAATAACCTCTGTTTCTTGCTTCCATCACACTGTAGGTTGTGGCCTCGAAAGCAGCAGTAGCTGATAAATTATTATAAACAGTAGCAGGTAAGGGTAAGCTGGAAGCGTATGCTGAATCAAATCCAGTTTGCCCGGAAGGATCTGCAGTAACAGACGCCGGGATAATCTTGTCAGCGATTGACCATTGAATCTGGGAGTTCACTGCAATAGACACCACGTCATCCGCACCTGCGTAATACATTGCGTCATAGATTTTGCTGGCAGCATAAATCTTATTATAACCTAGTGTTTTGAAATAATTGTATATCTCATCTCTAGCAGTTTCCAGCGCTACACGAACGCCTGGTTTTTTTGTGTAGGTAATCAGTAACGAATTTATGTAAATAGGCACATAGCCCTTAACCAAAACATCAACACCAATAGGAGTTAAGTTTGAACTGCCCAGCGTATCTGACACTACTTTAACAAGAGGATCTGCTCTATAATTAATTGTGAAGTAATTATATTGTGTACCGCTTATGTCATTTATAGGATTAAAATCAAAGCCGGATGCAGAAGGAGCCACAATACGAATCCAATAATCTTCATATGTAGAATATGAAGAAGTTAGCAAAGGAGCTTTGGAAGAATCTGTGCTCTTACTTAAGATATTAATTTTACCTGTAGGGCCTTTAATACCTAAATCGATTGTCGTATCTCCTGAATATTGAATAGAATCGATTACCTGCGGAACCTCTATAAGATCCAGTTTTCCATAGTAGGCGGGACCAGAAGCACCAGAAGCGCTGTAGGTCAGTTGAAGTGTTTGAGATACAGTGGTGCCAAAGTTTTTGGACTGGACACAAATATCCATCTTACCGTTGGCAACTCCAAGAGGGTTAATTGCCGCACGCACTGCTGCTGTATCGCCAGGAAGAATAGGGGAGGTAGCCGCAAGATCAGGAAACTCTCTAGCTAAATAATTGTTAGCACCTGCTCGAGTAGTCAGTGTGGCGCTGTAAAATGCCTCTCTAGTTTTTGCCGCAAGAGTAGCCAGACTTTCAGCAGGTAAACCAAATTCAAAATTAGTAACCGCTAAAATACTTGTTAAATCTGCAACGGAGTAGTCAGTAGTTCCAACGTCTCCAGATGAAACCTGGCTAACCATTGTACCTACAACACCGATATCGATAGCATACTCTGTCTCTGAAATTTGCTTCAATGCGTATTCATTTGTATATGGAGAAGGCATAGAACCCACAGGAAGAACATCCAGAGACCCCGGATTGGGTAACCGCAGAGTAAATTCATTTTCTGTATCAAATATAAATCTAGCTCTTCTGTCTATCGTATAGGAGTCATCGGCGCAGAAAACAAGGCGTATTACACCTGACGATTTTAAAGTAGTCTGATCTACTGTAGCAAAATTTTGAATGTACTTGCGGACAAAGTCACAATTATAAACAATACCGTTTGCTACCTGTTCTAAATCCAGATCACTCATGAATCTGTCCATGGCAATTTCATGACAGGCGACTAAATACGCGTAAGGAGCTAAACCTAAATCTCCAAATACAGAGTTAGGGCGGGTATCCAGATTAGGATACTTTTGCTTCAGAATCGTATCCAGCCTTTGGCGCGCAGACAGCAATTGTTCCTGCGTTACATCCGCCACGTCAGGGAAATAAGTGTTAATGAAATCAAGTGCCATATTATAAAATAGTTACTGTACCCTTAGTGATGGTTTCAGAGAAGTTAGTGAATGCTGTGTTTATTCTTAGTTTAGTACCATCATAAGATAACGTATCCATGAACACTTTACCAAGTTTTATGGACAAATCTGCTGAAGTCTCGTACTCTCTTGAAAAGAATAAAGTGTCTATAGCTGCCGCTTGCGCTTCATGGTTAGCGACATTCAAACCTACAATTTTACCTTCGACTGCATTTTTTAAAATGGCAGTACCCTTGCTGGAATAGATACGATCAGTACCCTGGCGCGTGCCAATATTGACCAAAGCATTTTGTACAGTGGTATCGAACCCAGTGACTTTTTCCGTGGGTTCTATGTAAATATCTCCGTTCAAAAAATTGATTTTAATTCCTTCCATAGCACTAATTAAGATAAAGATTTCTGAGATAGATTTGAGAAATTACCAACCTCATAAGCTTCTCTGAACATATTGTTTATTCCGAGTTCTTGTAGCCTTCCTCTGTGCATAAGCGAATACTTACAATCTCGGTAAATTGCCGCAGCGTACATAAGTTTTGCACGTTCGATGCGAGCTTGCTTTGTAGCATCCGCTTGAACAGCGGCGTTAGCCGTAGTAACCAAACTTTTAAGATGATCGACGAATGCAGTAAAAGAAGAATAATATTCTACAGCATAGCGCTGAGGCGCAGCTTGTACCCAGCCGTTAATATCTGTAATTCTTTGAGTCGCTTCCTCTGGAAGGAACTGTTCAATCATCTTCATATTATTGAATATCCTGTAAGTTTTTTTCTATCTCTTGAATTCGCAAGGATAGTTTAATCGATCTACGCGTTAACTGACTTGGTGTCAGTCCAAGCATGGCTGAGATTTTATTCGGAGGCATGGGCTCGTAACGCCCGCCGTATCCCGTTTTCATTTCTATGATCTTACGATCCACACGGTCAGCATCTTTGTAGGCGTAGTCCAAAGCTTCGGCTCCAAAGTCTGTTTCTGTCTGAGTGAAACCTTCACCTATAGCGCCCTGACTAGGCATAGCTCTAAACGAGCGTCTTACTTTCTCAATTCGCTTACGTGGTATCTTTGTATAATCAGCCAATTCCTCCACATCAGGCTCTCTGTTATGCTTATCATAGAATTCCTTCTCTGCCCGGGAAATGGTGTAGGCATCGAGTTGAACTCTCTCAGGAACTTTGACAGGCTGATTCACTTCTCGGTTATAGCGTTTCAACTGCATCAGTTGCCCGCTTACCCAAGTAGGTAAAGACGCTCCAGAATTAGGATCGAATTTCTTTACTGCTTGCGCAGCAAATATCTTGGCTTTGTTCTTAATTAAATTATTGCTACCTGCATTAATGGTAGATAAGTTATAATTAATAACAGGTGTGAGATGTTCAACAACATCGTTTAACCGATCAGGATTCGGATCAGTTAAGTAAGCAGCATATGCTGAATCAAGACTATTGGTTTTAGCGCCAGTCATACAACTACATTTATAGTTTAAATATGGCTGACTTTCAAGTTAATACCGTCTTGATGGCGGTTCTTTTTTCCGCCTTAGATCTACCAATGACTTAAACTTTCTTATAATCCTTTGTTTTTGACATTGTCCGCAGCCTGACCCGGAAGGCTTTGTATACGCCAATTCTGCGGCGAGCCTTTTTTCTAGATCCGGGTAATTAGATATACCCGCAATCATGTGATCATGTGGACGATTAGCCATTAGGAAGCTTGGCTTTCAGTATCTCCCGATACTTACGCTGCAGTGTATTAAGCTGACACGCAGGACATGCCGCGCCGCCTGCTTGATCGTATTCCTGTTTGTACCTCTCGCGAATTGGAGCCAAACCATCCACGTCAGGACATGGGGCATTCAGGTCAAAAAATTGCATAGTGATTTTTTCATTAGTAGGAATGTCACTAATAACGACCTGCCCGCTTGGCGTCATGCTATATTTAATACCTCTTTCTTCGAGAACCTTTTTGTATTGCGCCATGGCGTCAGGCGGCACAGATACGGGGCGGGGTCCAGGAATATTGTCCCCTTTTTGAACTGACGGATCTCGCACTTCTGCAGGTCCTTCATTTACGATTACCATTTGATCATCCACTTCGAATTTCCAGCGAATTTTATTTCCCTGTACCATTCGAAACATAAAGATGCTTCTAAGCTTACGAGGAGGAAGTTGCGGGGTGTCGCTCATATCAATGTTTGTTGAGTTTTTTGAGTAAAGCTAAGTTAAAGTTAGCTATATACGGCCAACCTAACCATGCAAGCAAAAACAATATCAAAGAATCGTAACCTGTCCAAGTCAATATAGAGAACAAAAGCGCCGTCCAAAAACTCAAGTGCATACTCAAGCAGCCAGGACAGGATGTTAGTTCATCCAACCATCCCGGAATATTTTTCATCTTCCATTCATTAAAATCAAATTGAGTCCAAAGATGAATAGGCGTGTCGGATTCCCAGAACTTCTTATCATTCTTTTTGAATCCTAACCACTTTAATATCTGCACAACATGGATAGGTAGATTAGTGGTGAACCACCACATCATCATACTACTCACGCATATTGAACCTAGAATATATATTTCAAGTTTACTCATGGAGGGCTACCTACAATTCTAATTGGAAGTTTTATTTGTTCATTTGTTCGGTCGGTGTCGAAAGCCAATATATATTTGTCCTCGCTGACACCTTCGGCAGAACATACCTTCATTTTAAAAACCTTAATATCTACTACAGACAATTTTGTGGTCAAACTAATATTGGGTGTAAACGTGCAGCCTGTTTTATTATAGCTGAGATTAATAGCTGCTATAGCATCTTGTTCAGAACCAGCCGTTGCGCTTCCTGGATTTATTACAGTACCGTCACAGCCTACAGCCGAAAAAACGTCGGGACTTATGCAAACTGTACGCGAATCTGCAAGTTGTTTGGCTCGTATATTTGCGTCTTCAAAAGATATACTACTAATTACTTCGCCCGCCTGAACGGTGCCTAAGTTCGCTAAAATATCTGAAGGATTTGCGCACTCCTTACCTAGCTGGAACTCATTAAAATAGTAGCAGCGAACAAAGGTATTCACGATGTTTTGAGCGATAGCAGTGGCCTCTGCTTTCAAATCTTCAGCAGCACCTCCCACGCTAGGCATAGCACCGAAATTAAATAAAGTAGGTACGTCGTATTGCGACGGACTAAAGTTTATTACTTGTGATGCGGGAGAACTTGCTGCGAAAATAGCACCAGGCGCGCCTTCGTCGCAATCACTAACCAGTGCGCAAGTGTATGCATCACTGCAAGCAGTTGTACACTCATTTACATCCAGTTTTACATCCAGTAAAGGCGTATTCGGTTCTACGAACATACTGGACAGATAAGCCATACCTGCGTAAGAATTCGACCATCCGGCGGTGGTAGAGGACCAAATACTGTAGCGATATCCAGATGTCGGAGAATAATTTATAGGAAGGAAGTTACCACAGTTACCTCCTGTAACAGAAGATAGATCAGGTACATAGTCTTTAAAAACATGACCATCTAAAGCATCTTCTGCAGTATTAGATTTTCCGGTACCCGACCAATAGGCTGCGCTATCAAGCAAGAAATCGCCAGGATATGTGTAGTCAACTGGGTAGCTAGAATATAGGGGGTCTGCATTAAAGTATCCCATATACTTACGTGTCCACGCAAAACCGTCCCCGGTTTCGTACCAAATACCGCCAGTATTCCCGCAAGGATAGGCTAAACTAATATATCCGTTTTCTAAATATGTATTTGCAAAAGTGCCATT
>JACCDJ010430235.1_pt1 | contig 11242 bp, 13 predicted proteins | sample 7444481 | NCBI WGS metagenome assembly JACCDJ01 (sample SAMN15323435, study PRJNA562643) | freshwater metagenome | isolation source: river surface water | place: USA:Blue River Watershed | collected 2017-08-15 | reverse complement strand
TAAGGGAAAGCCCCACAGTGAAAACGTATTTACGCGGTTAAATCCGTGGCTTGTCCTACGAAAATCGGACGAGTTTTATTGGGTTTTTTTGCTTCCTCTAAGTAATTCACCGACATGTTCAACTTTTTCACCTTCAAATTCGTATTCACGAAGTAACCCTGCAGTCGCTCGTTTATTTCCGTGAACGACTAAATCAGTTAACTTTTTTCGACTGACCCCGGGGGTGCCAAATTCAATACCGCGCATGCCAGAAACCCTTGGAAAAGCCATATTTTTATCGTACTTCAACCCAGTAGACTTAGTCCGTGAAAACGGCGACGGCACATGATTTAGTTGAGATTCTTCATCGCCGCTACCCACCGGAAACTGCTCAAGAGTGGGATCGCGTGGGGGTAGTGCTTGGAGATTTAACTGGCCCGGCAAAGCGAGTTTATTTCGCTGTCGATGTCCTCCCGGAGACTGTGGCCGAAGCGCTCGAATGGGGCGCTGATTTTTACATTGCACATCACCCGCTCTTTCTCTTTGAATTAAATGAGCCAGAACCAGGCGAAGAGCCAACTCCCATAGCGCCATGGAAAACCGAATTAGCAGCAAAATTAGAGCTTTCTGGAGTGGTTTTATTGACCCTCCACACCAACGCTGATGTTGCTAACCCAGGCGTGAGTGATGCTCTTGCAAGTGCACTTGGCTTAATTAATGTTGCCGAAATGCCAGAAGGTTTAGGGCGCATCGGTGAAGTAGTTCGCCCAGTTCCTCTTGCAAGATTTGTCGAGCAGATTTCGCGAAGTATTCCTGTTGGCGCAAATGGCGTTCGCGCAACGGGAGATCCCAATCAATTAATAAAGCGGGTAGCGGTCTGTGGTGGTTCCGGTGATGATCGAATTGAAATCGTGCAGGGGCTTGGAGTTGATGCCTATCTCACCGCCGACCTCAAGCATCACCGAGTTAGCGAAGCGCTCGCCGCTGGGGCTCCGGTCTTAATTGATGGCGGCCACTTTGCGACTGAATGGCCCTGGCTGGCCCAGGCAGCTCGCCTCTTGGCAGAGGACCTAGAGGAGTCCGGGTACGCTCAACCCGAGATGAAAATATCGGAGATTTCCACCGACCCATGGCGGGTGCGATGAAGGCGACCCCGCTCGACCAAGAGCGGCTATTAGAGCTTCAGAAAATCGATACCCAAATCTTGCAAGGTGAGCATCGTCGAAAAACCCTGCCTGAGTTGGCAGAAATTAACCGCCTCGCGAATGAAATTTCAGAGCTCTCCAAGCAACGCGACGAACTAGCCGTCGAGCATGGCGATATCAAGAGAGAGCTCGCCAAGGCTGAGGAAGATGTAGAGCAAGTTCGAGTGCGTAAGCAAAAAGATGAGGCGCGACTTGCTTCAGGCACTGGCAGCCCAAAGGACCTTGAGAACCTCCAACATGAAGTCGCCACATTGGAACGTCGAATCGCAGCGCTAGAAGAGGTCGAACTAGAGGTCATGGTTCGCTTCGACGATGCCGGACAAGCGATTGCCGCGCTCGCCGAAAAAATCTCTGGAATTGAAAGTGAGAAAGCAGCGCTCGATGCAGTGGCGAATGTGAAATTAGATGAGATTAAAAATGAATTAACTAAATTACAAAGCGATCGAAAAGATCTCTCCTCAACAATTGATGGAGAGTTGATTAAGTTGTACGAAAAGATTCGAAGCGACCAAGGCGGCATGGGAGCCGCTGAGATTATTCGACGCAGATGCACTGGCTGCCAACTCGACCTCACTGCTGCTGATGCTGCTCGTTTCGCTGCAACAGCCGCTGACGAAGTGATTCGGTGCGAGGAGTGCCGCCGAATTCTTGTGCGAAGTGCGGATTCAGGGCTCTAATGGCTCGTTTTTTGATAGTAGAAGCCGATGGCGGCTCACGTGGAAATCCAGGTCCAGCAGGTTTTGGCGCACTTGTCCGCGATGGCAAGAGTGGTGAGTTGTTACGCGAGATCGCCGAAAGCATTGGTGTGGCATCGAATAATGTTGCTGAATACAGCGGACTCATTGCAGGACTCACCGCAGCGCACGAGATTGACCCTACTGCAGAGATCACAGTGCGAATGGATAGCAAACTTGTTATTGAACAAATGTCAGGGCGTTGGCAGATCAAACACCCAGATATGCGCGAATTAGCTCTTAAAGCGCGCAATATTCATGATCGCGCGCTCATCACCTATCAATGGATTCCACGCGCCGAGAACTCCCATGCAGATTCTCTTGCTAATAAAGCCCTTGATGGGGTGGCAGTTTCGCCACGTACGCCAAAGAAGCAGATTAATTTTCTTACCGAGCGCCTGACTGGAACCGAGAAGGCTACGACTATTTATTTTGTCCGCCACGGTACGACTGACTTCACACCGAATCGACGATTCTCTGGTGGCGATGGAAACGATCCGGCGCTCAATGCGCTCGGATTGCAGCAAGCGCAGAACGTTGCGCGCGAAATGGCGAAAATCAAACCGGAGATTCTTATCTCCTCTCCGCTGACACGCACCATGCAAACAGCAGCAGCAATCAGTAACACCACCGGACTTTCGATCATTGAAGATGATTCGTGGATTGAAATTGCCTTTGGTAAGTGGGATGGCTTGACCTTCGAAGATGTGAAGCGGGAGTACCCAGAAGATGCGCAAGAGTGGCTCTCTTCCACCGCTTTTGCCCCTCCCGGTGGTGAGTCATACGACCAAGTGGGGGAGCGAATCGACCCCGCAATTGATGCGCTCGTTGCCGCTTATCCAGAGCGAAAAATTTGTGTTGTTACACATAACGTCGTGATTAGACAGATTGTGCGTATGACGCTCTCAGCGCCAAGCCATGCGGCGTTTCATGTTGATATCGATCCATGCAGTATTACGACCCTCTCGGTTTGGCATCGTGATGGTCTTCGGATTTTGCGATCTTTTAGTGAGGTTGGCCATCACCGAGGTTCCGAATAGCGGTGGATGAGAACATTCTCTTAGCGCTAAAGATTTTTCTTTCGCCGCTACTCATGTTAGTCGTGACTTTTCTGCAGGCGCGCACCAGCGCAAGTGCAGGTGGTCGTTTTATGGGTTGGCCACTTGTTACGGGGCCCATCATTCTCATCATCTTTCTCCAAGAGGGCGCAGCTTTCGCGGCAAAGACTGCACATGGTGCGCTCTTGGGACAGATTTCGTTAATAGCCTTTGCTTGGAGTTACGCGCTGGTTGCGCTTCGTGCGCCGTGGTACCTCTCTATTGCATGCGCAAGCGTGATGTTCATTGGCTCTGTCTATTTGGTGAGCTTGATTCATATTCCACTCTGGCTCACTTTTATTCTTTTAGTAAGCGCGCTCTATTTCGTAAATAAGTTCTGGCCGAAATATGAACCAATTACTACACCGCTGGCTTCACCGCGTTGGGAGTTGTACTTACGGATCGCACTTGTCATTGCGCTCGTCTTCGTCCTCTCCGAATTTTCACAGACCCTTGGCCCGGCACTCACCGGCGGTTTCTCGACCTACCCTGTTATTGCAACGATTATGGGAACCTTTAATCACAAGCGCTTTGGGGCAAGTGCCGCAATAAGCCTCCATCATGGGCTGATGCAACGTCTCTACATCACCTCAATAATCCTTGGTGCCGCAGCGATATTCCTCTAGTTAGAATCAAGGCATGTCCGGCACCTCGCTCATCGGCAAAACCGCGCTCATTACTGGAGCAGGTTCAGGTATTGGAAAAGCATGCGTGCAGGCATTTGCAACTGCAGGCGCGAAGGTAATTGCGGTAGATCGAGATGAAATTGCGCTAGCAAAATTGGCGTCAGGACAAGTCACAACAGTGGTGGCTGATTTATCTGACCCAGAGAGATTCTTTCCAGATAATTTAGAGATTGATATTTTGATCAATAATGCTGGAGTGCAGCATGTTTCGCCGATTGAAGAATTTCCAATGGAGCAGGCGGATTTCATGCTCTCGCTTATGTTGCGAACACCTTTCTATTTAACGAAGAAAGCGCTACCGCACATGTATAAAGCTGGGTGGGGACGGATTATTGGTATTTCGAGTATCCATGGCCACGTCGCATCGCCATTTAAATCTATTTATGTCACTGCAAAGCACGGCATGGAGGGTTTACATAAAGCGATTAGCCTTGAAGGTGGCGCTCACGGCGTAACTGCTAACACCATCGCTCCTTCTTATGTGCGCACTCCACTGGTGGAGAAGCAGATTGCTAATCAAGCCGAGGTCAATGGCCTCAGCGAAGAAGAGGTAATTGATCAGATTATGTTGGCACCGGCGGCTGTGAAGAGATTGATTGAACCTGAGGAGGTTGCAGCGCTGGCGCTCTTTCTCTGTGGACCAAATTCACAATCAATTACAGGTTCCTCTTTTGGTATTGATAATGGTTGGGTGGCTCGATGAGCCAATCGGCTCCGGTCTGGTTACCAAAAAATATTGAAGAGACAGCGCTATTTGCCTTTATTGAACGAACAAAGAGCTTTCATCGCGGTTCAACAACGCGTGCTGTTCATACGTGGTCGATAGAAAAGCCTGAAGAATTTTGGAGTGAACTCTGGGATTTTCTCGGCGTGATTGGCGAGAAAGGTTCGCGCACCTATCTTCCGGTGCAACTTCCAGAATCAAAATTTTTCCCTGATGGCCGCGTAAGTTATTTAGAGAATCTTCTTGCGCCAAAAACAAATGTCTCGTTGGTTGTTGAATCAGACCTAAATAACTCGGGCAGCGTGCTGAGTCATCACGATTTGGTAGAAAATATCGGCAAGTTAGCTACCTATTTGAAGGGTGCAGGAGTTGGCGAAGGCGAGCGGGTAGTTTCCATTCTCCCCATCAGCTTTGAGGTCCTCTCCTTTCTCCTTGCTGGGTTTGAGATTGGTGCGACAGTTGCTGGCGCCTCTCCTGAATTTGGAGATAGCGCCATCATCTCGCGCTTTAGTCAGCTAGAGCCGAAAGTGCTTATCGCGACTACTAGCTATCAATGGAATGGCAAGGTCTTTAATCGACGAGAGACGATTGAAAAAGTTTTGGCAGCGATTCCGAGCATCACACATGTAATTCTCACCGATGGCAGTGAGCAAATTACAGCGCCAGCGAACGTGCAGGTGAAATTCTGGAGCGAATTGACACCTTCTGGTTCGTTAACTCTTACTCGTCGACCATTTGATCACCCGGCATATGTGCTCTTTACCTCCGGCACTACGGGAGTTCCCAAAGGGCTAATTCATCGCTCGGGTGGAGTAATGCTCAAACATTTACTGGAGCAGAAATTACATTGCGATATTCGTCCTGGTGATCGCGTCTGTTTTTATACGACAACCGGTTGGATGATGTGGAATTGGGCGATATCTATTTTGGGAACAGGCGCGGATTTAGTGCTCTTTGATGGATCGCCGAGCTATCCCGATGTCCTGAGGCTCTTTCACTTTGCCCAAGCACAAAAATTAACGCACCTAGGCCTCTCTGCACGGTTGCTCGATGTTATTAAGGAGTCAGGTAAATCGATTAAAGAGGTAGGCGATCTCGCTTCGTTGCGCACCATTATGGTCACCGGTTCGCCGCTCTCAGCGAGTACCGCGCAATGGTTGAGCGAAGAGTTCTCTGGTGAGATTTTTATTTCACCATTCTCTGGTGGAACAGATATCGCGGGAAGTTTTACTGGCCCTGATCCATTGCTTCCTTATTACCCGGGGGAGATGCAAGGACCACTGCTTGGAATGGACTTTGATGTCTTTGACGAGAACGGTAATTCTCTTGGTGTTGATCAGATGGGTGAGTTGGTCTGCAAGAAACCATTTCCGAGCGTGCCACTTGGTATTTGGGGAGATAGCGATAATTCCCGTTTTATTTCGACTTATTTTCACACGTGGCCTGGAGTGTGGGTCCATGGCGACCTCACCTCAAAAACAGTTAATGGTGGCGTAGTTATTCATGGTCGATCGGATGCCACGTTAAATATTTCTGGTGTGCGCATTGGAACTGGTGAAATCTACTCGGCGCTCGACGGCGTGACAGAAATTTCTGGTGCGCTGGCTATTGCGCAACCGTGGCAGGGCGACCAACGAATTGTGCTCTTTCTTATTTCTACGAAACAGAGTCAAGAATTTGCGGATGAAATCAAAGCGTTAATTCGTAAGAAAACGTCGCCACGTCATGTGCCAGGAGCTATTTATTTTGTCTCTGATTTGCCGCGGACTTTCAATGGGAAGTTGGCTGAAGTTGCCGTCACTGATCTTGCAAATAAAAGGCCAGTGAGGAATCTTGCCTCACTGGCCAATCCAGAATCACTTACAGATATTGAGAAGTGGTTGACTACTTCTTAAGTACGAAAATTGCATCGACCTCTACTGGGCTATTAAGCGGTAGCGATTTCACGCCGATTGCGGTTCGAGTGTGGAGTCCAACTTCTGGGCCGAAGACATCGAGGATGACTTGGCTAGCGCCATGACCAACAAGGTGTTGATCGGAGAAATCATCTGCGCTTGCAACATAGATTCCTAGACGTGCGACATATTCGATTTTGTCGAGGGAACCGATTGCCTTCTGCACGCTCTCGAGGACGTTGATGGCACATTGCCATGCGCACTCTTGCGCAAGTTCCATATTTACTTCACGTCCGACTAGTCCAGTTGCGATCATCGCTTCGCCACGACGCGCTACCTGGCCAGATGCATAGAAACTATTGTTGAGCTCGCGAATAGGAGCGAGGGTGATGTTGTAATTTCCGTGCGGTTTTGCCGAAAGGCTTGCTAATTTCTGATCTGCACTCATGTATTCCTCCTGTAGTCCGAGTGAGGATAGCATGGGGGATTATTGGAGGCAGTTGTGATAATCGATGTTCATACGCATACCCCGACGCATCAGGGTGAAGTTCCGGAGAGCGAAAAGAAGGTCTTCACGGGATGGCATTCAGGGGGACCTGTCTCCACGACAAATAGTTGGGCTGACTATCAGAGCGGCATGAAAGCTGCAGATATATCTATCGTTTTTAATATCCACGTCCCTGATGTTGAGAAGTACACGGGCACATCGGGTGATCCCACACGAATTAATGATTCAACGGCCGATTTTGTTGCAGCAGATAAGTCCCGAATCGGGTTTATGTCTGTTGATCCAAATCTTGCTGACTACTTAGATGAATATGAGCGCGCAAAATCATTAGGGCTCAAGGGAATTAAGTTGGGCGCGAATTACCAACGCTTTGATCCGCTGGGCAAAGAAGCTTTTGCGCTCTATCGACGGGCAGAAAAAGATGGACTGCCGATTCTCTTTCATATTGGCGCATCACCAATCTCTTTTGCTCCACTGAAGAATGCGCACCCACTAACTGTTGATGAGATTGCGATTGCCTTCCCTGATCTGAAGATTGTTATGGCGCATATTGGCCACCCATGGGTTCGTGAAACAGTCTCTGTGATTAGGAAACATCCAAATGTTTACGCCGATGTCTCGGCTATTTACACCAGGCCATGGATGACTTATGAAGCACTTGTTATGGCATTTGAGTGGAGCGCGATGCATAAGTTGCTCTTTGGTAGCGACTTTCCGGTGACGACTCCCGCATATGCGATGGAACGGTTACGAGCGGTGAATGAGATTGTGGCCGGCACTGCTATGCCCAAGATTCCATCAGAGAAAATAGAGGCGATCATTCACGCTGATGCGTTAAGTGCGCTATCTCTCACCGACCCTCGCTTGTAACGAGAGTGCCTCTCGTATAATTCTCTTTTATGTCGGGTGGGCAGAAACGACTTGATTACATAGACCTCTTGCGAGTTCTCGCGCTGGGGTCAGTCATTTGCTTTCACTATTTCTTCAGTGGGATTTCCAAGGGGACAGTCACCTCACTCTCACTGACGCCCTTTGCTTCGATTGCTAAGTATGGATACCTTGGAGTTGAACTTTTCTTCTTGATCAGCGGCTTTGTCATTCTCTATTCAACAAATCGAACTCCCATCGAGTTCATCAAGAGACGTTTTTTGCGCCTCTTCCCGATGTACTGGATGGCGATTATTTTCATTTTTTGTATCACGAGCTTGCCATGGTGGGAGAATCGTGGGCCGAGTATTGGAAAGACGCTACTCAACTTGACGATGATTCCGACAGCTTTTGGTGGCACCTGGGTCGATGGCGCGCACTGGTTCCTCGTGCGAGAACTTCAGTTCTACCTCTTCGTTGTGATTGTGATGTCACTTGGTTTTGCTCGCCGGTTGCCACAAATTTTCCCTATCTGGGCTGTCATTCTCTGCATATGGAACCTACTTAATTTGCCGCGTTTTGAGATCTGGTATCTATCTGGTTATTTCGCACTGCTTTCCGGCGGCGCCATCATTTACTCCATTCGCGAGTGGGGATGGAGCAAGCTTCGCGCAATTGGGTTACTAGCCGCCTATATCTGTGCAGTAGAAACTCGGATGGCCAAGGCATCATGGTTGGGATCGCGAAGAAACGAAGAGTATTCAGCGATTGTAATTGGGATTATCGTCACCTGCCTCTTTCTTTTACTTCTCTTCACTCTCAACCGACGCATCTCAAGTATTACAGTGAAGTGGGCTGGAATTGCCGGCGCAATTACTTACCCACTCTTCTTGATACATGGTCGGATTGGACTGCTAACAATTCAAAACCTGGCTAATGAATCAAATAAATACTTTGTCTACGGAGCGATTTTGATAGCGCTGATTGCCGTTGCTTATTTACTTCTACAGTTCGAGAAGAAAGTTCTCAATCTCCGCCCGTTCAAGGCTTTGTCCGGTCGCGCATAGGGCAGAATTAGCATTTACCGGAGGGTAAACGTGACGCTCATTAAGTGGCTATTTGAAACTAATCTGTATTTTGGCAGTAAGTCGATTCCACTTCGCGAAGTTCTTGGTGGTGCACTTGGTATCACGAGCGCTTTTCTCGGAATGAAACGAAAAGTTGCTGCATGGCCTGTCGGAATCATTGCTGATGCGATGCTCTTCACTGTTTTTCTTGGCGCAGTATTTGCCTATAGCGATAACGATGCAAATTTTTATGGTCAAGCCAGTCGCAATCTCTTACTGATTATTGTCAGTATTTATGGGTGGGTTCGCTGGGCACAACATCGCCGAAGTGGCACAGGGGAGCGACCTGCTGTCTCTCCGCGTTGGACCACCAAAAAAGAGAAAATAGTTTTAATTCCAGCAATCATTATTTTCTTCCTGCTTTCGATGCAGATTTTCAAGGCGCTTGGTGAATCTGGAAATTGGCTGCTCGTTGATACCTGGATCTTTACTGGTACAGCACTAGCAACTTTTGGAATGAGTCGTGGTTACATCGAATTCTGGTTGGTCTGGGTTGCAGTCGATCTTGTTGGCGTGCCATTTGCCTTTGCAAACGGCTACTACCCAACCGGCACGCTCTATGCCTTCTATTTACCGCTAGTTATCTGGGGTTTTATCTCTTGGCGGAAAATTTACATAAAAGAGCGCGCGCTTTAGAATTATCTAGAAGAGTCGTCTGGATCATCGCGGTGTAGCAATACATCGAGGAAAGTCCGGACTCCGCAGAGCGCAGTGGTGGGTAACGCCCACCCCGGGAAACCGGCGGGATTAGTGCCACAGAAAACAAACCGCCTACTAGCGATGGTAGGTAAGGGTGAAACGGTGGTGTAAGAGACCACCAGTGCAAGAAGTAATTCTTGTAGCTAGGTAAACCCCACTGGGAGCAAGGTCACGCAGATAACGTTTGAGAGCTGCTCGCTCGAGTTATCGGGTAGACCGCATGACGTTGTTAGAGATAGCAACGCTAGATGGATGATGGTTCACGACAGAATCCGGCTTATAGGGCGACTCTTCTTAATATGTATCTTACGATTACTTATTGTAATTATTTGTGTCAGTACTTTCTTTAGATGCAAATTCGTGAGAGAATTAGAACCGCTGGTTTGGTAGTAATTGGGACTTGGAAAAATCCAAGTCCCTTTTGCTTTTCACAACACATTCCTCATTCACAATAACGAAATCTCTTACTTGTATTTTTTCACATTCCTTTACCTTCGCTCCCGTGATGGGGGCGTGGTGTAAATGGCAGCACGCTTGTTTACCAAACCAGCGGAGCGGGTTCAAATCCCGTCGTCTCCACCACAGTCGTAACTAGATCAATTCGATCTATTGGTAGTGGTCAAAAGAATTAAGCTAGCTGCGCAAGGAGGGGCCCTGATTACTCTCGGTCCCTCCTTTTCTCCAGGGAAAGCTAAGTCTTGAGAATTTTATGCACCGAGGTATTTTGTTAAAGGCGTTCCGGTGACAGCCAATAGAGCGGTAAGCCGAGTGCAACAGCAAACGGGATATTGAAAATTGCGTGAGTTGGATAACCAAGAACTAGTGACATTCCTGTGTCCAAAATAAACCACAGAATTAGAGAACGAATCATGAAAGTTCTCGCCCAGGGAATGCCATCTCTCAGCGGTCCTCTGACAACTTGAAGCATCAGGAATGACCAGCCAGCCATCACCGCGCCAAGGACCATGTATGGAAGTAATAAGTAATCTCGGAACTCCTGAGTGTTAATGGATTCGTTAGGGCCAAATCCAAACCAAGAGAAAAGTTCACCTGCAGTGGCTCCAGCAAATACCAGGATAAGTGAGTAAATAAAGACAATCGCAATGACAATCTGCAGCCAATTAATCAGCACTTTTCTGGAAATCACAAACTAAGTGTAGCAATCCGACTTATAAGTCGACTCTTCTCTACAAATTATTCAACTTGATCTTTGAGCCTTACCAAAGTTTTTGCCATAGCTTTTGGTGCCCAGGATAGATCGCGTTTTGCAAGCTTTGAAGACGTGTAACTGCAATCGAGGTACTGGGTCACTTGAGTTGCTCCATCCGGTAGCGAAATAAACTCGTATCTCCACCTGTTAGGTAAAGCATTACGCCAGGCCAGGAGCTTTCCTTCCTCGAATTCAACAACTTTATTTGGCATGAAGTAGGGAATTATTCTCCATTGTCTCATCACAAACCACGAGTTCAGAGAAAGCCTTTTTGGTCCGTAAGCCTTGCCCCGGACCATCTTTGATCCATCAATTTTCGGATGATTCTTAGGGTTTGCAATGAAGCTAAATAATTCAGACGCAGATTTATTTATAACAATTCTTGCCGCGACTATCTGGGGATTACCCGTATTAAGAATTTCAGCCTTCACTTTCTGCTCCTTTGATATTCATGTAACACAGTGAGCAACTTAGCTTGGGGTTTTGAAGCCTCATGAATCGCTGACATGCC
>JACCDJ011468850.1_pt1 | contig 11243 bp, 9 predicted proteins | sample 7444481 | NCBI WGS metagenome assembly JACCDJ01 (sample SAMN15323435, study PRJNA562643) | freshwater metagenome | isolation source: river surface water | place: USA:Blue River Watershed | collected 2017-08-15 | reverse complement strand
CCTTCAAGCGAGAACGAGATCGCCATCAGAGCGCCTTCAGGTAGTCGGCAATCGCCTGATCCTGGCAGTTCGGATAGAACAGCTCGGCAAACTTCTCACCCGCGATGGCGGCCTTGAGCAGGTCCTGGTCGACCGACTTCAGCACGGTCAGCATGTCACGCCACGAAGCGGCCTTCATGTGCTTCAGCTTGCTGCGGTTGGCGGCCATGAAGTGGGCGCGTTCCTTGGGATAGCCGGCACCGCCCTCGTTTTCGAAGATCTTGCGATAACAGTCCTGCAGGTTGAGTTCGGCGGCCCAGCCGAAACCCTTCGAATAGGGCATCGAGATCGCGTTGCCATCGTTGATCTGGCTGAACAGGAAGGCATCGGTCGGATCGATCACCAGCCCGCAGAACACGCCGGGCATCGCATTGGCTGCCAGCATCGAACCCATGCCGGTACCGCAACCGGTGACGACAAAGTCCGCCGCGCCAGAGTTCAGCAGGATGCCAGTGAGCATGCCGTTCATCACATAGGTCAGCGATGCGGCGTCTTCGGGCGTGTACATGCCATAGTTGAAAACCTGATGGCCCAGCGGTTCTACTACCGAGGTCAGCGCTTCGTGGACAATCGCGTTCTTGGCGGCCTGGCTGTTTTCGATGATCAGGGCGATCTTCATGGCATGGGTACTTTCCTGCTGGATGTCTGGTTGGCGCTCTGGGTAACCGGTGTCATTGGCGAGATCAAGGATTCTCTCTTGGTGTCGCGCGATCAGGTCTTTGGTGCGGAAACCGAGGCGCGGGGGACGAATTCGGTCGGGAACAGCGACTGTTCCTTGCGCGCGGTTTCGGGGTGGATCAACTTCAGCGCGGCGGACCTGGCCATGGTCCGGATCGGCCAGCGCACGGTGGTCAGCGGCGGCCAGATCGTCGCCGCAATCGCCGTATCGTCGAACCCGACCACCGAAAGATCACCCGGCACATCGAGCCCGCGTTCGCGCGCGACGTGGACCACGCCGGCGGCCATCACGTCATTGCTGGCGAAAATCGCGGTGGGCGGATGGGGCAGATCGAGCAGTGATGCGCCCGCCGCCTTGCCGGTTTCGAAGGTGTAGTTGCCGCGTGCGGTCATGCTGACATCGGCGGGCAGGCCATGGGCGGTAACCGCTTCGCGCCAGCCTTCGCGGCGTTCGTGGGCCGAGCGGAAGCCGTCCGGCCCCTCGACCAGGCCGATCCGCCGGTGGCCCTGTTCGATCAGGTATTCGACCGCGCCGCGCACGGCCTGCCGGTCGTTCGACTGGACCAGGTGCGCCGGATCGTCGAGCTCGGCCGATCCCATGCGAACATAGTTGCAGCCCAGCTCATCGAGCAGGGCGAAGAAGGCATCATTTTCTGACAGCGGCGGCAGGACCATCACGCCATAGAAGCGCTGCTGTTCGATGAACTGGCGGATCTGGTCAAACAGGCCGGGATCGTGGCGATCGACCGGGTGGATCACAAGCGCGAATTCGGTCCCGCGAATGGCATCGAGCACGCCTTCCTGAAAGTTCAGGACCATCTGGGCATTGGGATTGTCGTAAATCAGCCCCAGCGAGAAATTGCGCCGCAGCGCCAATTGCCGGGCCTGCGGATTGGGCACGTAACCCAGCTCGGCGATTACTGCCTCAACCTTTTCGCGGGTTGCCTGGTTCAGCAGGGGCGAGCGGTTTATCACCCGGCTGACGGTCTTCTTCGATACGCCAGACAGGCGCGCGACATCATTGATTGTCGCCTTACCATCGTGGCCCGATTTGCCCGCCATGCCATCCCCTTGCAGCAATCGGCCACTTGGCCGCGCGTGATCTTCCTTGCCTTGACCAAACAGGAAAGGCAATGTTGACACCGGTTACCCTAGTTGATCGATCCATGTCGCACAAGCTGCCCCCTGTCCTCCAAGTCCATCCTGCCGATACGGTGGCAGTCGCGCTTCGGCCGTTGGCTGCGGGCGAAGCGGTTGCCGGGGTGCGCGCAGCATCGCCCGTCCCGCAAGGGCACAAGCTGGCACTGGTTGATCTGCCCGCCGGGGCCATGGTTACGAAGTACGGCCAGCCGATCGGTCGAGCCACCACGGCCATTGCCGCCGGCGATCATGTCCATAGCCACAATCTGGTCACGGCGCTGGCGGGGGAGCTGGCCTATCGCCCCGGCCAAGCTGGGCCGGTTGCCACACAGGCGGCCGATCTTCCCGGCTGGCGGGGCTACCAACGCCCGGACGGTCGCGCCGCCACCCGCAACGAGATCTGGATCCTTCCCAGCGTCGGCTGTGTCGGCATTACGGCCGAAGAGATCGCTCGCACCGCCCGGGAACGGCATAAGGGGCGGATCGACGGGGTTCACGCCTTCGCCCATCCCCACGGCTGCTCGCAATTGGGGGACGATCTGGCGGGAACGCGCGCGCTGCTTGCCGGCCTCGCCTCCAATCCGAATGCGGCCGGCGTGCTCTTGCTGGGACTGGGGTGTGAATCGAACCAGCTCGATGCCCTGCTCGCGGCGATCCCGGATGCCGCCAAGGATAAGGTCCGTCTGCTTTCCAGCCAGAGCGCAGGCGATGAGCTGGCGGCCGCTGCCGCGCTGATTGACGAACTGGTTGACCAGGCCGCCCCGGCCGAGCGGGTCGCACTGCCATTCGCTGCACTCTCCATCGGCCTTAAGTGTGGCGGTTCGGATGGCTTCTCCGGCCTGACCGCCAATCCGCTGCTCGGGCGCTTGGCCGACAGCCATTGCGCCGCAGGGGGGCAGGCAATCCTGACCGAGATTCCCGAGATTTTCGGGGCGGAACAGGCCTTGCTTGACCGGGCGGTTTCGGCCGAAGTGTTCGAAGGTGCTGCCGGCCTGATTAACCGATTCAAGCGGTACTACCTCGATCAGGGGCTGCCGGTTTCGGAGAACCCATCCCCGGGCAATCTGGCCGGTGGGATCACCACCTTGGAAGAGAAGTCACTCGGTGCGGTCCAAAAGGGCGGCAATGCGCCGCTGGTCGATGTGATCGGCTATGGCCAGCAGGTGCAACGCTCCGGGCTGACCCTGTTGGAAGCGCCCGGCAACGATGCCATTTCGTCCTCGGCGCTGGCGGCTGCGGGGGCAACCTTGGTGCTGTTTACCACCGGGCGCGGCACCCCGCTCGGGTTCCCGGTGCCAACAGTCAAGGTCGCCTCGAACCGGGACCTGGCAGAGGCCAAGCGCCACTGGATCGACTTCGATGCCTCGCTGGCCCTCAGCGACGGGCTGGAGGCAGCAGACCAGGCTTTCGCCGCCTGCCTTGCCGCCATTGCCAGCGGCGAATTGACTGCGGCCGAGCGCGCCGGCCAGCGGGCCATCGCTATCTGGAAACGCGGCGTAACACTATGATCCGGGCATGGCGGATGCGCGCAGACTTGCCAATGACACCGGTTTCCATTAGCCACCCTGTCAAACCCGGGCTTGAGCCCGGCATGATGATCGAGACGAGAGGTAGAGTTTGACCGAGCAGGCCCAATCCGTAGCCACGGCATTTGTTTCCGCACGCCGCGCGGCCCAGGCGCTTGCCGAATATCCGGGTAGTGCGCCGCAGGATCTGGCTACCGCCTATCGCATTCAGGACGCCGCGATCCGGCTCGATGGCCGTGCTGTCGCCGGATGGAAAGTCGGGCGGATTTTTCCCCCGCTTGATAGCCAGCTGGGCGCCAATCGCCTGTCGGGCCCGGTCTTTGCCGATGATGTGGTGTCAGCTGCCCATGGCGAGGTTCCGGCAATGCCGGTCTTTACGGGTGGCTTCGCCGCGGGTGAGGCGGAACTGCTGCTGCATGTCGCCCCGGGCTGGAATGGCGATGTGCCAACCGACGATGCCGCCACCCGCGCAATCCTGGACGATGTGCGCCTGGGGATCGAGGTGGCGTCTTCGCCCTATGCAAAAATCAACGCCGATGGCCCGCTCGTCACGGTGTCTGACTTTGGCAACAACCACGGCGTGGTGATGGGTCCGGCCCTGCAAGGTTGGCGCGATCTTGATTTGTGCGCGATCGTGGTGCGCACCGAAATTGACGGTGCAGCCGTGGGCGAAGCCACTGCCGCGACGATGCTGGACGGCCCCTATGGCGCCGTCCGGTTCCTGCTTGAAAACCTCAGCGCACGTGGCTTTGATCTGTCGAACGGGTTGTGGGTTTCGACCGGCGCGATCACCGGGGTTCACCCGGTTGTGCCGGGGCAGCGGGTTACCGCAGTGTTTGGCGATCACGGTTCGCTGTCCTGCACGATCTGTCAGGCGCAGCCGCGCTAGGCGAAATGTAAACTGGCGGCACGGTTATGGCCGGCTGCATCTTGGAGAGGCCGATGACCGAAAGCACCCCAGCCGCAGCCGCGGGTATCGCCAAGCCGGATGGCGGCCGCCGCTGGCTGATCATCGCGCTCCTCTTTGTCGCGACCACAGTCAACTATGTCGATCGCACCATGCTGGGTCTGCTGGCCCCGTCGCTCGGCAAGGAGATGGGCTGGAGCGAGAACGACTACGGCACCATCGTCACCGCCTTCCAGGCGGCCTATGCCATGGGCTTTCTGGTCATGGGCTGGCTGATTGACCGGTTCGGCCCGAAGATCGGCTATGCCATTGCGATCACCGTGTGGACGGTGGGCCATGTCGCCCATGGCTTCGCCTCAACTGTCGGCGGTTTCATGGCCGCGCGCGTGGTGCTGGGCGTGGGCGAGGCCGGGCACTTCCCCGCCGTCGCGCGCAGCAGCAGCGAATGGTTTCCGCAAAAGGAACGCGCACTGGCGATCGGCTGGGTCAATTCGGGCACGACCATCGGCGTGATCCTGACGGCGCCAGTGCTGGCGCTGTTCATGAACCACCTTGGGCTGGGCTGGCGGGAGACCTTTATCTGGTCCGGCCTGTTCGGCGTGGCCCTGTTGCTGCTGTGGTGGAAGCTCTATTCCAACCCGCGCGAGAGCGGCAAAGTGAGCGAGGCTGAACTGGCGTGGATCGAACACGATCCGCCGGAAAAGGTTGAGCAGGTGGCATGGCGCCGCCTGATCACGATGCGCGAGGCCTGGGCCTTTGCCGTGGCCAAGTTCCTGACCGACCCAGTCTGGTTCCTGATGCTGTTCTGGCTGCCGAAGTATTTCAGCACGACCTATAATGTCGATCTGAAGGTCGTGCTGCTGCCGATGATCATCATGTACCTGCTGTCCGATGTCGGTTCGGTCGCGGGCGGTTGGATCTCTTCCAGGCTGATCCAGAGCGGACGCACGCCCAATTTTGCCCGCAAGGTTACCCTGCTGCTGTCCGGCTGTATGGTTCTGCCGCTGCTGTTCGTATCCGGCCTGTCCAACATGTGGCTGGCGGTGCTGCTGATCGGGATTGCCCTGGCCGGGCACCAGTCGTTCAGTTCCAACCTGTTGTCGCTGCCGCCAGACATGTTCCCCAAGCGGGCGGTCGGCTCGGCGATTGGCTTGGGCGGCTTTGCCGGCGGGATTGGCGGCATGATCATGGCCAAGTCGACCGGGCTGGTGCTGGAGGCGACGAACGGCAACTACACGCTGATCTTCATGGCCTGCACCACCACCTATTTCATCGCCGTGGCGGCCATTCACCTGCTTTCGCCCGGGCTGAAGCGGGTCCAGCTTTAGGCGCCTGATCGGGCTGCATACGTTTTCCCGCCGCTGACCGGGTTGCCGCAGCCCGGCGGGGTCACTAGGCCAAACTCGCCGCAGAAGACCGAATCCGGTATTTTGCGCGCTGGTTGACGCAATTTCGTGACCCAAGGGGAGGCGCAGAACCATGAACCGCGGATCGGATAGCCTGCTGCTGTTCGGCGCGACCGGGGATCTGGCGCAGCGGATGCTGCTCCCCTCGCTCTGCGCGCTCCATGCCGACAAACTGGTGGCCGAGGATCTGCGGATCATCGGCACGGCGCGTCAGGACATGGACGATGCCAGCTATCGCAACTTTGCGCGCGCGGCGCTGGAAAAGTTCCTGCCGGCCGAACGTCGCGGCGGCATGGGCACCTTCCTCAACCGGCTGCACTATCAGCCGCTCGATGCCACAGACCCGGCTGGCTATGCCGCTCTGGCCCAAAAGGTCGGGCCGGTGGACGAAGGCCTCGCCATCTTCCTGTCGACGGCCCCCGCCTTGTTTGAGCCGACCATTGCCGGCCTTGCGGCCTCGGGGCTTGCCAGTGGCAAGGCGCGGATCGGGCTGGAAAAGCCGCTCGGCACCGATCTGGAAACCAGCCGCCAAATCAACGACGCGGTCGCCAGCGCGTTTAGCGAAGAGCAGATTTTCCGGATCGACCATTACCTCGGCAAGGAAACGGTCCAGAACCTGCTGGCGCTGCGCTTTGCCAATATCCTGTTCGAGCCGCTGTGGAATGCGGCGCATATCGACCATGTCCAGATCACGGTTGCCGAAACGGTCGGACTGGAATCGCGGGTCGGCTATTACGACGGTTCCGGCGCGCTGCGCGACATGGTCCAGAACCACATGCTGCAATTGCTCGCGCTGGTGGCGATGGAGCCGCCGAGCAGCTTTGACGCCACCGCCGTCCGCGATGAAAAGGTCAAGGTGCTGCGCTCGCTCCGGCTGGTCGGGCCGGACGAGACCGTCACCGGCCAGTATCGCGCCGGGGCAATCGGCGGCGGGGCCGTGCCGGGCTATGACGAGGAACTGGGCAAGCCCAGCGACACCGAAACCTTCGTCGCGATCAAGGCCCACCTTGATAACTGGCGCTGGAAGGGCGTGCCGTTCTATCTGCGCACGGGCAAGCGCCTGCCGACCCGGCGGACCGAGATCGTGGTCCAGTTCCGCCGCGTGCCGCACTCGATTTTCGCCGGCAAGGGCGCGCGCAGCGAGCCCAACCGGCTGGTGATCGGCATCCAGCCCGAGGAAAACATCACGCTGTCGCTGATGGCCAAGGTGCCGGGCCTGGACCGCGAAGGGCTGCGCCTGCGCGAAGTGCCGCTGGATATCCGCATGCAGGATGCCTTTGCCGGCACGACCAAGCGGATCGCCTATGAACGGCTGCTGCTTGACCTGATCGAGGGGGATCAGACCCTGTTCGTCCGCCGTGACGAAGTGGAAGCCCAGTGGGATTGGATCGATGCGATCCGTGCCTCGTGGGGGGAACACGGCGTTACGCCCAAGCCTTACACTGCCGGGACCTGGGGGCCGTCTGCGGCAATCGCGCTGACCGAGCGCGACGGAGTTCACTGGCATGACTAATCTGCACCCCGCGATCGAGCGCGTGACCGCGCGGATCATCGAAAAGTCGGCTGACAGCCGTCGTCGCTATCTTGAACTGATGGACCGCGAGGCGGAGCGGTTCCCCAATCGCAATGCGCTGTCGTGCTCAAACCTGGCCCACGGCTTTGCCGCGGCGCTGGAGGACAAGGGCGCGATCAAGAGCGGGCGCGGGCCGAACCTGGCAATCGTCACCGCCTATAACGATATGCTTTCGGCGCATCAGCCCTATGGCCGCTACCCCGAAGCCATGAAGCTCTATGCCCGCGAAGTCGGCGCGACCATGCAGGTGGCGGGCGGCGTTCCGGCGATGTGCGATGGGGTGACCCAGGGACAGGACGGCATGGAGCTGTCGCTGTTCAGCCGCGATGTGATCGCCCTGGCGACGGCTGTCGCGATGAGCCACGCGATGTTCGATGGCATGGCGATCCTGGGCATCTGCGACAAGATCGTGCCGGGCCAGTTCATCGGCGCGCTGCGCTTTGGCTATCTGCCGGCGATCTTCGTGCCCGGCGGACCGATGCCGACCGGTTTGGCCAACAAGGACAAGCAGAAGATCCGCCAGCTTTACGCCGAAGGCAAGGCAACGCGGGCCGACTTGCTGGAGAGCGAGAGCGCCAGTTATCACGCCCCCGGCACCTGCACCTTCTATGGCACGGCCAATTCGAACCAGATGATGATGGAGCTGATGGGGCTCCACGTTCCGGCTGCGGCCTTTGTGCCACCCAACACTCCGCTGCGTTCGGCGCTGACCCGCAAGGCGGTGCATCGCCTCGCCGAAATCGGCCGCGAGGGGCAGGACTATCGTCCGATGGCGCGGGTGGTGGATGAAAAGGCGATCGTCAACGCCGCGGTCGGCCTGCTGGCGACCGGCGGATCGACCAACCACGCGATCCACCTGCCCGCCATGGCGCGCGCCGCCGGGATCCTGCTCGATTGGCAGGACCTGGATGAGCTTTCCGCTGCCGTGCCGCTGATCGCGCGGGTCTATCCCAATGGCGCGGCCGATGTGAACCACTTCCACGCTGCGGGCGGGATCGGTTTTGTCACCAAGGAACTGCTGGGTGCCGGGCTGCTCCACGGCGATGTCCTGACCGTGGCCGAAGGCGGGATGGCCGCCTATGCCGCCGAGCCCGCGCTGGATGGCGATGTGCTGACCTGGAAGCCTGCTCCGGCGACGAGCGGCGACGATGCCGTCCTTGCGCCCGTGGCCAATCCCTTCCAGGCCGATGGCGGGATGCGGCTGGTCACCGGCAACCTTGGCCGGGGCACGTTCAAGACCTCAGCCGTCGATCCCGAACGCTATACCATCGAAGCCCCAGCGCGCGTGTTTGATAGCCAGGAAGGCGTCCAGACGGCGTTCAAGGCGGGCGAGCTGGACCGCGATGTGGTCGTCGTCGTCCGCTTCCAGGGTCCGCGCGCCAACGGCATGCCCGAACTGCACAAGCTGACCCCGCCGCTGGGTGTCCTGCAGGACAAGGGCTTCCGCGTCGCGCTCGTCACCGATGGCCGAATGAGCGGCGCCTCGGGCAAGGTTCCGGCAGCGATCCACGTCACGCCAGAGGCGCTGGGCGGTGGGCCGCTGGCGCTGGTCCAAGATGGCGATGTCATCCGGCTGTGCGGACATACCGGCTCATTGGAAGTGCTTGCAGACCTCTCGGGCCGCCAGCCGGCCACGCCCCCGGCAGAGGCCATGGGCATGGGCCGCGAACTGTTCGGCATGTTCCGCCGCTTTGCCGACGGGGCAGAGCAGGGCGGTTCCGCCATGCTGGCCGAGGGTGGTCTGTGATGCAGCTGGTCACGGTTGATATTGGCGGCACCCATGCGCGGTTCGCGTTGGCGACCGTCCAGGCCGATGGCCGCATCGAACTAGGCGAACCGGCCACGCTCCACACCCGTGATCACGCCAGCTTCCAAACCGCCTGGGAAGATTTCGCCCGGATGCAGGGCGGCTCCTTGCCCGATGCCGTGGCGATTGCCGTGGCTGGGCCAGTGGGCGGAGAGGTGATCCGTTTCACCAACAACCCCTGGATCATCCGCCCGGCGCTGATCCCCGAAAAACTGGGCGCAACCCGCTACACCGTGGTCAACGATTTCGGCGCGGTCGGTCATGCCGTGGCCCGCGCTGGTGATGAGCATTTCGTCCACCTGACCGGTCCGGAAGCCAGCCTTCCAGCCAGCGGCACGATCTCGATCGTCGGTCCCGGCACCGGTCTGGGCGTCGCCCACATCTGGCGCGATGGCCAGGGCGGCTATCGGGTTCAACCGACCGAAGGCGGCCACATTGATTTCGCCCCGCTCGACAGCATCGAGGATGCGATCCTGGCCCGCCTGCGCCAACGCTATCGCCGCGTCTCGGTCGAACGGGTCGTCTCGGGCCCTGGCCTCGTCGACATTTACGAGGCGCTCGCCGGCATGGAAGGCCGCGCAATCCAGCCGACCGATGACAAGTCGCTGTGGCAGCTTGGGCTAACCGGCGATGATAGCCTGGCCGCTGCCGCGGTCGACCGGTTCTGCCTCTCGCTTGGTGCTGTGGCGGGGGACATTGCCCTGGCCCAGGGGGCGAGCGGCGTGGTGATCGCCGGTGGGCTGGGCCTGCGCATTCGCGATACCTTGCTCCGCTCCGGCTTTGCCGAGCGGTTTCGCGCCAAGGGGCGCTTCAGCGAGCTGATGGCGGCCCTGCCGGTCAAGCTCATCACCCATCCCCAGCCCGGCCTCTATGGAGCCGCGGCAGCCTTTGCAGCGGAACATGTGTCATGAAATCGATCGAACAGGTCATGCGTCTTGCCCCGGTCATTCCGGTCCTGGTGATCGAGGATGTCGCTCATGCCGTGCCCGTGGCCGAGGCCCTGGTGCGCGGCGGCCTGCCCGTGCTGGAAGTGACCCTGCGCACCGCCGCCGCGCTCGACGTGATCCGGGCGATGAAGACCGTGCCGGGCGCACTGGTCGGCGCCGGCACCGTGCTCAACGAATATGCGCTGGATGATGCCCTTTCGGCGGGTAGCGAGTTCATCGTCTCGCCCGGCCTGACCAAGCCGCTCGCCCGCGCGGCCGAAGCGGCCAAGGTGCCGTTCCTGCCGGGTATCGCCACGCCGTCGGACATCATGCGCGGGCTCGACCTTGGGCTTGACCGCTTCAAGTTCTTCCCGGCCGAAGCCAATGGCGGGATCCCGGCGCTCAAGGCGATTTCGGCCCCGTTCGGTTCGGTCCGGTTCTGCCCGACTGGCGGAATCACGGCTGCCACTGCGGCTGACTGGCTCTCGCTCGATTCCGTCCTGTGCTGCGGCGGCTCGTGGCTCGTCGGCAAGGGAGAGCCCGACGTTGCGGCTATCGAGGCCGCGGCCCGGTCGGCTGCTGCACTAGCCCGATGACAAGCCTGGCCGCTTTAGACGCCCGCCTGCAAGAGCTGCACCTTCGCACAGCTGAAACGCCGCTGTTCAATCCGGTCTTCCAGTTGGGACTGGAACTGTCGCGCGATCTGGAAAGCGGCAGGCTGTCGTTGGGTGAACTAGAGGGGCTGGTTGCCGAACTGGAATGCCAGGGCCTGCAGTCCCGCGCCGAACGACTGGCGCGTCTGGTTGGCCCGGTTGAACTGGCCGTCAATGATGCCAGCATCGCCCGCCTTGCGGACGAGGAAGCGGATTTCGCTGCCTTCGCGGCGCGCTGGGCCAAGCCGCTGGCGCATGTCGTCTTTACCGCCCATCCGACCTTCCTGCTCTCGCCCGCCCAGAGCGAGGCTGTTGCCGCGTCAGCCTCTGCCGAGACGATTGGCGAAAGCACAACCTGCGTTGCCTCACCGGCGCGCGAACCGATCACGCTCGATAGCGAACACGCGCAGGCCATGGCCGCCCTGGCCCATGCGCATGGCGCGCGCGACCGGATCGCTGGCCTGCTGTTTGCCGCCGCCCGGCGCCGCTGGCCGGACCAATGGCGTAACCTGGCCCCGGTGCCGCTGCGGCTGGCCAGCTGGGTCGGCTATGACATGGACGGGCGCACCGACATCACCTGGGCGACCT
>JACCDJ011220754.1_pt1 | contig 11243 bp, 6 predicted proteins | sample 7444481 | NCBI WGS metagenome assembly JACCDJ01 (sample SAMN15323435, study PRJNA562643) | freshwater metagenome | isolation source: river surface water | place: USA:Blue River Watershed | collected 2017-08-15 | reverse complement strand
CGGAGAGAAAAGGGCTTTTCTCTTTTCCCTTATTAAAGTGAGAGCTAATTTCATCTGCGTCAGCGCCCAAATCAACTTCCTGTAACTCTTCTGTTGGTCTCTCGATTGGTAATGCACGTGCAAGTATTCCAGACTTCGAAATTACTGCCTCGGGCGATGCTTTCTTTCCTGGCTTTTTGCGAGTTGCAACTATAAAGACTCGGATACGTCTTTGGGGAAAACCGTACTCGGCTGCATTCACAACTCGCCATTCAATTGTGTAACCCTCATCTCCAAGAGTCTTAAGCATCACCGCAAAATCTCGGCCTCGTTGATTTGAAGGAGACTTAAGTAACCGATCCACATTTTCCAGAAAAATAAATTTTGGTTTCTGACCGTTTACTAAACGGAGAATTTCCCACCAAAGTACGCCTTTTTTACCCTTTAGACCCTTTGAGGAGTTTAGGGTCTTTGCAACAGAATAATCCTGGCAAGGGAAGCCACCCACTAGTAAGTCGATATTCTTTGGGAGAGATTTTATCTTGGCAATATCGATGTTGGTATGCCCATCTTCACCGAATCTTGCAACGTACACATCAGAGGCATGTTGAACCTTTGTGGATGGCTCCCACTGATTCGAGAAGGTCGTTTTCCATCCAGCACGAGCTAAGCCAATGCGAAATCCACCGACACCGGCAAAGAGTTCAGCCACATTGCCGACTGGGTTCGCTGGTTCTTTGTAGCCTTTTGATTTGTAAGTCACTGATTGCCTCCGGGGTGAAGCATATGAAGAAGCACTGACAAGGTGTGGGATCGACGCGCACTTGGTGTCTTATCGATACGCTCCACCCTTAAATACATAGGAAAGAGGGAAATCATGGGAGCTTGTACTTGCGGATACTCAACAGATCCAGAGAAGAACTGCAACGGAACACATAATGTGGTTAAGGCAGTAAAGGCAGATTTAGCTGAGAAGCTAGAGGCCGCTGGCTTTCCACATGCATCAGAGTTTGTGAAGAATAGCTAGAGAAGTTCTTTCTGGAGCTGGGGCTTCAGCTTTAGAGCCTCAGTCTCCAACTTCTTAAGTTCGGTGAGAACTTCTGGGATGCCGTGTTCGTGAGCTGATGTTGCAGATCCTAGGAAGCGGTTGAATTCGCGGCCAGTTGCGGGGTCGAAGCGGACTCCTGATGATTTCTGGCGGTTAGAGACGCTGATGAAGTAATCGGAGTCGTCGTCTGTGGTGGAAAGATGTAAGAGTTTGTCGAAGTTCCATTCGCGAGAGTGGATGGGGCCGCTGAAGATGAGGCGTTCGGTGGTGAGCATGACTACGCCTTGATCTTTATCTACTTGTAACTCTTGGCCGGGGATTACTTGGCCTTTCATGGCACCGACGCGAAAGCGAATGCCTCCGCCGATGGGGATAGAGACTCCGGATGAGCCGCCGACATATTGAGAAGGAGTGCGGCCGGTTTCGTGAAAGATTCCTGTTGCAGACCAGAGAGTGATCTCGCCGGGTTTTTGCATGAGTGTGTTAGGGACAGAGTCTTTGCCTGCAGCTGCATCGGTAAATACGGTGATGAGTTTTTTGAGGGTTGCCATGTCCTCTTCCCAGATTGCCTGGAGGCGGTTGTGTTGATCGGCGGCGCGTTTAGCTGCGCGCTTGGCTTTGAAGTCTGCGAAGAATCCCATGGGTGTAAGGGTAGTGACAGTCGGTGACATTGTCTGTGGGGCGAAGTAGCCTTTCATAATGAGAAAACTATTTGTAATTCTTCTTATTGGGTCTCTTTCCCTCGTTTCAAGTCCGGCTTATGCCGATGGTCCACCTGCGGCCAATGTCACTTGCTCACTATCTGATTCCGGGGTTCGTTATGGAGTTTCGATGGTCTTCACGGGGGGAGGAATCTCATTCTCATCCCTTCGTTACGAATGGGATTATCTCGTTGCAGAAGGCGGCAAGAACCCAACCCAGGTATCTAGTTATGGGACACGAACTGCTCACACCATTACGGTGGCAAATGGGTTGGACCTCTCATATGAAACGCTTTTGTCGCTAGCAAAGAATGATGCGAATGCCAGCGTTTTGTTCTATGCCAACTCAGTTTTTTCAGATGGGATTTCAACTCTTACAAATAAGACAGGTTCTGGTTGCTATGTTCAACTGGCTGATGTACTAAAGAATAAGAATGAAAAAGCCGCAGCAGCTCAAAAAGCGGCTGCGGATAAAGCTGCTGCGGATGCTGCAGCGGTGATTCAGGCTGCTCAGGAAAAGAATAAAATTGAATTGCTTTTAATTGATATTCGGATAAAAAATGCTGAAGCAGATGAATTAATTGCGAAGTACTCTGCGATGTCCCCATCAATGCGAGCAAATGTAACAAAAATGGCGCTCTCAAGACCTAAAATTCCAGCCACTGTCGATGAGAGTTTTTCTTACCAAAACGCCGTTGACCTAAATAGCCAGATGGATCGATTTATAGTCAATTTGAATTCATTCATAAAGACGATGATGAAGAATATGTCGGTCACGGTTACATGTACGAAGGGGAAGTCAACCAAGAAGGTGAGTGGCATTAACCCTAAATGTCCTTCTGGTTACAAAAAGAAGTAGTTAGCAGGAACGGTAGTAACCGCTCACGCTCTTACCTTTCTTAGTCGTGTAACCCCTCACATAACAACGTCCGCCTCCACTAGATCGCGAAGGTGCCGAGTTTGAAGCACTGGGCGAAGACTTATTTGTGGTGGTACCAGATGCTGCACCGGATTTACTGCTGGAACTTTGGGCTATTGCATCGGCGGCTGCTGCTTCGGCTGCGGCAGCGATTTTTGCATTTGAATCTGTCCTGGAGCGTGTGATGTTGGAAAGTATTGGGTAAACAACAATCTTTCGCATCAGTTTTGAATTCTCATCATCTCCTTGTCGGATGACGAGGTTATAGAAGGCAAGACTTTGAAGACAAACATCTGAATAAGTGTTCACAGGGGTCGTGTCACGAGAACTGCTTTCCTTGATTTTGCAGCCTTTGTCGCAATCGATAAACACGGTCCAGACTTTCTCGGGGAAGGGCCCTGGCACTACACCTAAATCTGCTTGGCGTTCTGGAGCTTCAATTTGGTAGAGGAGAGCCTTGGGAAAAGTCAAAGCGCTGAAGGTAAATGAGTATTTGCCATCCTTATCTGTTGTGGTGGTGGCTATGACTTTGGAATTTGATGAGTCAATAACCCGTACAAGTTTCAAAGTGTCATTTGGGGCAACTAATCCTGCACGGTAAAAGGTGCCCTTGATGGTCATCTTGTCACCAGATTTTCGGGTTGTTCCACTTTGTACGAAAGTATTGGTGACTGAACTCTTATCAAAATTGCACTTAGTACGCGCCTGCGAGATTGCGTATTGAGAAAAATTGGCGACTTCTACTCTGCTGATCAATCTGAATTTGTATTCTTGAGATTGCACAAAGTAACCAGGTGAATCTGAATATGTCATCACTAATCGGTAATCCTGGGCTACCCCAATATAAGCTGGATCTGACTGACATACTCTGACCTTCAGAGCAATAGACTTTTCACCCGCAAGTGCTGATTTTGTAACTAAGGAAAGAGTCAGTTCGGAATTGTTTGCGTTGAAAATGTTAACTTTTACATTATCTCCCTGAGCAAAACCCAAGCCATCGGCCCTTACGGTTACCAATTCGCCTTCTTCGCATGTGTTGGGAAGCGGTTCGATAATGGAGGAGAGGGTGGAGTTAACACTCGCGTCAACCCCAGGAAGTGATGGCGCTGGGCCTGGGGATACCGTAGTAGGAGTGGGCTTGGGTGGTACGGAAGCGAGAATAATTTCGCTCTGAGCATTTGCAGTTCCAGATTGAGAACATGTAGCCCGAATAACTATCAGGCTCGCGGTTGTTCCAGTTGTAAAGGATGCAGTGACAGAACCAGCTGATCCCATGACAAATGGTTTCGGTGTTTGGTTTTGGTAACTCAGTTGGCATGCATCTCCAGGGGTGCCAGCAATTTTGTAGCTAACTTTTTGACTTGGTCCGTATTGTGATGCCAGACCAGAGATGGAAACTGGGGTTGCTGCATGTGCAGGAAGTAAATTTTCGCTAATGAAAAATAAAGCGCTCAGTAAAGAGACAATAACGAATCGGGAATTTGTTGGCGATTTTGTCCGTGACATTATATTTTCCCTGCTCTATCGATATAGAGAATGATGCCAGTAAGTTATATAACTTTCCTTAGTTAGCAGGAAGCTTGAGTACTCGGCTATCTGGTTCTTCGCGACCAAATAAACCTTTTCGGTAGACACCATCGACAGCGACAATTCCGGCTGCGATCAATTCATGAATTCGATTGGAGGCCGTCTTATGGGTCCATCCGAAAGTTTGGACAAGGAGGGAAGTCGCATCATGCCAAGTTAATTGTGACTGTTTCTGAAGTGCATCGATGATTATTTGCGAGTATGCAAAATGATTTCTCATCTTTACTTCTGCCTCCTCAGTTACGAAATCATAAACAAACCACCGCTCCAAAAACTTTGGGGCGAAAGGGGCGAAAAGATTCGCTCTGTAGGTGTCACCGTAAATTGCGACACAATTTATGCAGAAGTTTCAGGTTTTCGCCCCATCTATTTATTCCATAGGGTTGGGTGCTAGGACCCCATATTTAGGAAGGCAAAAAATGAATCTACGTTTCAAAGTAATTCTGACATCTGTTGTTTTGATTGGTGCCACTGCTGTGGTTCCTTCAATCTCAGTTGCAGACACAACAACAGCAACATCTAATCAGGATGCCATTGACACAACTGAGGCGACAAAGCTTCTTCGTGCAAAGGGCTGCAAAGTAAAGGCAAAGAGCAGCTGTGCGCGCAAGAATCTTTCAGGCATGAATTTTGCTGATCTCGATCTCACAGGGATGAACTTCTCAGGAGCGAACCTTTCTAAGGCAATTTTCACAGGGGCGACACTCGATAAGGCAAACTTCACTGGAGCAAATCTCCAGGGAGCTGATCTCACATTTACATCTGCGAAGGCAACAAATTTCACTGGTGCAAATCTTCGCGCTGCTGATCTTTCAGATGCAGATATGGTGCGTGTAAACCTTTCGAAGGTAAAGGCATCACGCGCAATTCTTTCTAATACTGACTTCACTGGCAGCTCAGGGCAGGGCTCTGACTTCACCTACGTGGATCTAACTGGCGCAATTTTTGAGCAGGCAAACCTCAAGGGTGCAGATTTCTCAAACGCTTCAGGATCTGACCCACGTTTTGCTGATGCAAACATGATCAGTGCCAAGTTCCGCAATGCTCAGATCACAGGTCCAGACTTCTCTGGAACTAACTTGAGCAACTCAAACCTTCTTGGTTCACAGATTGGTGTCGATGATCTAGAGACATCCAATTACTGTGGAGCAACAATGTCTGACGGTTTCGCTGCTGATAACAGCACCTGTAAGAACAACTAGTTCATAACGGAGAAGGGCCTCGTTGTTCGTAACAGGACAATGAGGCCCCTCTTTTATTTTTCTTCGAAAGGTTTTGCGCATTGACTAAATCCTTCGGCCGACTCACACTCAGCCTGCTTTTGATTGCGGGAATAGTCATGCCAATTAATTCTGGCGCCCTATCTCGTGCCTCAGCGGCCGGAGATATCACTACTTCTACTGGCGGGGTTGCCAAGTTTTTTGCCGGTACAAATCATTATTACGAGTTTGTACCTGGTGCCATTACTTGGACGGATGCAAAATCGCGAGCAGAAGCGGCGACCGCAAATGGTTTGAAGGGCTATTTGGCGACAATTAGTTCAGCTGGTGAAAATGATTTCTTATTTGCACTCAATGGAGGAAATACCTGGATCGGTGCAACCGATTCAGGGCTTGAAGGTTGTTGGAGATGGACCAATGGTTCGGCTTCAGATCTAGCAGGCCCGTTCACGGCGGTGAATTCACCGAGCGGATGTACTCCCACTGGCGCGTATACAAAGTGGAGTAGTGGTGAGCCGAATAATGGTGGAGATGAGCACTACGCTGTTTTAAGAAATGCTGGAAATTGGAATGACATATTAAACAATCAGCCAGGAACAGATTGGGGCCCTACAGGTTTCTTTATTGAGTATGGTGATCGTGTAGATCAAGGTCCTCCACCTGCGCAGCCCGGCCTAACACCCGTAATAGGTGCACGCGTGCCTGATTATTATGCACCCGGATTTAAGCATCAGATTTCAAATTACGACCCTGCATACAACTGGACAGTTTCGTCAACAGTGGGAACTGCAGCGATTAGCTCAACTGGACTTATCTCTGTCGCTGGAGTGGGTTCTAAAGTTTCTGCAACCGTTACAGTTACTACTACTCGAAGCGGTTATTCATCAGCTTCTGCATCCGTGACTTCTCTCGGCCCTTGGAACCTTTCAGATGAAATCCAAGCACAGAGCATTACGGCAACTTTGAGTGGCACGACACTCACCGTAAATGTTCCCGATGCAAAAGGGTGGACGTGGGGATTAATTTGGTCCGGTGGCGTCCAGGTTTCGAATATCACCTCATTCCCATATGTTGTAAACAATTTCACGCCAAATAAAGAAATCCAATTAACTGCAAGAGATAGTTTGGAAAATTTTGGGTATTCAAAGCTTTTTACTCCCACAACGGCTCAACTGATTGCTCAAGCAAATTTCTTGGGAGTTTTTCCAGCTGACCAATCCGTGGGTATGCGAGCCGCACTTTCATCTAGCGGTGGATCGGGAACAGGTGCAGTTACATTCACCTCAAGCACTCCGTCCGTATGTACAGTTTCAGGCAGTACCGTGACTTCAATAACGACGGGAACCTGTTCCATCGTGGCAACTAAAGCTGCAGACTCTACTTACTCCGCCGCCACTTTTACCGGTAGCTTCCCGGTTTATGCGGTTGATTTATTGACACAAGCGAATCTCTCAGTCTCAATATCGAATTCCCTTCGCGTTGGATCAACTGCCACACTCTCCACTACTGGAGGATCAGGAACAGGTGCAGTTTCATTTACTTCAACCAGAACCTCAATCTGTACAGTCTCTGGAAATGTAGTAACAGCGATTGCTGTTGGCACTTGCTCAATTATGGCGACTAAAGCGATGGATTTCAGTTACATCGAAGCGGTGACCATTTTCAACACTCCAGTTGTCGCCACACAAATTAGCCAGGCATCTATTTCAGTAGTAGTTCCTTCATTTCTTGCTGTGGGAGTATTGGCAAGCCTATCCACCACAGGTGGTTCCGGAACCGGCGCTGTTACATTTACCTCACTGACCACATCAATTTGTACAGTTTCCGGAACAGTTGTGCGCGCAGTAGCAGTTGGTACTTGTACGATTAGCGCATCTAAAGCTGCCGATAGTTCATATCTTGCAAGATCTGCCACCGCTAGTTTTACAGTCACAAGAACGCTGCTAACCCAGAACCTGATTGTGATTAGTGGGCCAATCTCTCTGGCGGCGGGCCGAAGTGCAACCTTTAGCTACTCAGGGGGCTCTGGTACGGGGGCAATTTCAACTTCTTCGAATACGCCAGCAGTTTGCACAGTAAGTGGCACCACTGTGACTGGAGTTCGGGCAGGTACTTGTCAGTTGGTTGTAACAAAGGGTGCTGACTCAACTTATTCCACCTTGAGTGCGACAAGAAATTTCACAATTACGGACGCTGCTTTGCTTCCACAAGCATCATTAGTTTTCATTAGCCTTCCTGCCAACCTCTCCGTTAATTCGACGGGAACCTTCCAGGTGGGCGGAGGATCTGGTACTGGAGCTCTTTCTTATTCAACTTCTACGCCATCTATTTGTTTGGTTTCAGGGACACAAGTGAGTGCACTGAGTTCTGGTAGCTGTGTAATAGTTGCAACTAAGGCAGGTGATTCCAATTACCTACCAGCCACTGCTACTTACTCATTATCCATTGGAAAGACTGCGCAATCGGCGTTAAGCCTAACTGCGCCAACAAGTCTGAAAAGCGGTAACTCGGTGACTCTAATTTCCTCTGGGGGATCAGGCACGGGATCTGTAATTTATTCAACCTCAACTCCAAATATTTGTAGTATTTCAGGTTCGACTTTGACTGGAATCGCTAATGGTTCTTGCCTTGTGACTGCAACCAAATTAGGAGACGCAAATTATTCAGATATCAGATCTACTGCGACGGTCACGATCCAAGGACTTTTGACCCAGACTCCTCTTGGCTTGAGAACTACGCTCACTAATGGTGCAATCAACGTCGGTGGATTCTACGGAGTGACAATCTCTGGCGGGTCGGGCAGTGGGCAAATAACCTACTCAACCTCAACCCCAAGTATCTGTGCGGTTTCACCAACTGTTAATCCCTCTGCTATTCCGTTCCAGATAGAGGGGCTTCAAGTTGGTACTTGCTTAGTAACAGTTCGCAAGGCTGCCGACTCTGAATATTCGGAAGCCACAGTTTCACAGAGCTATCCTGTTGTGCGAGCTCAAAAAACTCAGGCAGCGATATTGATAACGCAAATTCAACCGTTAACAATCGGTGAAAATGCCAATATTGAAGTTAGTGGTGGATCTGGGACAGGATCTTTCTCTTATTCATCCATGACGACATCCATTTGTACTGTCTCCGGAAGTATCGTCTATGCAAACGCCTTGGGTACGTGTTCGATTTCGGTCAGAAAAGCAGCTGATTCTGAATTCGACGTCAATACTGCGTCATTGAGTTTCCAAGTTCGAGCTTCCAAGCCAGTGGCGAGTTTCTCTGCAAGTATGAATTCTGGCCAAGCAGCCGTTGGTACCTTCTATGTGAGCGGTACCGGAACTGTAAGTCCTGGAACTTCACTTAAAATTTCTCAAGTCTGTCTTAGCATCGATGGCTCACCAATTACAAGCGGTGACGTTTCCAACACTTCCGGATATACCTGGTCGTATGGATTCAACAGTTCTACCAATTGCTTCAATGTAAATAATTCATATTGGTCAAATTCTAGTTATTGGGGAAGTTATCGATGGAGATTAGATACTTCTAATTTTCAACCTGGACAACGGACTTTGACGATGACAATCATTGATTCTAACGGAACTGCAAGCAATCCTGTTACAACTCAGATCACAGTCCGGAGTGTGAAGCCAACTATCCAAATACTTTCACCAAGTATGGGTTCCATTGCGAAAGGAAAGGTAAAACTTTCTTTTATGGCAACAGTTGCTCAAGATGCAGGTAGAACACTTCGCTACATTGGAGTTTCTGAAGAAAATGCTGTGGCGACATTTTCGAATGGATATAGCACCTGGAGCTCACCATTTTCATCTGACTACAAAGCGTTCTCTATGGGCTACGGATCCTCAAGTGGAACGTTCGGTTTCGAGATCAATACGCAGAAGTTCAGTAAGGGCTTGCGCACCTTTAAGGTTGCTATCCAAGATTCCTACGGAGACATCGCAGAAACGTCAGTTACTGTTGATATTCAGGCGCTGAAGCCGTCAGTACAGATTTTGTCGCCTACGGCTGGTCAAACCTTTGAAGGTGTGGTTACCGTAAAGATTCAAGCAAATCCCGATCCGTCATCAGCAGATGGGGAGATTGCGTATATCGGCATTGATAATGGTCAGCTTACTCCAGAATTCGCAGGCAGAGAGCAGAACTCCGGCTCAGCAGGTTTTCCAAGCAGTTATCGCACATGGCAGGTAAACGATTTACGCAACTTTACTTTTACCGCTACTCCGGGAAGCTTAAAGAATGGATTGATTCGCCTCACTGTTCTTGTTGCAGACGACACAAAAGCTTCTGCAACGGCTTCTATTGAGTTCACCGTTTCTACCGCAAACCCAACAGCTGTCATAGTCTCGCCGGTAGCGGGCACTATCACGCCAGGCGTTATCACTGTCAATGCGGAGACCAAACCAAATCCAATCAGTGGTGGCCGAATAGTTGCTATTGGTATCTCTGATAAGTTTGCGAAAGCTACATTCTTTGGGACGCCAGTGAATAATTCCAGCAATGAGAATATTTCTCGAAATTATTCGGTTTGGTCTGTCGATGATATTCAAAAACCGTCTTGGAAGATAGATATAACAAATTGGTCCCCTGGTGACCACATCATCACAGTAGTAACACAGGATTCAAATGGAAAAGTTGGCCAAGGTTCTGTTGTTATTAATATTGCTCCAAAGGGAACATTTACTGCAACTCTTGCAGGCCCCCCAGTTTTAGGAAAGTCCGTTCCGATTTCCGTTGAGATGAAGACCAACGCCCCATATCGAAGCTCTCCAGCGGTAGTTGTGACTCTGCAGTCCTCGCCAACAGAGGCAGGACCTTGGAAGGATCTCGGAGATATAACTCTCGATGCCACAGGTAAGGGCAGTGGCAGCGTTGTTGTGACGGCAAAGTTATGGGTACGCGCAATTCATAAACAATTAGATGCCGTGCAGCCAGGAGTTGGAGCGCCGCTTCGAATTGTTAATGTGCCGGACCCAAATAGAACTACTTCAACCAGCGGCGATAAGAATCCCGATGGATCGACGCCAAAGGTTACTTGTGTACCTAAATCAAATGCAAAGGTTGGGAAAACAGTGCCAATTTCTTGCTCACAAATTGATGTTCAAGATCCAAGTCAACCGATGCAGCTGTTTGTACAGAGAAAGAATAAGTTTGTACCTGCTGGCAAGGCAAAGTTTGAAGACGGCTTCATCAAGTCGTCCATCTCCAACTCTTCTAAGGGAAGGTTAACTTTCCAAGTTCGTGGACTAGTGCCTGAGGACAGCAATTATGTTGTCTGGAAGAGCAACATGTTTACAATTACTTGGGGCTAGTTAACCTTCAAATCCTCAGGTAGCTCGTACTCGTATTGACGGCAAATGGAGTCAACGGAATTGAAAGATTTCACCGCAGCTGAAATTCCATTCTGAGCGGTGATAATTTCAGATTGATTTTGGGAGATTTTCCGATTGTAAGAAGCTTCATCAAAGGTGCGCCCGCGATCTTTGTACCATTGAATCTGAGCACGAAGAGTCTCTTGTGTCCCCTCTAGCGACTCAATTCGTGCTTGAAGCTGCTCAATGCGGTTAATGTAGCTTGCAAGGTTTGAGAGCTGCTTTGATGTGCAATTGTTTCGATTCTTGCTGTTTTTTGTCTTTGGATTCGTTGCGTTACCCGCATCTACCCAAACAAGCTTTCCTTCAACTCTCTGGCACTCAATATTTCCGTTAGTTGAATGCGCAAGTTGTCCAAGCTGAGTACAGGATTTTCCGGCACTGTTTGTGTAAGTCTTTTCAACTGTTGTTCCT
>JACCDJ010450028.1_pt1 | contig 11243 bp, 17 predicted proteins | sample 7444481 | NCBI WGS metagenome assembly JACCDJ01 (sample SAMN15323435, study PRJNA562643) | freshwater metagenome | isolation source: river surface water | place: USA:Blue River Watershed | collected 2017-08-15 | reverse complement strand
CCGGAGGTTCCAGAATTACCTGATGTTCCAGAAGATCCGGAAGATCCAGAGGAACCGGAGGTTCCAGAATTACCTGATGTTCCAGAAGATCCGGAAGATCCAGAGGAACCGGAGGTTCCAGAATTACCTGATGTTCCAGACGAACCACTTGATCCAGAAGATCCGGAGGTTCCTCCACCTCCACCGCCGCTTCCAGAAGTTCCACTCGTGCCTGACGATCCTGATGATCCTGATGATCCCGATGATCCACCAGATCCAGAAGTACCCGATCCACCTAAAGCCTTTCTTTCCCAAGAGTATCCACTCCAGACATAAATTGCTTCCTCGTCTCCAGGCAAAAATGCCTGGCCTATTCTGGGATTGGATGGAAATTGAGCCATTTGTTAGTTTTTGTATATATCGCAAAAAATGTGGATTGAAAAAAAGTGATTTATGTTTTATTGCCTTTCTTAGAAATATATAAACCAAAAACACAAAACAATGCTATTAAAAGTTGGATCAAAAGGACCTGAAGTTAAGAAGCTACAGGAAAAATTGGGCGTAGAATCTACCGGAAACTTCGGACCTAAAACAGAAGCCGCTGTTAAAGCTTGGCAAAAAACAAATGGACTTAAAGATGACGGAATCGTTGGAGATGGTACTTGGGGAAAGATGTTCGGATCAACTGCACCGGCTGCAGCTCCAGTAGCCATCCCTCCTTCCGAATTCAAACTAGATAAACTAAAGGGACACATTCCTGATGCAGTTCTTGCACAAATCCCAGACACTGCGGCAAGATTTGGAATCACAAACACTTTGAGATTAGCACACTTCCTTGCTCAGTGTGGTCACGAGTCAGGAGGTTTCAAAGCGGTTAGCGAAAATCTTAACTACTCAGCGGATGGTCTTAAAAAGATCTTTGGAAAATACTTCCCAGGTAATCTTAACGAATCCTATGCTAGACAACCAGAGAAGATTGCTTCCAGAGTTTATGCCTCTAGAATGGGTAACGGAGACGAAAATTCCAAGGAGGGATTTAAATTCAGGGGAAGAGGTTACATCCAATTGACAGGAAAAGCAAACTACGCTTCTTTCGATAAATTCGTTGATGATGACATTATGGCAAACCCAGATCTTGTTGCAACTAAATATCCTTTGGCTTCAGCAGCTTGGTTCTTCAACAACAACAAACTTTGGTCAATCTGTGATCAAGGTGCTACTGATGCTGTTGTGACGTCGGTTACAAAAAGAGTAAACGGTGGAACTATCGGGCTTGCTGATAGAATTAAGCACTTTAAAGAGTATTACGCTCTTTTGAAATAATAAAAAACAATATCATGAAAAAGCCCGAGAGATCGGGCTTTTTTTATTTGGTAGCTTTAAGAAAATCTTGGTAATTAAAAACTATTCGTTCTCTCTTCAGCTGCTTAACCATTTTGGTTGCAATCTCTTTTCTGTTTTCATCGTCCTTGACTTGGTTGATGATATCTACTATCCCATCAACCATGTCTTTGTCTTGAGGTTTAAGATCTCTGATTTTCATTTCATTGAAGATTTTTCCGGTACGCAATTGGGAACCATTTTGCCATTCTTGTTTTTCAAACCAACTTGTTTGTAGCCTTTCCAACATGGACCTTTCTTTTCAGAAATTGATTCCTGCGATCTTCCTTGGAATTCTGAAAAGGAGTAGAGATTTTTCATATTTCTATATATCGAACCCTTCTCTATGGAAGATCGATTTGATATATAATTCAAAGAGCGTACTTCCCTCTTTGAAAATAAAAAAAATGAAATAGTAAATGTCTTACACAAGAGAACAAATTCAAACAGCTGTCAAAGCAAAAGGTTATGTTTGGTTCGAAGATGCAGCCAACAAAGGATTCGATCTAAACATTGTAGGGGTTAGAAACTCTGCAACAGGCCAAAAAGTTACAAACGTATTTGATGACCACATCACAGTTTCTTACAAAGAAAATGGGGTGGAGAAATTCCACATCTGGCCTGCTACAACAGATCCCGGTAAAAAAGGAGTGATGGAATACCACAATGCAGCTGGAGTTGCTAGATTAGTTGAAGGACAATATAGAGGATCACACACATTAGGTCTTCACCAAGGAAAATACGAAGCTCTCAAACAACAAAAACCAGTAAAGGTTTATAGAGACGCTAACAGAGACATGGTATTTGAGGAAAGCAAAATCCAAGAAGGAATCTTCGGAATCAACATCCACAAAGCTGGAGCAGATTCAACTTATGTTGAAAACTGGTCAGAAGGATGTCAGGTATTTAAGAAAGCTGCTGACTTCGAGCAATTCATGGCAATTTGTAGAAAAGCTGCTGGAATCCACGGCAAATCTTTTACTTACACATTGATCGAATCTGCTGATATTAAATAATCAAAAATTTATCAAACGCAAAGCCTGGTGAAAGCCAGGCTTTTTTTGTATATCCTGTCCCGTATGTTTTTTCACACGATGAAAATATTTTTTGGAATATGTACGTCTATAGAAAAGACAGTTTTGTAGATATATAGATCAAATTAAATCCTAACAATGCCCACAGCTAGACCATTTGCATATAACACAGGAGCCGGAATTACTGGAACAACTCAGGTTGGAAATTTAGCAATCGGTATTCCGGAGGTTGGATTCGTTGCAACTGGATTGGAGTGGTGGAACGGACCGGATGAGGATCTCGGGTATGTTATTGCATGCGAGGTACCGGGTGACACACAACCTACACCAATTCCTGGGGTTTCAGCTTCTGTTGGATTTTTTAGATCATCAGATTTAACTGAAGGATCTTTCATTGCAATGGCAAATCAACTTGCTGATCCTCTTGGTGGAGGTCCTTTTGCTTCTGGATCAGCTGCAAACACTTGGCTTAATGCTAACGGATTTTGGAGTTCATTCGTAGGTGGAACTGGATCTACAGGAGCTACCGGATTTACCGTTACTTTAGTTGAATCTGGAGCTAATGTTGTTATGACTGCTTCAGGATCTCTTAATATTAATGATCTCACCCTTGTAGCATCTTCTACAGGTCCATTCGGTAGTGGCGGGATTGGTGTTAACAGTGCAACATGGCTTATTAGTAGCGGAGGACAATCCGCTGCCCAATACACAGGATTTAGTTCAACCCCAAGTAATTTCGGAAGTGGATCTGGAGGACCTGCTTCGTCAATCACAGGTGATATTATTGGTGTCGTTTACAACGGTGCACCTCCATATTTATTAACCGTTCCTGTTGGATATACAACGGGTACACAACTAACAGCTAGCCAAACGTTTGCCAACCAAACTTTTGCAAGCATGGGATTAGTACAAGGAACCTACACTTACGCTTGGGGATCAGGTGCAAATGCTGACTTAATAAACGTTATAGTCGGAGGAACAGGAGCAACTGGAAGTACTGGAGGAACTGGTGGTACTGGAGGAACAGGAGACTTTAACGTAACGGTTACACAGGTTGGACCTGATGTGGTTTGGTCTGGATCTGGTAGTTTTAATTTAAGCTCCTTAACTCTATCAGGAACTCAGAATATTGGATCTGGATTAAACGCTGGTTCGGCTATTTGGGCAATCGGACCACTTACTACAGTTAGGCAATACACCGGATCTATGACATTCCCATCAACTTTTGGAACATCAGGATCTTATCCACCACCTTCAGATTCAGGTTCAACTTTTGGAATAATAGGTGGAGGTCCTTCTCGTACGTTATTAGTCCCTGATGGATATACTTCGGGTTCAACTATTAGCGGCACTGTAACTTATGCAAACACGACAATTGCAGGCATGGGTCTAAACTCTGGAACATATGTTTGGAGTTGGGGATCTGGAGGAAGTGCAAGTACAGTGGTGATGACTATTTCGTAACATTCCCACCAAAATCTTTGCAGGGTTTTAAATAAATCGAAAATATCCCCGCTTTTATTTTTTTGCATCGTATAATTCACTTAGTTTTGTTTCATGAATCTAAGAGAATATCTGAAACAGTTTGATCCGATCAAGAATCCAAGGGTCACTTTACACAGGCACGAGGTTGAAATTGGATCCTCGGTTAAGGTGGGAGATACCATTCTGACTCAAATCTTTATCACAGATCCTGACTTTCAAATTTTAGCAGGATCAAATGAATATGTCCTTAAAAGTGGAGGTGATTCCCTTTGGACAGTGGACAAGCACGGTAATCCGGATAAACGTTCAGTTTTCGAATTCGACATCAATTCTTTACAGATTCCCGAATGGGTTTTAGACAATCTTTGTTACCATGACAGCCGAAATCCAAACAATTACGAATTGGAAGAGGATGACAAGTATCACACCAAGAAAAAATGCAACTGCGATAATTGTTTTTACGGCAGGACGAGATTAGCTAATTTAATTGTTGAACACTTTAAAACAAAAAATGAAACACGAATTAATTAAAACAGAAAACTATCACTTTGTTGTGAGCGACGAGGAGATTAAAGAAAATACACCTTACTTGAATGATCAAGTTGTGTTCATCAGCGATGATGTTTTTGATGAAGGGAATAACCCAAACCAAAACAAAGCAAATAAAAAAATCATTGCTCACCGACCACTAAACAATGCATTGTATTTAGATGGTGTTGATGTCCTTCCTGAGATTGAGGATGATTTGCATATTCACGATGCGATTGGTTATGCGGGGTCAGAAGGCCATCCAGATCCACACGCTTTTTCAGAAAAACAAATTGCACTTTTACACGGATATGTCGAAGGATTTGAGAAAGCCAAAGAAACCTACAAGTACACTGAGGAGGATTTGATGAATTTAGTACAAAAGGCTCATGAAATATACAGTAGTGGGTTTGGTGTTGCAACTGATGTTAAAAAACAAGATTTAATAGATTTTACTAAATCTCTCAACCAGCCAAAACTACCTGTTGCTTTTGAAAGAGAAGTAGAAGTTTTAGCTAAAGAGCCCGAAGAAGGCGGTGGATATTTATACCGCATAAAAGATGGTATTGTACGAGGCTTTTCCAATACAACTTTACCATTTGAAGAGTTAGAGAAAGTAGGATGGACTTTATTTGAAAGGCCAAAAACATTCAAACATTCAGATGGAAAAACTGAATGGGTTGGAAATTATATTTTTTAATAGACTAACATGAAACACGAGCTAATTAAAACAGAACACTACCTACTTGTTGTGAGTGATGAGGAGATTGAAGATGGTAATTTTATTTACGAAACAAATATTGGTGAAGTTAGTAGGGTTGACATAAAATACTGTGAACTTTTAAAAACTGGTGTAAAAGTAGAACCATTTGTTAAAGTATTGGCACACCTACCATTAAACGGAGCGGAACATCTTGAAGGAGTTGATTTGTTGCCTCCTATACCAAAAGAACAATATGATATCGAGCAGATGGCTATTGAACATAGTGTATCTGAGCTATCTATGTATCCTGAGACTTCTTCTACACTAACAGAAAGTGAAGTACTTAGGCTTAGATCTTTAATAGAAGCTCATTCATATAGAGGTTTTAAGAAAGGCTGCAACAAAGCGAAAGAAACCTACAAGTACACTGAAAAGGACATGGAAAAAGCTCTTCTTAAAATGGCACAAAAGTGCAGAGAAGAGATGAACTTATCGTTGTCATCTTACGTAAACAACATTTCTAAAAATTCAGATGAAATTATACAATCTCTAAACCAACCAAAACTACCCATTGCTTTTGATTCTCATACACAAAGATTTGCAGATAGAAACAATATACTCAAGCAATGGGATGGACCAAAAACAATTACCAACTCGGAAGGCAAAACTGAATGGGTTGGCAATTATATTTTTTAATCCGAGAATAAAATGACTCATTTTCTCAAATACACTCTTGTTTGGATAAGTCAGAACCTATCAATTCCTTTCTGGATGGTTGGTCACGTTCACTTAAGTGTAAATGTTTATGAAGACTTGCACGAGATACTAATGTCCTTAGGAATGAATATCATCGTTGCGATAGGATTTATTATAGATTATCTGGAATCAAAAAAGGAACAACTCAAAAAATAAAGAAATGAAGACAGTATTTAAATACAGCACCTTAGAAAACGGAGGATTTCTTGAAAGGTTTACTATTCTCATGCCAAAGGATGCGGAGATCTTAACAGTCCAGATAGACCAACAAAATAACGAACCGTGTATTTGGGCTTTGGTTGATACCGAAAAAGAACAGGAAGAAAGGTTCTTTGAGCTTTTCGGTACTGGACACGGGTTACCAGTAGACATGGGAATCGAAAGAAAATACATTGGAACCTACCAATACCAAAAAGGAGAATTTGTTGGACACATTTTTGAAAGAATTAACTAGTTATGATAAACATCGCAGAATTAAAAATAGGAGACCGAGTGAATTACAAGCCATTTGATGGCTGTGATGACAGCCTTATTGAAAACGGAATGGTCAAAGAAATACCAGATCACACCAATAGCCAGGTCAGGGTAGTTTTCAACTGTGCTGGAGAATGGGATAATTTCATGAATTACACCTCCCAACTGACTCCAATTGAAAGATTGGAAATGGGATGGAAGCACTGAGAATTAAAATTCGAAAAAATGACAAAGAAAGAAACCGATAAAATGTACTTCGATCTTTTCATTCAATCGATGGAGAACGATTTTGAACAGTGGAAAATGACTAGCTACGCTGGTTTAGAGGGACTTTGGGTTGAGTATCGAAGTCCACATTATGAAACCGGAGCATTTTCTCAACGTTTTGGTACACCACAAGTAGAAAATAGCAGATTTTCATTTGGGTTTTCTAGCAGTGTCGGAGCTTGGATAAACGGTCATTTCGCCTGGAGGAAGCCTTTCTTAATTCCGTTGAGCAAAACACATCTACGCTTTGTCAAAGCAGAACGCAAAATGAAAAGATATCTTCAGGAACAAGAGAAACTGAAACATCTGGAGAAATTAAATCGAGCAATTGGAAACGAAATAAAACCATAGAGGATGTCAAATAAAGTTACATTAGAAATTGATCAAGAAGTCTACAATCAACTTGTAGAGCTTGCGAAAGAGATGACCACCCAGGACATGCGAGGCACAAGAATGCCCCACATGTTTCAGATCAGAGATTGGAAGAAAGTTTATGATGCTGAGATGAACGGTAATAACATGATCTGGTTAGATCGAAACGATAATATTGAGATCGAAACTGTAGAGGAGCTCCTAGATTATCTAAAACATTCTGTTGACTTTGAATTCGACGAGGATGAGGTTAAAGAAATGTGGAATTCTTGGAAAGACATGATGTTTAATGATGACTTGAAAGATTGGTTTGAAGAGAACGGGATAGAACTTGAAGAGTATTCATATTCATTGGAACCAGAATACACGAATTGTTTCTTAACTGCAAAAGCAGCACAAGAACACCTTGACTCGAATTACTACCACTACCACAAGAACGCGGACGTTTACCTAAACCACGCTTGGAGAAACCCGGAGGCAGATCTTGTTTCAGGATTCCTTTGTGGATTAGTCGGAAAAGATTTGCACACCTAAAAAATAAGAAAAATGAAAACTAAAGAATTTTTTGATATTGCACTACCTAAGTGGCCTGCTTTCGTAGTAGTTGGAAAACCTGTCACCAAAGAACAGGCAATGGAAATCCTGATCAGAACTGATAGTTTGTGTTTTAGCTCAAATGATAGAGAGTTTGACCGTGAGCTAAATGAAGCTCTTTTCGAAGTCAAAATCCAAAAACATGGGTATCAGTCAGAAGATCATGCAATCAAAGATCTTCTGGGCATCAAAGAGGAAGATAGTTTAGGTTGGAAAAAACTCTGGGATTACAAAGATAAACGCAGGGAAGAAGCCGGAGCTTTGCCTCTAGTATATTTGGGTAACTCTCGAATCGTTTCTAGCTGGATCGGAGGTCCGCATGGATGGTGTGATTGGAGAGGAAATATAGGTTGCAATAACTACAACATCGGGAAATGGCCAAGTGTTGAACGTGTCTATGAAGAATGGGAACTCATTGCAAAAACATTCCCATTTCTCGAACTGACTTGTCAATTGATGGGTCATGAAGCTGGGCCGGAGGACGGAGAGGATATTCCTGTTATTGAATTCAGAATTAAGAATGGGAAAGTTAAAATGGCCAATCCGGACAAAGCGATCAAAAACACACACTTCGGTACTGAGGACATTATGGAAAGATTTGGTAATCCAAGATTTGAGAGAGGGTGTACAATTGAAATGTTTAAAAAAGCTCTTGAACACACAAAGCTTTCAGTAGCAGAACCAAAAATAGAAACCGATGTCACATCAAAATAACCAAAATATGAGATTAGACCAAAGCACAACACAGGATCCAGGTTCAATCGAAACCATCTTTTGCGAAGGACTCAAAAAGGAAAAGAAAATTCCTCTCAGCGAAGAACAAATGAAGATGTTGTTGAGTCTTCTTGTCATGGGCGAGGAAGATTCTCAGAAACTCTACGACGAGCTTACCAAGGGATTTCTTTTCATAAAAATATTCGAAGATCGCTTGAAATCCACAGGAAGGGAGCTTGACAAAGCAGGGTTGGCTTTTGTTTCTCTTTGTTGTACAACACCAGGTGAAGCGGTAATGTACGCTTATTACATTGCATCGCAAATGAAAATTAAAGAGCTTGGTCAAAAAATCGATCTACAGACACTTTGCATGGAGATCTTTCCATTTGGAATATTTTCAAGGGAATCTCTTGAAAAAGCCTGGGATGGTCAAAAGATAGAACGTGAAAGGGGATCTGACAATTTGTTAGACTATGCAAAGGCATCAGAAAGTTTAAATTTCAATTAGAAGGAAATGACAATTAAAGAACAAATCCAGAAAGATTTCATCATTGCTTTAAAAGCTAAAGACGAAAACGCAAAATCCGCACTGAGCGGTATCAAAGCAGCAATTACGTTAGCAGAAAAAGCGGACGGTTCAGGTGACTTATCTGATCAAGAAGCTATTAAAGTTATCAGTAAAGCAATTAAGCAACGAGAGGAATCACAAAAGATCTATGAAGAAGCTGGTAGGGAAGAAATGGCTCGTAAAGAATGCGACGAGGCAGCAGTTCTTAGAAACTATATGCCAGCACAGATGACAGCTCAAGAAATTGCAGATGCTTTGACTGGAATTTTAAAACAACTTTCAGAGACAGTTAAAAATCCACAAGCTTTGCAAGGTAAAACAATTGGTGAGTTTAACAAGCAGTACCAAGGTAGAGCTGATATAGGAACGGTCAAGGAGATTCTTTCTAAGCTCGTCGAGATGTAAAGATTTAGGAGAAATCCTACAATTTTTTTAGGATAAATCCTATTTTTTATAGGATTTGTCCTATTTTTTTTAAGGATTTATCCTATTTTCTTCATTTTCATCAGATTTTACCGAAATTAAATAGTTAACTTAGTATAAAAATTAGAAAACTGAACCCATATGAAACTATTCCTATCCCTTATGTTATTATTACCCAATCTGATATGGGCTCAATACCAACCAATGTCAATCTATTACACTGTGCCTGTTGGTGACACCTGTACAGTTCACGTTGTTCCAGCAAACTGTTACGACGATTCCATGACAATCGAAGGTTATATCCAAGGGGGTCAAAGACCGATTTATTACACTTGGAAGTTAGTAAATACCAACACGGTTATTCAGGACTCTACATTATGTACTATTTTACCTGGTCACGATTATATTGCTGATTGGATAGACTTCTTGGATGTTAGTTTAAATACACCACAACCTAAATTAGGTAACGCAAACTATACCTATAGACTAACAGTGATCGATAGTCGTGTTGAATCAGCACAAGATAAACACGACACTCTCATTGTTGATTTCAAATACAAATTCCCTAATCAAATTACACTTCCTACACCAGCAGCTAATGTACCACAATGTGATACCTGCGTGGGCCAATACCTTTCCATAAATCCACAATTTGGTACTGAACCTTACAATATTCTTTTAATTGGAACCGATAACTTAGGTAACGCAGTTGAATATTACGGTTATAATTGTCAATCATTAAACATCACCAATTTGGCTGAACTACACGCCGGATGTTATGACATCTATGTAGAGGATATAATGGGATGTATGGAATCATTCGATTATTGTTATACCACAACAGATATTGAGGAATTAACCTTAGAAAAACATCTAATTAGAGTCACAGATATTTTGGGCAGAGATTGTCAGATCGAACCTAATAAACTATTGGTCTATCACTACAGTGATGGAACAATGAAAAAAATAATTAAAAACTAAATTATGAAAATTAAAGATCTATTTACTTTATCAGTCCTATACTTATTTGCCTTAGGTATTAGTTTATTTATAATGAACTCTTGTAGACCAGAAAAGAAAGATACCCTGGCAAAAATTGAGGTTAGAAACGAAAATAACGCAGTAGTTGAAGAAGCTATGGTTATTTTATACGGAACTTCTACCTGTAATTGTCCGTCGCAGCCAATCATTCGCGATACTGTTTATACCAACTCAGAAGGTATTGCGATGTTTAACTATAACAAAATCTATCAATTAGGTCAAGCTGGTGTTGCGGTTTTAGATATTGAAGCTTCTAAAGGAAGCCGTCAAGGACAAGGTATCATCAAAATCGAAGAGGAGAAAACTAATTTAGAAACAATTTATATCCAACCCTAAAAAACAAAACAAATTATGAAAAAATTACTACTTACTTTATTATTATTTACCACTAGCTTGGTATATTCACAGAATGTTATTGTTGACACGTTTAACTGTCCAGGAGCCACAGTTACACTAACACAAACAGTTCCAACAAATATCGATTGTGATAGTATTTGGAATACACATTTATTCTGGATAAACTTTCCAACAAACCCAGAAGATAGTATTGAAACCTGGTGGGACGTTTCTCTTTATCATATCGTTATTGAACCGATCAGTATTACGTTTCCACCGTTTACATTTCCACAAAGTGGATGTTATGGATTTGAGGTGATTCTTGATTGTTCTGGTGGAACTGGTAATGCTACAATACTTTCATCAACATATTACGTTTCCACCGTCGGTATAGAAGAGTTATCTCTTGATAAGGAGGTTACGAAGATTACTGATATAATGGGAAGAGAATGTTTTCCCGAACCCAACAAATTGTTGATTTACCATTATAGTGATGGGTCGACTGAGAAAATTATTACCAATTAAAAATAAAAACGATGAAAACATTTTACAAGCAATTTAAACTAACAAAGAGACACTCTGTTGCATT
>JACCDJ011701353.1_pt1 | contig 11245 bp, 8 predicted proteins | sample 7444481 | NCBI WGS metagenome assembly JACCDJ01 (sample SAMN15323435, study PRJNA562643) | freshwater metagenome | isolation source: river surface water | place: USA:Blue River Watershed | collected 2017-08-15 | reverse complement strand
GGTGTTTGATATTGCTGGCCCGATGTTTTTCGGAGCCGTTGATAATTTCGAGCATGCGCTGGCAAGCACGCACACAGATCCGAAAGTACTGGTGATTCGACTGCGTCAAGTGCCTTTCATGGATATGACGGGCATACAGGCTTTGCACGATGTAGCTCACAAGCTTGGAAGACGCGGCGTAAAGGTAATTTTCTGCGAAGCGAATGAGCGCGTTTTAGGCAAGCTCGAGAGAGCTGGCGTGATCGGCGAGCAAGGTATTCTTCACCAAAGTCATTTGGCGGCTGCTGTACATCTGGCAGCTGGCAATTCAAACCACATGAAGGACTAGCCCGTAAAAAACTGCGAATGCTAGTAGCCTAGGAAAACATTCGAAAAAAGCCGTGCAAGAAGCCCGGCAGCATTGCCGCTTATAGCCACTCCACATCGTTAGGAAATTCATTCGCTCCAGAATCGTCAGCGGGAAAATGCTGCCGCATCAGCTGGCCTGCGGTATCAATGGCGGTGAGACACCCTGCCTCGAACTTACTTGCGGCAAGTGCCTGACGAAGAGCCTCAAGTAAATCGGGCCAGGCGCGACTGATTTCTTTTTTACACAAGCCACGATCTGCAACAATCTCCACCGCGCGGTCAGCCAGCAGAAGATAAATCAGCAAGCCACTGTTGTGCTCGGTATCCCACACGCGCAGCTGGGAAAATACGTCGATTGCCCGCTCATGGGCTGACAAGCCGCGCCACAATTGCCAGGGTGTGAGCGATGCTTCGATCACAAAGGCGATTTCGCCGGCATGGCCGATCTCGGCTCGGGTGACAGCGTCTGCCAGAATCGCGCGCGTGCGTTTAGGAAAAATACGAGGTGCCTGCCAATAGACACACCACAGATGGCGAAAAAAACGCTTGATCATGGTTACCATCTCCCTGATGCCCCACCACCACCAAATCCACCGCCGCCGCCCTGAAAGCCACCCCAGCCAGTCTGACGATCGCCACTACCATCACCGTAGCGATGAAAACCGCCCTGACGCCGACCACCCTGCCATCCACTACCCATGCATCCACCAGCGAGCGTGATCAGGAGTACCATGACGGCAGCCAAAATTGCCAGCAACCCTATCCCGTACAGCAGCCAGACGGCTAGCCCAAGCAATCCACTGGCGGCCAGCGCGCCTTTGACCCGACCCAGCAATGCGCGCATGAGACCACTTATCACCAATGCCGCCAATAAAATCAGGGGAAGCAGATCGGGGCCGCTAACTCGCCTGTCATTTTTGACGGTCGGCTCAGGCAGCAGCTCACCCTCGACGACGCGCATCATTGAGTCAACGCCGGCACTGATGCCACCATAAAAATCACCGCGCTTAAATGCCGGTACGATCACTTCATCAATGATGCGCTTTGAAACGGCATCATTGAGCGCACCTTCCAGACCATAGCCGACTTCAATCCGTAGCCTTCGCTCATTTTTTGCGATAACCAGGATTGCACCGTCATCGATTTTTTTTCGGCCCAGTTTCCACTGCTCTGCGACGCGTATTGAAAATTGTTCGATAGTCTCATCACCGGTCAAAGGCACAATCAGCACGGCAATCTGGGTTCCTTTTTTCTGCTCGAACATGCGGAGTTTCTGCTCAAGCATTTGTTGCTGATTTGCATCCAGCGTAGCGGTCAGATCGACGATTCTGCCGGTGAGATCGGGCACCTTGATCTGCGATTGTGCTGCCGCAACGCAGGCGATAAAAATCAGAAAGCACGTCAGAAAAATCTGCCACTTTGCCTCAGCGCGCCGGCTCATTACCAAACTCCACTGCGGGTGGACGGGCGATTGCTTTTTCATCGTCAACAGAGAAATTAGGTTTGACTTGCATGTCAAAAATCATGGCCGTCAGGTTGGTGGGAAAAGAGCGGACGATAACGTTGTAGTCCTGCACGGATCGTATGTAGCGCTGGCGCGCGACGGTAATACGGTTTTCTGTGCCTTCGAGCTGCGCCTGCAGATCCCGAAATCCAGCATCGGCTTTAAGCTGTGGATAATTTTCACTCACTGCCAAAAGACGCGAGAGTGCGCTGGTCAGCTGCCCCTGTGCTGCCTGAAATCTGGCAAATGCAGCGGGATCATTTAAAACTTCCGGCGTTACTTGCATACTGCCCACCCGAGATCGTGCATCGGCCACTTGTGTCAATACCTGTTGCTCATGCGCTGCATAGGCTTTCACAGTTTTCACGAGATTAGGCACCAGATCAGCGCGGCGCTGGTACTGGTTTATTACTTCGGACCAGGCAGCCTTGATTTGCTCATCCCCGGATTGCAGCGTGTTGTAGCCACAGCCTTGAAGTGAAAGCAGAAGCAAACAGGCTAGTAAACAAAAAACTTTACGCATAAAAGATTTTCCCAGCAAATTGACGATGTGATCCAACCAATAGTTTGACAAAAGAAGGTACTAACCAGTCGGATATGCCTGCCAGCATTTGATTTAGAACAAACCAGCGCAGGCAACGTGCTCGTAGGCTGATCAAAAAATTCGCTATTCGGCTTCATTTACTGATCAACCATCCCAGGGATCTTCTATTGATCACTTGCATAGACGGACATTGCTGGTGCTTCCGGATGGTTAGCAGGCTTGTATTGGGAGCGGTGCTGGTGTTGGATTTCGCCGGCAAACTTGCTCTAGCTCAAACACCCCGTTTCAATGTTGAGATTCTGGGGGCAGGCGAATTGACACCTTTGCTGGAAGCCCATCTACAGATTGCTCGTGCCGCTAAAGACACTGCAATCAACGAAGATGAGTGGCAAAGTCTGGCGCGGCGCAGCCCCCAACAAATCAAGGCGCTTCTATCGACGGAAGGATATTTTTCAGCGCAAGTCCGTTCTGAAGAAAGCATCGACCACCGGGCTTATCTTGTACGTTTCCATATCAATCCCGGCAAACCAGTACGGGTAACTGATATCGCTCTTGAATTTACTGGCACCATCAAAACAAGCACCGGTGATGAATCAAGCCGGGTGCAGACGTTAAGGCATCAATGGTCATTACAACCGGGTGAGCGTTTTACCCAGTCGGCATGGGACAAGGCCAAAACAATGCTGCTCAGTCAATTGCTGGAAAAAGACTTCCCGGCTGCGCGCATTATCGAAAGCTATGCGGAGATCAACCCACCGACTCATAGCGCACGACTGAGGGTAACGATCGACTCCGGCCCGGCATTCACCTTGGGGGATCTGGATATTCAGGGCTTGTCGCGCTACTCGCCCCAACTGATACAACGCTTGAGCCCGCTGCGCCCCGGCGAGCCCTATCGCCAGGAGCGCCTCTCGGAGCTGCAGTCCAGGCTACTGGATACTGGGTACTTCCGTTCCGTTTTCGTCAACATCGCTGCAGATCCTGACAAGGCAGAAGGCGCCCCCGTAAAAGTAGAGCTCAGCGAAAATCCTTCGAAACAACTGAGCGTGGGCATTGGCGCGTCTACGGATGTCGGTGCGCGATTGCAATTGAAATGGCTCAATCGTCACTTTCTCGGTGAAGACTGGCGACTGGAATCTCTGGTTCGCGCTGACCGACTCAGTCAGCTGGCGCAGTCTGAACTGTATTTCCAGCCACTTCGTGAGGACTGGCTTTTCGGAAAAATGCATGGATGGATACCGAGTGTTGCGCTTGCGCTGGAGCGCACCACGCTGACCGGGGCGGAAACGGAAAAAATTCGCAATAGCGTGCGTCTTTCCACCCCCTCGCGCGCGAATGAACGCGTCCTCTCGGTGTCTGTGCTCGCGGATCGACGAACGATTCCAGGTATTGCGACACTCTCCCGAGAGGCGCTGATCGGTGGTTATACATGGACGCGCCGGCGATTCGATCAAACGCTGGCACCAACCCGTGGCTATTCCGCTGGGATCGACTTGTCGGCGGGTCTAGGTGGCTCGCTTCATCAAGACCACATTGTGCGCATCTTGGTCAGCGGCTTATGGCTACGCCCCCTGCACTCGCGCTGGACTGCGGTCGTCCGGCTGCAAGCCGGACAAATCAGCGGCGCAAGCGAAGACAGCATTCCCGAAGATTTGCTGTTTCGCACAGGCGGTGACCAGACGGTGCGTGGATATGGCTATGGCACGCTGGGTGTGTCGCGCAACAATGCCATCGTGGGTGGTAATGTCATGGCGCTGATCAGCACTGAAATGATGTACCGAATCACCCCTGCATGGGGCGCTGCCTTGTTCTACGACGCAGGTGATGCTGCGCTGTCCTGGCATGACTTCCAATGGCGGCGCGGCGTGGGCGTGGGTGCCCGCTGGCGTAGCCCGATCGGCGCTCTCAATATTGATCTGGCACGCGGCCTAGATCAAGGCCAAACACGGCTGCATTTTTCAGTTGGCTATGGCTTCTGAACAATCTAAGACTAACGGTACCGCAGTCAGGCCGATAAATCGCTGGCGCCAGCCGATTGCGCTGGCTTTGATTGCTTTATTGATTGCGACAATATTCATTGCCTGGCTTGCAGGCACCCGCAGTGGCGCGCGTGCGTCTTTACAATTGCTGACCCTGGTAAGCGCAGGACAGATACAAGTGCGCGACATCCGGGGCAGCTTCACGCATCAGCTGCAGATCGGACAGCTGACGATAACAACACCTGAAGAAAAACTCACGATCAGCGATCTGCGATTGGAGTGGCAAGCCTTGGAGCTGACTCATCGCTTGTTGCGTATAAACAGACTGCATATCGGGGCTTTGGTGATACAGACATCAGCGCAAACCACCAGGCCACCGCGCAGTCTTCCTGCATCACTGCAGCTACCATTTAAGGTTCTGCTAGATCGATGTGATATCGATACACTCAGCATACGGAAAGATAATCAAGCGCAAGCAACGATTGAAGGACTGCAGCTTAGCTGGCGATTTTACAAAACAGCACATATCCTGAGTCTACAGTCGGCACACCTGACTCAGATCGGCGGCATCCATACCGATAGCCATCTGAAAGCACAATTTAATCTTCAAGCATCAACACCCTTTGCTATTCAGAGCGACATCCGTTTGAACGGTAAACAAAACGGTTGGTATGTGGAAGCCACCGGTCATATCAATGGTGATCTGAGCAATATGACAGCACAGATGGTGATGCGTCTAGGTCAGCCGCAAATACAGACCAAGCTCTCCGCACAAGCGCAGCTACAACCGTTTACCGAGCATTTCATCAGCGCAGGTGAATTAAGGGCAGAACAACTGGACCTCTCCAAAATCAAGCCGGACTGGCCAACAACACAGATGGCTGTCCGCATAGCGATTTCATCAAACACAAAAGGAAATTTTTCAATCCATAATGCACTAGCTGGCACATGGAATAAATCACGTCTACCAGTAACAGATGCATCTGGTCACTGGCGCCTGCAAGATGACGGCCTGATATTTGACGATGTACATATCAATCACGACGATCTCAAAGGCCGTATAAAAATACGGCAAGGTCAGTGGCAAATATTTTTTCAGGCAAAGCAACTGAATTTGAAAGGTATCGACAGCCGGCTACGCACCACACGTCTCAATGGCAATGTGCATTTAATTCAAGAGAACGAAAACACCAATCTTCGTATCGCTTTGTCTGAACCATGGCGATCGAAATCATTGCAGATGCATGCTGAGGTATCGCTAAAAAAATCACTACTGACTGTGCACTCGGCCCACCTAACACTGGGTGATGCAGTTGCTGACATCTTTGGTGAAGTGCAGTTATCAGGGATTCAAAAATTTAATATACGTGGTGACGTGAAACACCTGAAGCTTGCCGAAATAGGAAAGTTTTCATATCTGCCTGATATCGCACTGACAGGCAGTTTTGACCTGAAAGGGCAGCGATACCCGGGCCTGCAATTGGCATTAGATTTTTCTGTCACCGATAGTCGAATAGGTCGGCATGCAGTCGCTGGGAAGGGACAGCTTCGGCTAAATGAAAATTTACTCAGGATCTCAGATTTGGAATTACGGGCTGGCGACAACCTGCTGAAGATCAACGGCGAACTGAGTGAACATCACGGCGACCTGAATTTTCTGCTGAAGGCTTCGCAACTATCGCAACTAGGGTCGTCATTCGCCGGACAGCTGACGATGCGAGGAAAAATAAGCGGCAATCTGCAGCAACCAAAATTGATCGCCGACTGGCAGGGACATGATTTACGTTTGCCATACGGATTGTCAATGCGCGATACGCAAGGTCAGCTTCAAGTAGGTGGAACCCTCCATTCGCCGCTGGCTGTACATGCAAACTTTCAGGATGCTGCCGTATCGGACACATTGCTTCCATCAGCACATATCGATCTTGATGGAACGCCTGAACAACATACGATCTCAGTACGATTCGATGACGCGAAGACCCAACTGAACTTGTACGCAACCGGAGGCGTGGATGTAATGAATGCCAACGGTACATGGCGTGGACAACTGCAACAAGCGACGCTGGCGGGGAAGATCAACGCCACATTGGAACAGAGCGCTTTCATCGCGTGGTCGAAAAACTATCTTCAACTTGATCGTCTACATGTATCAAGCAATGTCGGACGCCTTGTGATTGAGCATTTTCATCGCGACAAAGAAGCCATAGTCAGCCGAGGGCATATTACGCAATTACATATCGGGCATCTTGCTTCTTCAGTGAAATTTGCGCCGATCACACAAAGTGATTTGCAACTGAATGGTGATTGGAATCTGTCATTGCCGCAGCAAGGCCCAAAAAAACCACAAGGTGTAATGAAGCTCTATCGTACGAGTGGTGACTTTCGTCTTTATGATGCATCATCCACGGCACTACAACTGCGGCAACTTGAAGCTAACCTGCAGTTGCGCGACGGACATTTGTCATTCCAGTTTGAGGCACACGGCGAACGCTTGGGTCATCTGAGCTTTTCCGGCGGTACACACCTCAAGGACACAGAATTTTTTCCTCAAGCCGCAGCGCCTGTCGACGGTGTGCTGAAGATTAGTCTACCCACACTGAGTTATCTGGGGCCCCTGCTCTCGCCCAGTCTCATCACCGCAGGAAAAATGTCAGCGCAAGTCTCGGTCACCGGAAGCTTGTCATCGCCTGTGCTGGCGGGCACGATATCGGCAGAACAATTGCATCTGCAATGGCTGGATCAAGGGCTGAGCCTGACCGATGGCATGCTGCAAGCGGACTTCCATGATGATCAGCTACAGGTACATCAACTGAGTTTCGCAGGCAGCCGCGACAGCACGGGTCGGATTGTGCTGACTGGGCCAATTCACTTGAATAAGGGCAGCATCGACTCCAATCTGAACTGGCGAGCAATGCGATTTGCTCTTTTTAATAGAAGCGATCGTCAGTTGATCTTGTCGGGTGGCGGACAAATAAACATCTTTGATCAACGTGCACGACTGTCAGGTGAACTGATCGTCAATGAAGGGTTGATCGATCTGGGCCGTGAAGAAACACCGCAATTATCCGAGGATGTGATCATCATCGGCAAACCACCACCAAACACGCCAACGCTGCACATGGAAGTGGATCTTGGGATTGGTCTGGGTGAAAAATTATCGGTACGCGGCCGCGGTATCAACGCACGACTAGGTGGCGCCTTGAGAATCAAAATCAGACCAGATGAAGCGCTCGCTGCCAACGGACTGATGCTCGTCACACGCGGCACCTACACCGCTTACGGCCGGGAACTCACGATAGAAAGAGGCATGCTGCGATTCGATGGCCATCCGGGCAATCCGGCGCTGGATATACGTGCAATGCGACGAGGAACTCAGGTCGAACCTGGCGTGATGATCACAGGTACGGTACTGGCGCCCCGCCTGCGACTGATATCCGAGCCACAGGTGCCCGATGCAGAAAAAATTTCCTGGCTAGTGCTGGGACAAGGTCTGTCGGGCACGACAGATAAACAAGCCGACGTCTTGCAGGATGCTGCGGCGTCATTGCTGACACAGAGCGCAGCTGCCAGCGTTCAATCGCAAATTGCCGGTAGTCTGGGACTGGACAGCGTTACGCTGTCGCGACGTCCGGATAATGTGCAACAACGCATTATCACGCTCGGTAAACGCATTTCTTCCCGGCTCTATGTGAGCTATCAGCAAGGTCTGCAGGCGGCAGGCGCTGTCGTTTTATTACGCTACACCTTGTCGCGCAGAATTACAGTGGAAGCCGAGACCGGGACGCGCAGTGTTTTCTCACTGTTCTACAACTTCAGCTTTGATTGATGCTCATTGCATGCGCTCTTATGAACCTGTAGCCAAACTGCCTGCCTAATTCAGAGTAGGCTAGCGATATAGGTCTTTTCTTGGAGCGATAACATGAATTTCATCATCTGGATTGTGATCGGTGGCATTCTGGGCTGGATTGCAAGCATGATCATGCGAACCAATGCACAACAAGGTTTGCTGCTGAATGTGTTGGTAGGTATTGTCGGCGCATTGCTCGGTGGATGGTTGCTGGCACCTTTGTTTGGTACGGGCACGATTAATCAAAATGATTTCAGCTTGGGATCCTTGGTGGTCTCCCTGCTGGGTGCGGTGATTTTGCTGGCCGCCGTAAATTTGTTCCGGCGAGGCAAACCACGGTAGGCTTCTGATCCGGCTTGCTGATTCAAGAATCTGGCAGCGTCATTGCTGCCGGATTCACCCACCGCTGAAAATCTTCTTCGGTAATGGCTTCCAGCATCTGCGCGGCTTCTCGCAAGCTGATGTTTTCTGAAAAGGCGTGACGAGCAATACGGGCGGCTTTGTCATAACCGATATGGGGTACCAATGCCGTCACCAACATCAGTGAATCATTGAGCTGTTGTTCGATACGATCTTGGTTGACAGTGATTCCACGCAATGCATGTAGCTCAAAGCTGTGCATGCCATCGGTAAGCAAGCGCAGACTCTGCAAGTAGGCATGGGCAATCAGCGGTTTCCCGACATGCAGCTCGAAGTTACTCAAGCCTGTGGAGGCTGTGATTGCCACATCATTCGCAATGACCTGATAGCAAGCCATCATCAAGGCTTCTGACTGGGTGGGATTGACTTTGCCGGGCATGATGGAACTGCCAGGTTCATTTTCCGGTAACTGAATTTCAGCCAAACCACAGCGTGGTCCTGAAGCAAGCCAGCGCAGATCATTGGCGATTTTCAGTAAAGCGCAGGCGAGCGTTTTTAATGCCGCATGTGAAGCATAAAGCGCCTCGTGCGAGGCCAGCGCCGCGAACTTGTTGGCGGCGCTGGAAAAAATCAGCCCACCCGGCTCGGATAACACGGCGGCAACACGTGGGCCAAATTCCACGTGGGTATTCAAACCTGTGCCTACGGCAGTGCCGCCAATCGCCAGCGACAACACATCTGGCAGTGTCGTAATGAGGTTTTTTTCCACAAAGCTCAGTTGCGCGACATACCCAGAAAATTCTTGCCCTAGTGTCAGTGGCGTTGCATCCTGCAAGTGCGTCCGTCCGATCTTGATGATAGCCTTGAATTTATCCGACTTGCTCTGCAGCGTGTTGCGCAGCTGGCGCAATGCAGGCAGCAGTTGACGTTCTATCGCGATCGCAATCGCGACATGCATGCAGCTTGGGAATACATCATTGGATGACTGCCCCATGTTGACGTCATCGTTGGAATGGAGAAGACGATCTTTGCCGACACCGCCACCCATCAATACCGAGCCGCGATTGGCCAGCACTTCATTCATGTTCATATTTGTCTGTGTTCCGCTACCGGTCTGCCAGACAGACAAAGGAAATTCTGAAAACCATTGCCCTGCGATGATTTCATCGGCGGCCTGAATAATCGCGGATGCTTTTTGTATCGACAGTTTTCCAAGATCTCGATTGACAATGGCACAAGCACGTTTTACTTGTGCAAGTGCAATGATCAGTGCCTCGGGCATGCGCTCGTTTGAAATGGCAAAATAATACACAGATCGCTGTGTCTGGGCTCCCCACCAATGCACTGCATCCACCTCAATCGCGCCAAAGCTATCCCATTCGGTGCGCGTAGCACCTTTAGATAGCGCTGATTCAGAAGCACTCAATTCGGCATCCTCGAGAAAAATTCCTCGCTTAGGGATGTAGCTGTACCCGAATACGCAAAGCACTGGGAACTGCCTGCCCTTCCCATTGACCGGGCATGAAACGCATGACCTGAAAATGCTGCCGGAGTTCCCGGACCATCGAAGCGCTCAATGTCGGCAAAGATTCCAGCAGCACCTGATCCACGTCGCCATAGGTATTGATCAGCAAAAGCAAGTCGACGAATTGTGGCTCAACACCCTGCAAGGATGCAGGTAATTCAGGATGAATATCCACCAGAACGATAGGGCGCTGCGTGAGCATCGAGGCTGGCAGGTAGGCGACATCCGGCACATCATCGTAGTGCGAGACGAACGGGGCATGAGACTCACCGAGAGGCGGCGAACTGTCTGCCTCTTTTATTTTGATGATCGAGTCGACCTCTGGGCCGAGCGCCGTGGTGACACGGGAATCAATGCGACTATTCAAGGGAAGCAATTCGACGGTGGCAGCATCACCACCGTCGCTGCGAAGACCGATAAAATAATGCTTACCCATCATCAATGGCCGGAATACCATCGCACTAATCGCCATTGATAACAGCAGCGCTCCCAAGCGCTCTACTATTCGTCGAGTTCCTGCCATGAAACACGCCGGGCAGTTGGCACACTACTGGCAGGAGCAGAGCTACTGATGACGCTGATACGACCAGTGTCATCCGTGATCAGGGACATCGTACGCTCGCCCACTTTGATGGTTCGGGCGCCTGCGGCCAAGGTAGAGCTGAAGGCGCGCGTTGCCGCAACCGATCGGGGTGTCATCGGCACATATAGACCACTCTTGTAGTCCAGAGTGTAGATCCAGCTTTGGGCAGCGGGGCGACAGATGTTGTCATCCGGTGTATTCGTCACGACACGAACCACACCCAGCTGCTGATCAGGATCAATGCTTACTCGCTCACCCGGCGAATCAGATTGATCAAAGTCGAGATACCAGCCCACTTGCGTGGTCCAGTCTACAGGATCGCCCGTGATGCTGCGCTCACCCGGCGCACCCATCACGATAGTGCGCGACGCGAGCAATCCACCATCCCGCACATCGCCGAAGCCCTGTCCGGTCAGCGTGTCTTTGATCGTGTAGAGCGATTGAACTTCTCGATAAGCAAGATCAGATACATGCAGCTGTCTCCCCGTGCCCACCGTAATAACGGGCACGGTCATATTGCCTGAACGAATTTGTGATAACTCTACTCGGGTCGTT
>JACCDJ010233495.1_pt1 | contig 11246 bp, 11 predicted proteins | sample 7444481 | NCBI WGS metagenome assembly JACCDJ01 (sample SAMN15323435, study PRJNA562643) | freshwater metagenome | isolation source: river surface water | place: USA:Blue River Watershed | collected 2017-08-15 | reverse complement strand
AAGCAATGCATGAAGAGGGCATCGGGCTTGGCCACTTTCATCATGTCTTCGTCGACACACCAATCGGCAAACGCTTTTTTGCGTGCTTCGTTTTCGGCTTCATAGCCCATGCTGGTCCACACGTCTGTCGTGACCAAATCAGCATCTTGGCAAGCTTGCATGGGATCTTTGAAAAACTGGGTGCTGTTGGCGCTGCGCACACCCACCACGGCCGGGTCAACTTCATAACCACTGGGCGTGCTGAGGTTGACCTTGAAGCCTAGCAAGTCAGCGGCTTGTAGCCATGTGTTGGCCATGTTGTTGCCGTCGCCTACCCAAGCCACTGTTTTGCCCTGAATGGAGCCGCGGTGTTCAATGTAGGTAAAGATGTCGGCCAAAATTTGGCAAGGGTGAAATTCGTTGGTCAGGCCATTGATCACAGGGACACGTGAGTAGGCTGCAAACTTTTCAATTTTGTCTTGTCCAAAGGTTCGAATCATGACCAGGTCGACCATGCGGCTGATCACGCGCGCACTGTCTTCAATGGGTTCTGCACGACCCAATTGGCTGTCACCGGTGGTGAGGTGCACGACGGAGCCACCGAGTTGGTACATTCCCGCTTCAAAACTCACACGGGTGCGTGTGGAGGCCTTCTCAAAGATCATGGCCATGGTGCGATCTGTGAGAGGTTGGTATTTTTCGTAGGCCTTGAATTTGGCTTTGATGGTCGCCGCGCGCTGAAAGATGTGTGCGTACTCATCTGCCGTCAAATCGGTGAATTGCAAATAATGCCGAATGGGCATGGCCTGTGAATTCGTCGCCATGGAATTACTCCGAGAGAAATGTGTGGATCAAGGGCAACAAAATGTCGGCCACTTGATCGGCTTCTGCTTGCGTCATGATGAGCGGTGGCACCATGCGAATGACGCTGTCGGCGGTGACGCTGATTAACAGGCCAGCATCTGCTGCGCGTTGCGTTAGTGCGCCACAAGGCTTGTCGAGTTCAATGCCCAACATCAAGCCTTGACCGCGAATCTCTTTCACACCTTTGGCACCTGCCAGTCCTTTTTCAAAGCGCTCTTTGAGGTGCGCGCCAACTTTGGCTGCATTTTCCAGCAGGCCTTCTTTTTCCATGATGCGAATGGTTTCAACGCCAGCACGCATGGCCAATGGATTGCCGCCAAAGGTGGTGCCGTGATTGCCAGGTTGGAAGATGTTGGCGGCCTTGGGGCCCGCCACCACGGCAGCAATAGGCACGCCTGAGCCCAAGCCTTTGGCCAGTGGCATCACGTCCGCTTTGATGCCTGCCCATTGGTGGGCAAACCACTTGCCCGTTCTGCCCATGCCGCATTGCACTTCGTCAATCATCATGAGCCAATCTTTTTCATCGCACAGTGCGCGCACGTCGCGCAAGTAATCCATGTGCATGGGATTGACGCCGCCTTCACCTTGAATGGTTTCAAAGAAAACTGCCACGACGTTGGGGTTGTTCTCGGTGGCTTTTCTCAGAGCACTAATGTCGTTGACGGGCACGCGAACAAAGCCCTCGACCAAAGGACCAAAGCCTTGTTGAATTTTGGTGTTGCCCGTGGCACTTAAGGTGGCAATGCTGCGACCGTGAAAGGCTTTTTCATAGACCACAATTTCGGGGCGCTCAATGCCTTTGTCGTGGCCGTATTTGCGTGCCAATTTAATGGCCGCTTCGTTGGCCTCGAGGCCTGTGCAGCAAAAGAACACATTGGTCATGCCAGACAGCTCGACCAATTTGGCCGCCAACTTCTCTTGGTTGGGCACATGGTAGTAGTTGCAGCTGTGAATGATTTTGCTCACCTGGTCTTGCAGCGCTGCCACCAACTCAGGATGGTTGTGTCCTAAAGTGTTCACCGCAATGCCGCCCAATGCATCCAAATACTCTTTGCCATTGACATCCCACAATCGGCAACCTTGACCATGGCTCATTGCAATCGGCAATCGGCCATAGGTGTTCATGGTGTGCGGCGAAGTGGCTTCAATGAAAGCGGACATGCTGAGAACTCCTCTGAAAAGAAATCGGCCCAACGAAAAGGGCCGCTGAGGTGAGATTTTAGAGCCAGAATGAAGGTGTCAAGTCTTATATAAGATACAATACTTTTGCAACGCAGCATCTAGGCGATCCCTGATGCATGCCCATCAATTTTCTTAACCTCTGATCGATGGTTTCCAACAACGCCAAAGAAGTATTGATTCAAGGTATCACCTTGGATGGACGAACATTCAGACCAAGCGATTGGGCTGAGCGTTTGGCCGGCGTGATGGGCCAATTTCGCCCAGGCGGTGCTACACCTGGCAGCCATCTCAGTTATTCCCCTTGGTGCATTCCTCAAACCTTTGATGGCGTGAAGTGCGTGGTGGTGCACACCGACATTCGCGAGTTCGAACCCATGGCCTGGGATTTCCTCATGAACTTTGCCAAAGACAATAACTTGCAAGTTTCAGAAGCTTGCTTGCTGCCCGATCCTCCCAAGTAATTTCAGCGATCAAGCGCCCACAAAAAAGCCGTCCTAAGACGGCTTTTTGCTTTTCTTTGCTGACAGCGCACCCGATTCAAACGGCGGCAACCCTAGTGGGTGCCGGGCTGATGATCAATTGATCAGGCGAGGGCCAAGGCTTTCACCTTGGTTGACAAGCGGCTCTTATCGCGAGCTGCTTTGTTCTTGTGGAAGATGCCTTTGTCGGCAATGGTATCCACAACGGCTTGCATTTTTGCAAACAGTTCAGTAGCTTTGGTTTTGTCACCGGCCAGAACAGCTTTTTCAACGTTCTTAACAGCGGTGCGGTATTTGGAGCGCAGTGATGTGTTCGCTGCGTTCAATTTCACGTCTTGACGTGCGCGTTTACGGCCTGATGCCAGGCGGGGGTTCTTTTTCTTGGGTTTTCCAGAAGCCATTTTATTTATATCCTAGTTGTCTGAGGATGTTGTCAGCAAAGCCGGCTATTGTATCAGTCTAATGGCCCTGCGGTCGAGACCTCTGACATTTCAGCTTTTCAGTCGCTACACTCTCGCTGTGAGCTTACTTAAATCAGCATCAACGGTATCTCTTTGGACTTTGGCCTCCCGCGTCACGGGCTTGGTCCGAGAGCTTTTGATCGCCTCTGCATTTGGGGCCAGTGCCTTGACAGACGCCTTTAATGTAGCCTTTCGTATTCCTAATTTGTTTCGAAGATTGTTTGCAGAGGGTGCTTTCAGTCAAGCCTTTGTGCCGGTATTGGCGGCCAGCAAAGCCCAGCACGGGGAAGAGGCAACACAAAAGGTGGTCAATCACGTGGCCACTCTGTTGGCTTGGGCGCTCTTGCTGTTGAGCATTTTGGGCGTTTTGGCGGCACCCTTCTTGGTCTGCCATGGCCAGTGGCTTGCAACAACAGCCCGAAGCCTATTCAGCCGCGGTTCAAATGACGCGCTGGATGTTTCCCTACATTGGGTTCATGTCGATGGTGGCGCTGTCGGCTGGCATCCTCAACACCTGGAAGCGTTTTGCCGTGCCCGCTGCCACGCCCGTCTTGTTGAACTTGTCCATGATTGGTGCCGCATGGTTATTGGCGCCTTGGTTTCAAGCGCAAGGCATTGCTGCCATTTATGCCTTGCCTGTGGGCGTCATGCTGGGCGGAGCGCTCCAGTTGAGTCTTCAAATCCCTGCGCTTTCCAAGTTGGGTCTTCTGCCCAAAATTGGTGTGAGTTGGCGAGCCATCCGAGAAGCGGCACAAGATCCAGCTTCTAGGCGAATTGCCAGTTTGATGTTGCCTGCACTGTTGGGTGTCGGCGTTGCACAAATCTCTTTGCTAATCAATACGCAAATCGCTTCTCATTTGTCGCCAGGCAGTGTGAGTTGGTTAACGTATGCCGACCGATTGATGGAATTTCCAACGGCCATCTTGGGGGTCGCTTTGGGCGCTGTGCTCATGCCGCAGTTGGCCGCCGCCAAAGCCAAAGGCGACACAGATGAATATGCGGCGATGCTCGACTGGGGTTTGCGTTTGGTGGTGTTGTTGGCATTGCCCTGCGCCGCAGCCTTGTTGGTGTTTGCTCAACCTTTGGTGTCGGTGCTTTACCACTATGGTGCTTTCACAGACAAAGACGTTCAACAAACCACGCTGGCCCTCAGCGGTTATGGCGTGGGCTTGCTGGGCTTGGTGGCCATCAAGGTGTTGGCACCGGGTTATTACGCCAGCCAAGATATCAAGACTCCCGTCAAAATTGCCATCGCGGTTTTGTGTTTTACCCAAGTGATGAATCTGTGTTGGGTCCCTTACTTGGCGCACGCCGGTTTGGCATTGTCAATTGGTCTGGGTGCATTGCTCAATGCCGGGTGGTTGTTGGTGGGGCTTATTCGCATGGGGCGTTACAAGCCACAGCCCGGTTGGAAAGTTTTTGGCGCGCGTGTGGTACTGGCCACGGGCTTGTTGACGGGCTTCTTGTATGCCGTCACGCTTCAATTTGATTGGATTGCTGCAAGGCAGCAAGTGGCCTTGCGCTTGGGTGTCATGGCCCTGGTGTTGCTGGGTTCTGCGGTCATCTATTTTGGCTGCTTGCGTTTAATGGGATTGCGCTTGAAATCCTTTGCGCGCAGATAAGGGCAGAGGGCTCATGAATTTTCAATTGACTGAGGTCACGCCTCTCAGCTACTTCAAAAGTTTGGTCGAGACCGACGCTGATTTCCATTTGCTTGAAGCCGCGGTATCGATTGCCCAAGACGAAGAGCCGATGCTAGACATCCAAGAGGTTTTAGATTCGTGTGACGCTTTGTTGGTTCGTTTGAATCGCCGATTGAAGGGAGTCTCTGAACCCCTGAAAAAGTTGTCCACCCTGAATCAGTTTTTCTACTCGGAGTTGGGATTTTCAGGCAATGCCAACAATTTTTATGCGCCTGAGAACAGCTACCTCAATGAGGTGCTCAGAACGCGAAAAGGCATTCCCATCTCTTTGGCAGTGATTTGGTTGGAGCTGGCGCAGGCCTTAGATTTACAAGCGGAAGGGGTTTGCTTTCCCGGGCACTTCCTCGTCAAAGTCACCGTGCCGGAAGGCTTGATTGTGATGGACCCCTTAACGGGTGAGTCGATGGGGCTGGAAAATTTGTCCGAGCGCCTATCGCTGTTTCGCTCTCATCTGGGTGCAGCGGAAGACATGGAGCCACCCCTTGGCTTGTTTTTGCAACCGGCGACTCCGCGCGATATCGTGACCCGCATGTTGCGAAATCTTCAAGAAATATTCAAAAGCCAAGAAGACTGGCAAAGATTGATTCCTGTGCTGGATCGCTTGGTGGTGCTCCAAGCCGATTCACCTTCGGATCGTCGAGATCGCGGCATGGCCTTGATACAAGCAGGGCAGCCAGAAAAGGCACGCCTAGACCTGCAGCATTATTTGAATCAGGTGCCTGATGCGGCTGATGCCAGTGCCATCAGCCGGCAGTTAGATTCACTGCAAAGCTAAGTTCAAGACAGCGGTTTATCGGACCACGACTTGTTCGCCATCGCCTTGCGTGGCAATGACGCCAATTTGATAAACCTTCTCACCAGAACTTTGCAGTGTGGCCATGCAGGCTGCAGCATTGGCCGCATCGATGACCACCACCATGCCAATACCATTGTTGAAGGTGCGATTCATTTCGATGTCATCAATGCCCGCTGTGTTTTGCAACCAAGCAAACAACTCAGACTGTGGCCAGCTGCCTTTGACCAAATGAGCCGCCGTACCCTCAGGCAAAACGCGAGGAATGTTTTCGAGCAAACCACCACCCGTGATGTGCGCTAAGGCTTTGATGGGGTGCAAGGACAATGCGTGAAGGACAGGCTTGACGTACAAGCGAGTGGGCGCCATGACGGCTTGCTTGAAGCTTTGGCCATCCAGCTGAGCCGGCAAGTTTGCGCCTGCGCGTTCAATGCACTTTCGCACCAGGCTGAAGCCATTGGAGTGCACGCCGTGTGAGCCTAACCCCAACACCACATCACCCGGCTTCACGTCTTTGCCCGTGAGGATTTTTGACTTTTCAACGGCACCCACTGCAAAACCCGCCAGGTCGTACTCGCCAGCGGGGTACATGCCGGGCATTTCTGCTGTTTCGCCCCCAATGAGCGCGCAACCCGACATTTCACAGCCGTTGGCAATGCCGCCCACAACAGCAGCCGCTGTATCGACATCGAGTTTGCCGCAAGCAAAGTAATCAAGGAAGAAGAGGGGCTCGGCGCCTTGAACCAAAACGTCATTGACACTCATGGCCACCAGATCAATGCCGACCGTGTCGTGCATATTCCACTCAAAAGCCAATTTCAATTTGGTACCCACCCCGTCGGTACCGGAGACCAAAACAGGCTCTTTGTAGCGTTTGGGGACTTCAAACAAAGCACCAAAACCACCAATACCCGCTAAAACACCCTCTCGCATGGTCTTTTTGGCAAGGGGTTTAATGCGTTCAACCAAAGCGTCACCAGCGACGATATCGACACCAGCGTCTTTGTAGGAGAGGGGAGTTGTGCTCATGAGAAAAAAGGAATTTGTGGGGAAGGGGGCGGGCAGACTAAAATCTAGGCTTATTTTAAGGGCAGCACCCTCAAGCGCCCGCCTCACGGTCTGCTTCTTTTAACTTTCTTTCACCACCAACACGCCGCATGTCCATGAACCCACGCTCCAAACAACTGACGATTGGGTTAGGCGTTGCGGCGTTGGTCGCCCTGCTTTTGTGGGTGCTAGGGCCAGTTTTGGTCCCCTTTGCGGTGGCTGCGGTCCTGGCCTATGCCTTGCATCCTTTGGTTTTGCGTTTGAATACAAAGGTGAAGTGGCTGCCGCACACTGTGTGCGTGATCTTGGTGGAAATACTGGCTTTGCTGGTGGTATTGGGCATTGTCCTTTTGTTGGTGCCCATCTTGACGCGTGAAATTCCGCTTCTGCAGCAGCAACTGCCCACGCTGCTCGATCGATTGGTGGCCGTCATCAATCCTTTGTTGGATCAAAACGGTTGGCGCTTCAGTTTGGATGTGGGCAGTCTCAAGGCCCAAATCATCAAGTACGTCAGCGCCAACAAAGAAGATTTTTTAGATCCAGTGGTCACGTCATTGAAGTTAGGTGGCAGTTTTGCCATGGCCGTGTTGGGCAATTTGATCCTCATTCCTGTTGTTTTATTTTATTTACTCTCTGAATGGGATCGGTGGGTGGCGCACGTTGTTCAGTGGGTGCCCTTGCAATGGCGTCCTGCTTATGACAGTTTTATGGACGAATGCGATGGCATCTTGGGTCAGTACTTGCGCGGACAAATCTTGGTGATGCTGGCCTTGTCTATTTTTTATGCGCTGGGTTTGATGGCCTTTGGATTGGACCTGGCATTGCCCATCGGCGTCTTCACAGGCTTGGCGGTTTGCGTGCCTTATTTGGGTTTTGGCTTGGGCTTGATCTTGGCGCTGTTGGCCGGCTTTTTACAGTTTGCATCTTTGAAGGCCGTGCTGATGGTGGCTGTTGTGTTTGGTGCTGGCCAACTGATTGAAAGTTTTTGGTTAACGCCTAAATGGGTGGGCGAGCGCATTGGCTTGCATCCCTTGGCCGTGATTTTTGCCTTGCTGGCATTGGGACAAATTTTTGGATTTGTCGGTGTGTTGGTGGCATTGCCTGCCAGTGCCGTCATCTTGGTTGCCCTGCGACGCTTGCGTGATCGTTATTTCAGCAGTCAGCTTTACCAAGGTCGTCGCGAATGAAGCAAATGGCCTTGGACATTGGCTTGCATACCTTGCCAACGTTGGACAGTTTTTTTGCAGGCCCCAACACGGCAGCGCTTCAGCACTTAAAACTCTGGACCAGTAGCTCAATGCCCAGTCCGGTTCCCACTTACCTTTGGGGTGAGAGCGGTTCGGGTAAAACGCATTTGCTACGCGCCGTTTTCTCTGCGCTTCGCGATCAAGGCATGTCAGTGGGGTGGATCGATGCCAACAAGCAAGACTACTTGAGTTTCGACGATGCTTGGACGGCTGTCCTGATGGACGATGTGCACCTGTTCAATCTTGAGCAGCAACAAGCGGCCTTCAATTGGTTTGTCAATGCCTTGACGCCCAAGTCGGGCCAACCCCGTTGGGTTTTAGCGGCTGGGGCCTTGCCCCCCGCCGATTTGAAATTGCGTGATGACTTGCGCTCGCGATTGGGCTGGGGGCATGTGTATGCCCTGCAGGTGCTCAGCGACCCCGAGCGTCGATCTGTCTTGCGACAAGAAGCCGAATCGCGCGGTTTGTTTTTAAGTGATGAAGTGATGTCTTATATGCTGACGCGTTTTTCACGTGACTTGAGCAGTTTGATGACGCTCCTAGATCATTTGGATCAGTACGCTTTACAAACACAAAGAGCGATCACGATTCCATTGATCAAGTCCATGTTGGAGAGCACATGAATCTGGTTTTGTTTGACCTTGACCACACCTTATTGCCGATCGATTCCGATTATTCTTGGGGAGAGTTCAGTCAGAAAATTGGCTGGACAGATCCTGTCACTTTCAAGGCCCGCAACGATCAGTTCTTTGCAGATTACCAAGCCGGCGTTTTAGACATTCACAACTACGTTCGTTTTGCAACGGAGGCTGTGCGCTTGAAGGGTGAGGCATCAGCTCAACAAGCACATGCGCAGTTTATGCAAGAGGTGATCTTGCCGCAGGTTCAACCCGCAGCACTTGAGCTGGTGAAACAGCATCAAGCGGCAGGTGATCACGTCATGATTGTGACGGCCACCAATGAGTTTGTGACGCGGCCCATTGCGGCTGCATTTGGCGTGACTGACTTGATTGCCGTGTCCTTGGCCAAAGATTCATCGGGCTGGATTACCGGCGAAATAGACGGCACACCTTCTTTCAAAGAAGGCAAGGTTCAGCGAGTGGCGCAATGGTTAGAAGCGCGTCAACTCACTTGGCAAGATGTTCAGATTACTTTTTATTCGGATTCCGTCAACGATCTGCCCTTGCTTGAAAAAGCGCAGACGCCCGTTGCCACGAATCCAGATACGCGTTTGCGTCAACTTGCGACCGATCGAGGCTGGCGCATTCTTCAACTTTTCTCATGATCAAAAAATTCATTCAAAAAATATTAGGCAAACCGCAGTCAGGTCGAGGCGTGACCGACTTTGGTCGCCGCGTTGAAATTCCCGCGTCGGTTCACGGCATCGATCCCGCCTTGGTGGACGAACGTGCGCTCAATGTGGTTCGCACATTGCAAGATGCTGGCTATGAGGCCTATGTGGTGGGCGGCGCCGTCCGAGATTTGTTGCTGGGCCTGCGCCCCAAAGATTTTGACGTGGCCACAGATGCCACGCCTGAAGAAGTTAAAGGTTTGTTTCGACGTGCCTTCATCATTGGTCGTCGCTTTCGCATTGTTCATGTGGTGTATGGCCGTGGTCGTGAACATGAAGTGATCGAAGTTTCCACCTTCAGAGCCCACTTGGACAACCGTGCGGCAGAGCAAGTGAAGGGCAATGAGCGCACCAGCAAGTCTGAGTTGGCCGGCATGAAGCACGCTGTCGATTCAAGCGGCCGCGTCCTGCGCGATAACGTGTGGGGTCCTCAAGACGAAGATGCCACTCGTCGAGATTTCACCGTCAATGCCATGTACTACGACCCTGAGTCGCAGTATTTGGTGGACTATCACGGTGGCATGCAAGATGCCAAAAAGAAGATTCTTCGCATGATTGGTGAGCCTGTGGCGCGCTACCGTGAAGATCCTGTGCGCATCATTCGCGCAGTGAGGTTTGCCGCCAAACTCAGCCCGCTGGGATTTAAGCTGGAAGCCAAAACCGCCAAACCTTTGGCCACCATGTTGAACTTGCTAGCGGATGTGCCGCAAAGCCGTTTGTTTGACGAGATGCTCAAGCTCTTGCAAACAGGCCATGCCTTGGCCTCCGTTGCGCAGTTGCGAGAGCTGGGATTGCACAAAGGCATTTATCCTCTGCTAGATGTGGTGGTTGAAAGAGCGGATACGCCCTTTGTGAAAGCCGCTTTGGCCGATACAGACCGCCGCGTAGGTGATGGCAAACCTGTTGCCCCTAGTTTTCTACTGGCAACGGTGCTGTGGGCGGACGTTAAACAGGGCTGGGATGAACGTGTCGCCAAGCGTGTGCCGCCTTTCCCTGCGCTCCAAGAATCGATCGATGAAGTGTTTGACGCTCGCATTGGCGATGTCTCTGGTCGCGGCAAGTTAGCCGCCGACATGCGCGAAATTTGGATGATGCAACCTCGTTTTGAAAAGCGAATTGGCAGCACGCCGTTTAGCTTGGTTGAGCAAGCGCGCTTCAGAGCGGGTTTTGACTTTTTGCGTCTTCGCGCAGAGGTGTCTGAGGTGGACGTCGCCTTGGCCGACTGGTGGCAAGAGTTCAGTGTGGCCGATGATGCAGCTCGGGAAGACCTGATTCAGCAAGCCAAGTCGGACAAGTCGCAATTGCCCAATGCCGCTGGACCCAAAGCGCGCCGCGCACCACGCAGAAGAAAACCCGCCAACAAAGTGTCTGGCGCAGCATCCTCAGATGGTTCTGCATCTGCTGACTAAGCTATTGGCCATCGATGTTCAAGGCACCTAGAAATGCGTGAACTCGTTTCTGTCTTTGTCGGCTTGGGCTCTAATTTGGGGCAAAGCCAAGAAGAGGTGAGTCATGCCATTTCACAACTCAATGGCCTGCCAGAGACACAGGTGGTCTCGTGTTCTTCTTTTTATCAATCTGCACCTCACGAAGCGACAGGGCCCGATTACATCAATGCCGTCGTGCTGATCCAAACTCGCCTGAATGCGCATGCGCTTCTAGGGCAATTTCAAGCCATTGAAGATGCGGCAGGTCGCATAAGACCCTATCGCAATGCGCCACGAACTTTAGATGTCGACATGCTTTTGTACGGCGAGGCCGTGATTCAGAGTGAGCATTTGACGGTGCCTCATCCACGGATGCTGACGCGTGCTTTTGTCATGTTGCCCTTAAGCGAGTTGGCGCCAGAGAAAGTTCCAGCCAAACTTTTGGTGCAACTGGGTGATCAGGCGATTCGCAAAATAGAGCCTTTATGGCCATAGCCGTGACCTCATGGATCGCCATGCTGGTACCCAGTTTGGGGCTGCGCTAAGGCCGTTCATGACAACTTCTGGCCGACACAAAAGCTTCATTAAATTGAAATTTCGATGTCATAAAGTGTAAACTTCCTCCCTGTTGCAAAAAGCGAATTCCTTGCTTTTTGATTTCGGAGAAGCTTATGTTTTTTGGCAAGCTATTACCCAAAGAGGGCAATTTTTTT
>JACCDJ010219348.1_pt1 | contig 11246 bp, 7 predicted proteins | sample 7444481 | NCBI WGS metagenome assembly JACCDJ01 (sample SAMN15323435, study PRJNA562643) | freshwater metagenome | isolation source: river surface water | place: USA:Blue River Watershed | collected 2017-08-15 | reverse complement strand
GGTGCCGGACTCCAGGTTCAGGTCGGTGCCGCTCTTGATCGCCCAGGCGGTGCCCGATTGCAGTTGCGCGTCGGCGTTCGTCTTCAGCGGGAGCGCGCCACCCACCGTGATCGTGAGCTTGCCGTCCACCTTCAGCTCGTAGTCGCCGCTGGCGGGGTGCCGAAAGGCCGCCCGGCTGGTGTGGCTCTCGTCGCCTGTCACATCGACCGTGCGGGCGCCCTTGACCGTGTGCGTCTCCTGCCCCTTTTTCAACTCCAGGCTGCGGTCGCCCTCCTCCAGCACATGCACCTCACCGCCCTTTTTCAGGGTCGTCGACAGGCCGTTCTCGATTTCGACCGTCATGTCTTTTTGCGCATGCAGGTAGAAGGCCTCGGCGCCCTTCTTGTCCTCCAGGCGCAGCTCGTTGCCGGCCTGTCCCTGCTTGGAGGAGCGGGTGCGCAGCACAGTCTGGGTCTGTGCGTCTGGCAAGGTCACCGGTGTGGCGTTCTCGCCGTTGTAGACGCACCCCGTCACCAGCGGGCGCTGCGGATCGCCGTTGAGGTAGCTCACCACCACCTCCTGGCCCACGCGCGGCAGCACCAGCGCGCCAAAGCCGTTGCCCGCAAAGGACTGCGCCACACGGATCCAGCTCGAGCTCTGGTCGTCGCCCTGGCCCTGGCGGTCCCACGGAAATTGCACCTTGATGCGTCCGTACTTGTCGGTCCAGATCTCCTCGCCGCTGGGGCCGACCACCCGCGCCGTTTCGCAGCCCGAGGCGCGCGGCAGCGGCGTGGCCAGCGCGGCGCGAAACGGGACGCTGGCGGGAAAGGCTTCAAAGACGTTGGCGTAGCCTTCGTCATTGACTTGGTGGCGCACCCGCTGCAGCACATAGCGCGTGTTCAGTGCGCCCACGAAATGGTCCTGAAGGCCAAAGCAGGTGCCCGCCGCCAGCGCGTAGGCAAAGCTCTCGCCCGCCAGGATCTGGGCCTGCACCTGGCTGGCTTCCACCCGCAAACGCGCGCGGTTGGCGCCGGCGGACACCGAGGCATGCCCCGTCGCAAACTCGTAGAAGCCGCCCGCGCCGCCCGACGCACTGTGGCTGCCGGCCAGCGACGTGCTGGGCTTCTCGAAGTCGTAGTCGTCCGCCGTGGCCTGCTTGAGGGCCAGCTGCCGCTCGCGCCGGAACCCGGTGACGGCATCCAACGGCCGGCTCGCGCCATAGACCGGCAAAAAGCGCAGCGAGGCGGCGCCGGCGCAATCGGCAAACGCCGAGTTCGCATCCGCCAGCACCAGGGTGTGCCCGCCGGCTGCAAACGTGAAGAAATAAAAGATCCCTGCCTGCTCCATCAGGCGCGAGATGAATTCCAGCGCGGACTCGTCGTACTGGACGCAGTAGTCCAACGCCGGATAGCTCCCACTGAGTTGGGCGCTAAAGGGAATGTTCGCCTCCTGCAAGACGGCCTGCACGATCGCGTCTGCCGACTTCGCCTGGTAGATGCGCCGGTCGCGAGACCACCGCAGCAGCGACAGGCGGGGCTCCACCTGCGCCTCGTAGGTGGCGAAGTCGCGGTCGAACCCGCTGTGAACAAAGCGGGTGCACAGACCATGCACATAGCGCTTGGGCGCGCTGCCGGCCTGCAGCGTCAGGGTGATCTCCTGGCCCACGATGTCGGCCGGGTCCAGGCCAGGGTTGCCCGAGCGCATCGACACGGTGAAGTCAAACAGCTCGCTCAGACCCTCGCTGCCCCGCACCGCGTCCACCAGCAGATCGTCCGCCCCGAAGGGCGTGGCGACCGTGACCATGCGTCCCGCCTGCGTGAACCCGGATCTCATGCCGCAGGTCCTCCCGGCTGCAAGGGCGCATCACGGAAGTCGTAGGTGAACTGCCCCTCGGGGGACACCGCCATGCGCACCGTATCGAAGGGCCGGTGCTCGCACATGCGCTCGAGCACCATGGACGACAGCTGCGGCAGCACCGTTTGCGTGAGGATGAAATCGATGTTGCGCGCGCCCGAGTCCACCTCGGTGCAGCGCGCGGTGATGCTGTCGGTGACCGCGTCGTCCCAGGTGAAGGTGCTGTGGTGGTTGTCGGCAAAGCGCCGCGCCAGGTGCCCCAGCTTCAGGCCGACGATGCGCTGAACCTGCGCGTCCCCCAGCGGGTAGTAGGGCACCAGCACCAGCCGCCCGAGAAAGGCGGGGCTGAACTCGCGCATCAGGTGAGGTCGCAGCCGCTCCACCAGTTGCACGGGGTCGGGGCGTCGCCCGCCCTCGCAGGCCTGCGTGATCACATCCTGCGCCGCGTTGGATGTGAGCAGGATCAGGGTGTTGCGAAAATCGATCGTGACGCCCTCGCCGTCCTCCATCGACCCCTTGTCAAACACCTGGAAGAACAGCTCCAGCACGTCGGGGTGGGCCTTCTCCATCTCGTCGAGCAGCACCACGCTGTAAGGGCGGCGCCGCACCGCCTCGGTCAGCACCCCGCCCTTGCCGTAGCCCACATAGCCAGGGGGTGCACCCTTGAGGCTGGAGACCGAGTGCGCCTCCTGGAACTCCGACATGTTGATGACGATCATGTTGCGCTCACCGCCGTACAGGGTGTCGGCCAGCGCGCACGCGGTTTCGGTCTTGCCCACGCCGCTGGGGCCGACCAGCATGAACACGCCCACCGGCTTGCCCGGGTCGTCCAGGTCGGCGCGGAAGGTGCGCACCCGGCGCGCGATCGCATCGAGCGCCGCGTCCTGTCCGACCACGCGCTCGGACAGCGTCTCGCGCAGGTGCAGCACCGTGTGGATCTCGTCGGCCATCATCTTGCCCACCGGGATACCGGTCCAACTGGAGATGACGTCTGCGACTCCATGCGCGTCGACGTACAGGGGCACCAGCGGCTCGTCGGCCTGAATCGCCTCCAGCCCTTTTTGCAGCCGCTGCAACTGCGCGGCCCGCGAGGCGCGCTCCTCGTCCTCCCCAGCCTCGCCCTCCCCGATCTTGGATTGCGCGCCCTGGGCGATCTCCCGGCGCAAGGCCAGGATCTCCTGCACGGCGCGGCGTTCGTCGGCCAACTTGGCCGTCAGTTGCGCCTGCCGCGCCTGGTGCCCCGCCAGCGTGGCCTGCAGCTCGCGGATCTGCGCGGCGCGCTCCTCGCCGCGCGCATGCGCCTGCTGCGCCAGGCGCAATTCCTCGGTACACAGCGCGATGTCGCGGCCCGCCGCCTCCAGCTGCCAGGGCTCGCCCGAGAGGCCGACCGCCACGCGGGCGCACGCCGTGTCGAGCACGCTGAACGCCTTGTCTGGCAGCTGGCGACCGGTGATGTAGCGATGCGACAGGCGCACCGCATCCTGAACCGCCGTGTCCAGGATCTCGACGCCGTGGTGACGCTCGAGGGTGGCGGTCATCCCCCGCAGCATGTCCACGGCGACGTCCGGCACCGGCTCCTCCACCTTCACCACCTGGAACCTGCGGGCCAGGGCAGGATCGCGCTCGACGTATTTCCTGTATTCGGCCCAGGTGGTGGCGGCGATGGTGCGCAACTCGCCACGGGCCAGCGCCGGCTTGAGCAGGTTGGCCGCATCGCCCTGCCCCTCGGCGCCGCCCGCGCCGATCAGCTGGTGGGCCTCGTCGATGAACAAGATGATGGGCGTGGCCGAGGCCCGCACCTCGGCGATCACGGATTTCAGGCGGTTCTCAAATTCGCCCTTGAGCCCGGCCCCCGCCTGGAGCAGGCCCAGGTCCAGGGTGCGAACCGTCACACCGGCCAGCGCCGGCGGCACGCGCCCCTGCACCACGCGCTGCGCGAAGCCCTCGACCACCGCGGTCTTGCCCACGCCCGCCTCGCCGGTGAGGATCGGGTTGTTCTGGCGCCGCCGTAGCAGGATGTCAATGATCTGGCGGATCTCCTCGTCGCGCCCGCGTATCGGATCGATCCGTCCTTCACGTGCCTGCCCCGTCAGGTCGATGGTGAACTGGTCCAGCGACGGCGTGCTGCCGCCCTGCGCCGACTGCGCCTGCGGCATCCGTGGGCCCGCCTGCAGCATCTGTGGGCCCGCTTGCGGCGGCGCGGTCATCGCAGCGGGCGCGCCCGAGACGCCGCCGGGCGCTGCAGCCCCCGCGTCCTCCGACGAAAAGGACAAGAGCCCGGCCAGCTCCTGGCGCAAGGTCTCGCGCGGGATCTCCAGCAAGGTCGGTGCGATCTCCAGCATCACACCGCGCAGGCTGTCCACTTCCAGCAGCGCCAACATCACCGTGCCTGAACGCACCTGCTGCTGCCCCAGCAGCATCGCACTCAGGAGCCAGGCTTCCTGAAACAGCGGTGCGAAATGCGGCGACAGCGCCGGTGTGCGACCGTTGCCCCGCTTGAAGCGGTCCACGTTCTCCTGCAACTGGCCCGCGATCGCGCTGGCGTCCAGGCAGAAGCGGCGCAAGTCCTGTTGGACATCGGGCGCAGGGGTCTCCAGCAGCGCCAGCAGCAGGTGCTCAAGCTCGACGTTGTAGTGCGTGTGCTGCACGCACAACTCCGCTGCCCGGGTCATCGCGCGTTTGCACTCCGGGTTGAGACGCGAGAGCAGCGTGCGGATGTCAATGTCCATGCGTAGCCCCCTGCAAGGAAAGGAGGAAGCGCGGGCCTTGCATGCGGGCGGGCTCACCGCGGACCGCGCCCCCGCCGAGCCACGCAGACAGGCCCAGGCGCGGCAGGCATCCCGCGGCCACCGGAGCGGACGCCCCCAAACGGGTCGGCACCGCATCGGCCAGCGACACCTGAAGCTCGACCCGGGTGTCCATCTGCTGGTGGCGTGCAACCAACCACCCGAGCAAGCTGTGCAAACGTCCGCCGGGCAGCAGGGCCTGAAACCGCGCGGCATCGAGCGCCGGCGTGGACAGCGCGATGCCGGCCAGGGGATTCCAGATGCGCGCGCCCAGCGCGCAGGTGCCGCCCAGCGCAGTCCCTGCCGTGCCTGCGGGCGCACCGCGCCCGGCCAGGCGCGCGCGGTCCTGCGGGGCCAGGGCGTGCCAGGCCCCCGCGAAGGCCTGGCCCGTGACCGGGATTCCCAAGCGATCTCGCAGCAGGGCCAGCAGCGACGCCATCGAGCGCGGCGCAGCCCCTTGCAAGCCCGCGTGGCGCAGCCAGGCCTGTTGCCCACCGGGCGCGCGGGCGCCCTCACCACGCCCCAGGCCCGACACGGCATCGAGCACGCGCAAGGCAGGCGCCTGGGCCAGCGGACCGGTGGACAAGGCCACGCGATGCTTGCTCCGACCGCGATACAAGAACCCCAGAAAGCGCTGGTGAAAAATATCCAGGAAGGCCAGGCCCGCCGGGTTGCGCTGTCGCCCCGCCTCCAGCAGCATCTCGGTGAAGGCCACGGGCAAGGGCCCTTGGCCGCCGCCCAAGGCCATCACCGGCGACGACAGGGTCAGGCGGGGGCCAGGCCGGTCACTGTGCGCGATGGCGTGTACGTCACTGGGCGGGAATCCCAGACTTACCTGGCCGACCAGGCGCACCGCCTCGTCCAGGCCCAGCGACGTGCCCACAGGCGGGCGATCGGGCTCGGACCTCTCCAGCAGGTGCAGGGCCTGAAACAGATCAAAGTCCTGGGGACGTTCGATCAGGGTGGCGATCAGATCAGGCATTGGCGTCCACTCATGGCAGGCCAGCGCTTCACGGTCTCGCCGCCTTGGCGCAGCGAGAGACGAACGAAGGAATTGGCCGAGGAATACAGCGCAAAAAATCGCGACAGCACACTGGCCAGCACCAGCGGTGAATTGCCCACGAAGGCTTCGGGCTCGATGTCCAGGGTGATGTCGGTGCCCACGCAGTGCCCGCTCCAGGCCTGTGTGCCCACACGGGCCGTCGCCATCGCCGCGTGCACGCCGTGGATGCCGCGCACCTGGGCCTGATCGCGCGCGCTGTCACCGGCAAACAGCATCAGCATCTGGCGCAAGGTCTGCACGCCGTTCGTGCCATCCACCAGGGAGCGGTGATTCAGCCGCAGCAGCGACACCAGCGACCACAGCGCCTGGCTGCCCAGGACCGGATCACGCGGCGCGCTGGGCGTGTACAAGGCGCGGATGCGGGTCGAGGTGGACACGCCCTGGCCGAAAAAGCGGGCCCCGGGCATCAGCTGCTCGGCGAGTCGCCGATTGGTGCACAGAAGGCGCGCGTAGACCACGGGCTCGGCGGGCGACGCCCGCACATTGCCGCGGTCAACGAAGCCGAGAAAGACATCGGTGCCGGGCAGGTCCCGGCGCAAGCTGCGCTCGCGGCGCATCGTCCAAAACAGATCTGCAGGGCCCGCGTCCTCGTCGAGCGGCTCGGCAAACACGCTCGGAATCTGAAGCGGTCGGTCCGAGCGCGGATCCGAGGCCATCACCGCCTGCACCGAATGCACCTCGGTCACGGCATCGTGCTGCAGGTCGGGCATCAGCAGGTACTCGTGCCGGCGCCGATCCATCACCACCGGCTCGCTCGTACGCTCAAACAGATTGACCACCGGCACACAGCACAGGCCGAAGTTCTCGGCCGACAACAGCGACAGGACCCGAGCGCTGCGACTGAACACCCACCGCAGCGAGAACCCCGAGCCGCTGCCCAGACGCCCCTGCAAGCCGCGCAGATCGAAGAACTGGAACTTGCGTGGAAAGGCAAAGTACTCCTGCAGCAAGCCGTACGCCGGGTGCGCGTGGGCGGGCTGCGCCAGCACCTCCTGGCCTTCGTCGAAACCCACCTCCGTCAGGCATCCCGCCCCGAGCGGCACGCAGCGGCCGTCCGCGGCCACGATCTGCACCGACTCCAGGCTCGTGACCAGCAACTCGTGCAGGGGCATCGTGACCAGCAGGTCCCCCGCCAGGTGCAGGCGCAGAACGTCGATCTCCAGTTCGTGGGCCTGCACGCTCGGCTCGCACGCGAAGTCCAGGCGCAGGGTGCGGGGATCCTCCATGCGCGCCTGCGTGATCCGCAGCGGCCACAGCGTCAGGTCCCAGGCGGTGCGCATGCGGCAGGTCTGGCCGGTGTCGGCGGTGGTCGACAGGGTCGTGCCACGCGGGACCTGCAAACCCGCCGTGACCTTGCCTTGGGTCGGATCGAGCGTCATCTGCACCACGGTCATGGACGCCACGGGCTGGGTCAGGCTCGGGCACAGGTTGTCCAACAGGCTGGTGGCCACGGTCGGAAAATCCCGATCCAGCTCGCGATGCACCCGCGCGGCCAGAAAGGCCACCGCCTCGATCAGTCGCTCGGTATGCGGATCGGGCGACTCCGACCCCGTCAGGTCCAGACGCTGGGCCACCTTGGGATACCGGGCCGCGAAGTCGCCGCCTTGCACACGCAGGTAGGCCAGCTCACGCCGGTAGTACTCCAGGAGGTCGTCGTGGGCGTTCATGCGTGGGCGCCCCCCTGTAGGCCCGGATCGTCCAGGGCCATGTCGAAATCCACACGCTGCAAGCTGCGCCCCAAAAGGGCCTGGGCCGACACCGTCACGCAGGCACGCTCGGGCCGACGCGGATCACGCCGCGCGCGCACGGTCACGGCCGACAGGCGCGGCTCGAACAGCCCGATGGCGTGGCCTACCACGTCGGCCATCACCTGCAGGTCACCGTCGGACTGCACACTCAGCCCGAGCAGGTCAGGCAGGCCGTAGTGCCACACCGACCCCTCAGCCTCCAGAAACCCGGCGATCGTGAGCCCGTTGCGTGAATTGAGAAGTCGCAGCAAGTCGCGTCGCAGCGAAGCGCGCAGATCCGGACCCTCGAGCACACGCGTCTGCGACGACGGGCCATCGCCCCCGCACAAGCGGTCAAACAAGGGAACGTGAGACGCCCTGACGAATGTGGACACGGTACGACTTCGTGACAGCAGGACCCGGTGGGCAGGCGTGGCGGCCCGTGCCGGGGGATGCGACGCAGCACACCCCCCAGGCCGCGTCGGCGCGTCAATCGGCCTTCATCTCCTCCAGACTCCAGTTCCAGGTGCCTGTGCCCTTGGCGGTCGAATCCGACTGCTGCTGGGTGTAGTCGCACTTGAGCTTGGTGAAGTTGATCGAGAACGAATCCGTGGGAATGCCCCCTCCACCCGACGTGCTGATGTTGGAAATCATCGCGTTCGTCATCTCGTAGGTGAAGAAATTCATGAACTTGCCGTTCTCCACGCGGCCCACATACAACTTGGCGGCGCCGATCTTGGTGCCCTGGCTGCAGGCCTTGTACATCTCGGTGGTCGCCAGGTCCGACATCTTTTGCAGCGACATCTCCGAAAAGAGGGGCCGCCCCGCGGTGCGCTCGGTGTTGGCGATGTCGCCCTGCATCGGCAGTGACAAGCTGTGGGAATAGCTCAGGACAATGATCTTGTCCGTGTACCCGGTGATCTGGCAGTTGCCCTTGATGGTGCCGCCCAGATCGAGAATCAAAACATCAGACATACGCTAGCTCCTTGGTTCGTGGCGGCCCGGGTGCGAAGTGCCCCCGGGCACAAGCGGGGACTCAGGCCGCAGCCGCAGGCAGTTGGGCCACCAGGCGGATCGACGTGGTCAGTTCCTCCATCTGGAAATGCGGACGCAGGAACACGGTGGCCGAATACGCACCGGGCTTGCCGGCCACCTCGGTCACATCGACGCGCCCCTCCGCGAGCGGAAAGCGCGCCTTCTCGCCTTGCGTGGCGCTCGGACTCAGGAGCACGTAATCGCTGATCCAGCCATTGAGGTAGTTCTCGATGCCGGCGCGCGTCTGGAAGCTGCCGATCTTGTCGCGCATGATCACCTTGATGTAATGCGCAAAACGCGAGGCGGCCAGCAGGTAAGGCAAACGCGAGGACAGCGCCGAATTCGCGTTGGCAGCATCCAGGTTGTAGGCCTTGGGCTTGTTCACGGTCTGGCCCCCGAAGAAGGCGGCCACATTCGATCCCTTGGAATTCACCGCGGCGATGAATCCGAGGTCGTTCAACTCCTTCTCGCGCCGGTCGGTGATGGTGACCTCCGTCGGGCACTTGAGCACCACATCCCCCTCGTCGGTCTTGAAGGCGTGGGCCGTCATGTTCTCGACCTTGCCGCCGCCCTCGACACCCCGGATCGCGGTCGTCCAGTTGTACTTGGCGAAGGCATCCGTGATGCGCAGGCCCATTTGGTAGGCCGCGTTGGCCCAGAGATACTTGCTGTGGTCCTTGCCGTCCACGTCCTCCTCGAAGTTGAAGCTCTCCACGGGGTTGGTGGCCGCCCCATAGGGCAGGCGCGCCGCGTAGCGAGGCAAGACCAGGGCCACGTAGCGCGAATCCTCGGAGTCGCGGAACCCGCGCCAGGTGGCCAGCTCGGCGCTCTCGAAGATCTTGGACATGTCCCGCGGCAGGCCCATCTCGGTGAAGGTGCTCATGCCAAACATCGAGGGGCTCGCCGCCGCAATGAACGGCGCGTGCGCGGCGGCCGCCACCTTGGAGATGCGCTGGAGCAAAGCAATGTCCTGCGGGTGGCGACCAAAGCTGTAGTCGCCGATCAACAAGGAGTACGGGTTGCCGCCGAAGGTGCCGTATTCCTCCTCATAGACCTTCTTGAACAACACGCTCATGTCGTAATCGACGGCAGTCTCCAGGTCCTTGAGCAGATCCTTCTTCGACACATTGAGCAGGCGCAGTTTCAGCTGCGGCCCGGTCTCGGTGCCGGTGACCATGTCATGCAAGCCGCGCCACGAAGCCTCCAGGCTCTGGAAGTCGGCGTGGTGCAGGATCGCGTTAAGTTGATCGGTGAGGATCTTGTCGATGTCGGCGACCCGTTCGTTGATCATGGCCACCACGCCCTTGTCGGGCGCGGTCTTCATGCCTTCATCGAGGATCTGTGTGGCGAACTGCCCCAGGAGCTTCTTGGCGTAGTCGCTCTGCGAGGGTTCGATGGCCATCTTGCCTTCCTGGACGATGCGATCCAGGAGGCTCAATTCGGCGGTGGCGGTGGCGGCACCACCGGATTCGACTTCAGTTTCAGTGGACATGGCGTGCACTCGTGCTAGGTGAATCGGAGGGGATGCAGGCCACTCAGGCCGGCGCGGCGGCGGCCTCGTCGGCGCCCTTGAGCGCCTTGAGGTCCTCGGTGTTCTGGAGAATGTTCTCGAGCAAGGCGTCGAGTTCGTCGTTGCCATCGAGCTTGGCCAGCAGGTCTCGCAGCTGCTGGCGGGCTTCGACCAGCTTGGCCAGGCGGGGAATCTGGCGGGCGATGGCTTCGGGGTGGAAGTCATCGAACTCCTTGAACCCGAGTTCGATCTTGAGGTTGCCCTCCCCCTTGAAGGTGTCGGGAACCGACAGGTCCAGGCGGGGCGCGATCTTGGCCATCACCGCGTTGAAGTTGTCACGGTCGATCTCGACGAAGCGCCGGTCCTTCAGCTTGGGCGGCGGCGCTGCGGGATGCCCGGAGAGGTCGGCCATCAGGCCGACGACCAGGGGCAACTCCTTTTTCTCGACGGCATCACCGATTTCCACGTCATAGGTGATCTGAACGCGTGGCGGACGGTTTCGGCCCACCCATTTTTGGAGACTGTCTGACATGCGAATCCTTCAAAAGATCGGGTCTGAGTTAGACGGCGGATGCCCGGGCCTGCAAATCAGGGGCGCTCCGTCACTTCGCATCGCCATCGATACAACGGCAACAATGCGTAATTCATACTAATTCAGTCTTCTGAAAGGTACAACCTTAGTGCTTATTTTTCACATTTCTCCTCTGGTGGCGTCATGTTTGACCCCACTGGCGCGCGCGCACGGGCGGGCCAGGCCGGGCGCGCATAAGGGGCCGTTAATCCGATGCTGGGGAAGAAAGAGGGGCGGCGAGCGCCCAAGAAAAAACCCGCCTGAAGCGAGGCGGGTTTGAATGAATGGTCGGAGCGATAGGATTCGAACCTACGACCCTCTGGTCCCAAACCAGATGCGCTACCAGACTGCGCTACGCTCCGACGCCGCGATTGTACGGGCCGCTGCACGCGCACAGGGTTGAATCGCGGGCTGGCCCGCAGGGGCGCGACCAAGGGTTAGCCATGTGCGGGTCGGGCCCAGCGGTCGGGCACAATCTCCCGAGCGAAAACGACTGACCGAAGGAGACTCGCATGACCTCACGCCGCCTCGTCCTCACCCGCGGTGCCGCCCTCGTGGGCGCGGCCTCGACCAGCTTGCTGCTGCCCTCCATCGCAAGGGCCCAGAGCAACAAAGTGCGCGTGGGCCTGATGCTGCCCTACACCGGCACCTTCGGCCAGATCGGTCAGACCATCGAGAACGCCTTTCGCATGGCCCTGGACGAAAAAGGCGGCAAGCTCGG
>JACCDJ011112471.1_pt1 | contig 11251 bp, 10 predicted proteins | sample 7444481 | NCBI WGS metagenome assembly JACCDJ01 (sample SAMN15323435, study PRJNA562643) | freshwater metagenome | isolation source: river surface water | place: USA:Blue River Watershed | collected 2017-08-15 | reverse complement strand
CCCATAACAGCTTTTGGTTATTGCTGGAGTCGTATCAATTCGAGCCCAACCATTGATGACGTTGATCATATGGTAGTATATAATAATGCTAAAATAGGTTTTACATATAATAGTAAATTGGATAAACTTAATCCCTACGATACCTATTATGTACGGGCCTTTGCTACCAATGAGGCTGGCAAAACCGCTTATGGCGAAACTAAAACTTTTAAAACCAAGCCTGGTACTTTTACTGATATAGATGGCAACCTTTATCATACCATTACCATCGGAGACCAGGTATGGATGCAGGAAAACTGGAAATGCCAGAAAATGAGTAAATCCTCAGCCATAATAACTATAGTAAGCGATAATAACGTTTGGAAAACAACGGTTTCGCCAGCCCTATGTTGGTATAGTAACGACAACACCAATACGGCTAAAAATACATATGGTGGTTTATATAACTGGTATGCCATTACAAATCAAGATTTTGCACCCAATGGTTGGCATGTACCTTTATTTAGTGAGGCCAGTAAGCTTGCTACTAATTTGGGGGGCACAGATGTTGCAGGTGGAAAACTGAAAGATATTAAACTTACAGCCAATGGGGGAACCTGGGTAGCTCCAAATACTGGTGCAACAAATGAGAGTAATTTTACTGGACTTGCAGCTGGCTTTAGACTTGATGATAGCTCATTCAATGGCTTAGGTATCGTGACCGAATATTGGCTTATATCCACCGATTCGTCTTTACCTTATGCAGCGTTTTCTTTGCACAATAATGAAGCAAAAGTGCATGTATATTGGTATTCCAATAACCAATCTACAGCTAGGTTAGGCGGAAGTGTAAGATTACTCCGCGACACCCCTGCCAATTTCTAAGTTTCTAAGCCCCGCAAAATTCGCGGGACTTGTTGTTTAGTTATACACCAAATTGTTTCAAATGATGATCCAGGTGCTTGTAAATCAGGTTATTCCACTGCAATTCAGTTAAATAGCCCAAAGTTGCTTGTTTTCTTTTTACCAATTCGTTCGCTCCTAAATCGCGACAGCGTTCTATATACTCAATCAGTCGATTTTTTTCCTTTTCAAAGTCTCTTTGGTCTGTAATCACAAACGCCGGAGCCGTAGGTAAAGAAGGTTTGTACGGCACTTCATTTACCATACTTTTTTTGAAAAATAATCGCAACAACCATTTCATTACAAATGGTGTTTTGTCATCTCGGTCGTTAAAGATTTGTTCGTAAGGTATGCAACAATGTCCGAGCATTTGCGAAACATTCATCTTCCCCCATAGCGCTTTGCTCTGAGGATTTAACTGCTGAATTCTGTGGATGATACTGTCTACATCCTTTTGGTTAAAAATTGATGGGAAGGCCATTTTTGATAGAGTATAAGTTGAGTACCGCGTCCTACTTTTTCGGTTTTAAAGATGGTTCACCATAGTTTTGGTACTTCAGTTTTAATTCTCCTTTTTTACGGCAAATCACAAACAGATTATCGTAGTCGTCGTCCTTTATTTCTTGCAATCCGGGCTTTAGTCCAAGGTTTTTGAGCAGTGGAAGTAAGGTATTGCTGTGCCCAACAATTAGCGTACTTTTTTTATACCCCAATGCTTTTTGAACAATACTAGCTGCGGTATCTGGGCTGTATAACGAAATGGCTAAGCCCGCCTTTTGGGCAATAGGTTTCGCGGTTTGTAAAGTACGGCTATAGTTGGTGGAATACACGTAGCCTAAACTTTTAGCCGAAATAGCCTTGCATAAGTCTTGGGCTCTAACTTGCCCCTCAATGGTTAAATCGGGATTACCGGCCGGTAAGCTTGCTTTTTCAGCATGACGAACCAGGTACACTTTTGGTCCCTGACAGGCCAAGAGCGTGCTCAAGATCAGGAATACGAATAGCTTGTGTTTCATGCTTTAAAGGTAAAAAAACCACCCGCAAACTTGCAATAAAAGTCAAGCGTAAATTAGAATGTTTCTAAATAAACAAAAAGACGTTAGAAGCACTTCTTTTGTTGGATTTTTATGCACTTATTAGATACATTTGCTCACCAAAATCACAAAAAAACGAAACGATAATGAGTAAATTCAAGAATACCTTCTCATCGTCTCTGGGAAAGAAACTAATCATGGCCCTAACCGGCTTGTTTTTATGTACTTTCTTGGTTATACACTTAATTGGTAATTTACAGCTTTTCAAAGCTGATGAGGGTAAGGCATTTAACGATTATGCCTATTTCATGACCCACTTTACACCAATCAAAGTTGTTTCTTATTTGCTGTACACGTCAATTATTGTACATGCTGTATACGCCTTGATGTTAACCATCGGCAACCGCAAAGCCCGTGGAACTAACTATGGCGCTTATGCTGGTTCAGCAAATAGTCCATGGACCTCACGTAATATGGGCATTTTGGGAACCATTTTGTTAATTTTCATTGTGGTGCACATGCAGAATTTTTGGGCAGAGTACCATTGGGGAGCAATGCCTGGAGTAGAATACCGTACCAACATATTGACTCAAGAAACTACGCAAACCGATTTGCCAGCCGGCTCGGTTACAGAATACACCAAATTTGTAGAAAACGGAGTTGAAATTACCCGTGCCAAAGATTTATACAAGGTTACTGCATCTGCGTTCAAAAATTGGTGCTTGGTAGCTTTATACGTTTTTGCTATGGGTGCATTGAGTTTTCACTTGGTACACGGTTTCCGTAGTGCCTTCCAAACCTTAGGTTGGGATCATAACCGTTACGTAGGATTAATCAAGTGCATTGGTGTTTGGGGCTTCGGCGTATTAATTCCGCTAGGATTTGCCGCCATGCCGCTGTACTTTTTCTTTTTAAAATAGTTTTACACATCCGGTTTTAACCGATAAAAAATACATTCTGAGATGAAGTTAGATGCTAAAATTCCAGAAGGACCATTAGCCGAAAAATGGTCGAAACACAAGTTTAACCTCAAACTGGTTAACCCTGCCAACAAACGAAAATATACCGTAATTGTGGTGGGAACTGGCTTGGCAGGTTCTTCTGCGGCTGCTTCGTTAGCCGAATTGGGTTACAATGTAAAAGCATTTTGTTACCAAGATTCGCCACGCCGTGCACACTCTATTGCAGCACAAGGTGGTATCAATGCGGCTAAAAACTACCGCAACGATGGCGACTCCGTTTACCGTTTATTTTACGATACCATTAAAGGTGGCGACTACCGTGCCCGTGAAGCAAACGTGTATCGTTTAGCTGAAGTTTCAGTCAATATTATCGATCAGTGTGTGGCACAAGGTGTGCCTTTTGCCCGCGAATACGGCGGTTTGTTAGATAACCGTTCGTTTGGTGGTGCACAGGTTTCTAGAACTTTTTATGCCCGTGGTCAAACCGGACAGCAATTACTATTGGGCGCCTATTCAGCCTTAAACCGTCAAATTCACGAAGGTAAAGTGGAGATGTTTAGCCGTCACGAAATGTTGGATGTAGTGGTGGTAGACGGACAAGCTAAAGGTGTGGTGGTGCGTGATATGGTAAGCGGTGAAATCGAAACTCATGCCGGACATGCAGTATTGTTGTGTACCGGTGGTTACGGAAACGTATTCTACCTGTCTACCAATGCCATGGGTTGTAACGTAACAGCTGCCTGGAGAGCGCACAAACGTGGTGCGTACTTCGGTAATCCTTGCTTTACCCAAATTCACCCAACGTGTATTCCGGTAACTGGCGATCACCAGTCGAAACTGACTTTGATGTCAGAGTCGCTGCGTAATGATGGCCGTGTTTGGGTGCCAAAAACCAAAGAATTAGCAGAACAAATTCGTTCAGGAAAAATCAAGGCTTCCGAGATTAAGGAAGACGACAGAGATTACTTCTTGGAGCGTAAATATCCATCATTTGGTAACCTCGTTCCTCGTGATGTGGCCTCTCGTAATGCCAAAGAAATGGTAGACGAAGGCCGCGGAGTGGGGTCATCCGGCGTAGCCGTATACCTAGACTTTGCCGACGCCATTCAGCGTTTGGGCGAAGATGCGGTACGAGCGAAATACGGTAACCTGTTTGATATGTATTATCAAATTACCGATGAAAATCCGTACAAAGAGCCGATGCGTATTTACCCTGCTGTCCATTATACCATGGGTGGTTTATGGGTAGATTACAACCTGCAAACTACCGTTCCGGGATTGTATGCTTTGGGTGAAGCCAACTTCTCTGACCACGGTGCCAACCGTTTAGGTGCTTCGGCTTTGATGCAAGGTTTGGCCGATGGTTATTTTGTGATCCCTTATACTTTGGGTGATTATTTGGCTACCATTGGTCCGAAAGCAGTGGATGAAAAACATCCGGCATTTGCCGAAACTAAAAAAGCTGTAGAAGACCGTATCAAGCAATTGTTATCGCTGAAAGGAAATAAAACGGTAGACGAATACCACCGCGAATTGGGTAAGATCATGTGGGAATACTGCGGAATGGCCCGTAGCGAAGAAGGCTTGAAAAAAGCTAAAAAGATGATTCAGGAGCTGAAAGCCGATTTCTGGAAAAATGCGATCGTATTGGGTAAGAACGAAGAGTTTAACCAGTCTTTAGAAAAAGCCGGTCGTGTAGCCGATTTTATTGAATTAGGCGAACTGATGATCGACGATGCCCTGGATCGTACAGAATCATGTGGTGGTCACTTCCGTATAGAAAGCCAAACCGAAGAAGGCGAAGCCAAACGTGACGATGAAAAGTATGCATACGTTGCTGCTTGGGAATTCAAAGGCGAAGGTCAGCCAGAGGCCCTGCACAAAGAAGAACTAAAATTCGAAAACGTTAAACTGACTCAGCGCAGTTACAAATAACAAATATCCACAGTTAAAAAAGATATCAATATGAGTGGAACTATGAATTTAAAGCTGAAAGTATGGCGCCAGCCGAACAGCGAGGCTAAAGGTAGTTTTGTAAACTACGATGCTGCCAATGTTTCTCCGGATATGTCTTTCCTCGAAATGCTCGATGTAGTGAACGAGGATTTGGTAAAAAAAGGAGAAGACCCGATTCACTTTGATCACGATTGCCGCGAAGGTATTTGTGGTATGTGTTCATTGCACATCAATGGCCGTCCGCACGGACCGAAACAAGCCATTACCACCTGCCAGTTGCACATGCGTAGCTTTCAGGATGGCCAAACTGTTACCATTGAGCCTTGGAGAGCTAAGGCCTTCCCGGTAATCAAAGATTTGGCGGTTGACCGCAGTGCTTTCGATCGCATTCAGCAGACTGGTGGTTTCGTATCGGTAAACACCGGCGGTGTGCCCGATGCCAATGCTATTGCCATTCCGAAACCAGTGGCTGATGAGGCTTTCAACTCGGCTACTTGTATTGGTTGCGGTGCCTGCGTGGCGGCTTGTAAAAATGCTTCCGCGATGTTATTCGTATCGGCTAAGGTTTCTCAGATGGCATTATTGCCACAAGGACAGCCCGAGCGTTACCGTCGTGTGCAAGCTATGGTGACACAAATGGACGAAGAAGGTTTTGGAAGCTGTACCAATACGGGTGCCTGTGAAGCCGAATGTCCGAAGGAAATTAAGATTACCAATATTGCCCGCATGAACCGCGATTTCTTTACCGCGAAGTTTTTTAAGCAGGAAGAAGTTTAAGCGGACAATAGATTCAACAAAAAAGCCTCCCCGAAATTCGGGGAGGCTTTTTTGTTAATAAACTGCTTTTATTTCTTAGTGGTAATTTCTACTACTCCTTTTTTTGCTTTTCTGCCATATTTGGAGATGGCATCTTTGCCTTTAAGTACGCTTACAGAAGCAATAGCTTCAGGGCTTATTTTTTCTAATTCGGCTTTATTGATGGCTTTGCCATTCAGAAAGTACAACGGATCTTTAGAGAAGGTAGTTGCCTGTATGTTAGTTGCTGAGGCTAGTAAAAGGCTGAATGCAAAAATTTTGATCAGTTTCATTTTAGTTAATTGTTGATGAATTGATTTTAAATATAGCAAACAGAATGCGTAATTTTCAGCCCTAATCTATTTGAATGAAAATCGCCTTCCATGGTGCTGCCCGTAATGTAACCGGCAGTAAGCACCTCATTACACTTAAAGACCAGACACGTATTTTATTAGATTGTGGCATGTTTCAGGGCCGTTCGGTCGATACCGCTTCATGGAATGCCCACTTCGGTTTTGATCCAACTTTGGTAAATTACCTGATCCTATCGCATGCACACATTGATCATTGTGGTTTGATCCCAAAATTGGTTGCCGAAGGTTTTGAAGGAGCTATTTTCTGTACTCCTGCTACGTTCGATTTGGTGAAAATCTTACTGATGGATTCGGCCAAAATTCAGGAGCAGGATGCTTTTTATCTGAATAAACATCGGGCAAAACGTGGTGAGGCTCCCATTAAACCCCTGTATACCGATGACGATGTGGAACAAGCACTTCGGCAATTTAAACTGGTAAATTACGAAGTGGAGCATCGTCTTAATCCGGATGTGACTTTACGATTTACGGATGTTGGACATATTTTGGGTAGCGCTGCCGTTCACTTGGCGATTCAGGAAGACGATAAAACTACCCGAATTACGTTTAGCGGTGATGTGGGTCGCTATGGCGATTTGCTATTGAATTCACCTCAAACCTTTCCGCAAGCAGATTATGTACTGATCGAGTCTACCTACGGCGACTCTTTTCACGATCGTATAGCGCCAACCGAAGATCAGTTACGTCAGATTATCGAAGAAACCTGTATTCAAAAGGGAGGCAAGGTGATTATTCCTGCATTTAGCGTTGGTCGGACTCAGGAAATCCTCTACAATTTGAATGCATTAGAATTGAAGGGATTGTTGCCCGATGTTCCGTTTTACGTGGATAGCCCGCTATCTGAAAAAGCGACTATGGTGGTAAAAAAACATCCAGAAGTGTACAATAGCGGTGTAAAAGAGGTTATGAAAAATGATCATGACCCGTTTGACTTCAAGGGACTGAGTTTCATCGAGTCTGTAGAAGATTCGATGGCTTTAAATGATGATCCAGCTCCTTGTGTTATTATTTCGGCATCTGGAATGGCCGAAGCCGGAAGGGTGAAACATCACATCAAAAATACTATCAGTAACCCCAACAATACCATTCTAATTGTAGGCTATTGTGAACCCAATTCATTAGGTGGGAAATTAATGGCCGGTCAGGAAGTAGTACATATTTTTGGTGATGACTACTGGGTTAATGCAGAGGTTCGTACTATAAGATCTATGAGTGCGCATGGCGATCGTAACGATTTGATTCATTTCTTATCTTGTCAGGATCCAAAACAAGTTAAAACACTTTTCTTGGTCCACGGTGAATACGAAGTGCAGCAAAATTTCAAAGCTACCTTACTTGAAAAAGGTTTTCAAAAGGTCGAAATTCCCGATAGGCATCAGGAATTTGAACTCCAATAAAAAAAGCCCTGTGCATGCACAGGGCTTTTTTGTGTAAAACACTTACTGTCTTGGTGCAGCTGGTTTTGGTAATTCTTTTCGAGGTAAAAGTTCAGCACGTTGTGCCGAGTGGTATACAAACGAAGCCACAATCGTAGCCGCTTGTTTCAAATCATCTTCAATCAACCGATCGTACGTATCCATATTGGTGTGGTGGGTACGGGTGTTGTACTCAATGCCATCCTGTATGAACTGGAATCCCGGAATTCCTACAGCATCAAACGATAAGTGGTCGGTACCGCCGGTGTTGCGTAAGGTAAGTGTTTTAGCGCCCATATCGTTAAATGGTGCTAACCACTCTTTAAAAATCGGACCGATAGCTTCATTTCCCTGCAAATACACCCCACGAATTTTACCGGTTCCGTTATCTAAATTGTAATACGCCGTTACTTTAGCTTGCTCTGGCTTCAATTCCATGGTTTTTGGATCGCCAAAATGATTTAATACGTAATTCCGAGAACCGTATAAACCTTGTTCTTCCGAACTCCATAAAGCTACACGTATGGTACGCTTAGGCTTGAAGCCCGCAGCTTTTAAAATACGCATGGCTTCCATCATTACTGCAGATCCGGCAGCATTATCGGTTGCTCCGGTCGCAGCGTGCCATGAATCTAGGTGAGCGCCAATCATTACCACCTGATCTTTTAATTTTTTATCTGTTCCAGGAATTTCTCCAACAACATTATAACCTTGCAGATCGTCATCTACAAAACGGGTTTTGGTGTCGGCTTCAAATTCTACTTGCTGTCCTGCTTTTAACAAACGAACAATGCGCAAATAATCTTCTTGAGAAACCTCTAATTCTGGAGCCACTGGTTTAGCATCAGCTGCATAAGAAGCACCGTTGCTCGTAAAGAAAGTTCCGTGTGTGCCACGGCCGCTGCTCAATATTAATCCAACACCTTCGTTAATAAATAATTCGCCAAGCTGAGCTCTTAATGCTCTTTGCTTGATTAAGGCGGCCATTTGTTGTTGGTTAGGACCTCCGCCTGCATTTGCAGCTCTTGGTGCCATCGGTTCGGCCATCTTGGCTAAATCTTCATCGCTGTATCGGCTACCATCCGATTTAAAACTGGTATTGATACTGGAATTGACATCTAAAATAACCACCTTGCCTTTCAATGTACCTTTGTACTTATCTAAATCTGCCAAACTATCTACTTTAATTAAAACTACCTGAGCTTTTAGCAAGCCGTTGGTTCCCGGAGTCCAAGCTTTTGGTGAAGCAATGATGGCATGATAATACGGTGCAGTAATTGCTGCATAGTTCTTTTGAATTTCCCAGCCTCTTCCAAACTTGCCCCAAGGTTCAATAGCCACATTTTGCAAACCCCAAGATTTTAGGGCATTTGCTGCCCACTCTTGTGCTTTTTTCAATCCCGGGGAGTTAGAGAGTCTCGGTCCGGAAACGTCGGTTAAATAAAATGCGGTTTGCATTACTTGCGACTTATTTAGCCCTTCCTCTTTGATTTTTTGGACAGCGGTCAAGTCTACCGGTTCTTGTTGTGCCCAAGTGTTGGTTGCCAGTGCAATTCCAACCAAGGCAGCAATTAACGTTCTTTTCATGATTTGGTTTATTATGCTTTATAAACAAACTTATTTATAATTCTGAATTATTGTCTTACCTTGATTATAACATTTTCATTATAAAGTATCACCTGGATTTTTTATTCCTATTTTAAGCATCCTAAAACAATCGAATTAGAGCAATGAAAAAAATCATTTTCTGTTTGGCGCTAGGTTTTGCGCTACAAACACAGGCCCAAACTACCGCTAAAACTGATCCTGTTATACAGTCTATGGTAAGCGATGTTTCGGCAAAAAACATCGAAGCCATCGTTCGAAAATTAGTTTCTTTTCAAACCAGACATACTTTAAGTGATACCCTAAGTACTAAAACAGGCATTGGTGCAGCTCGTAACTGGATCAAAGCAGAGTTGGAGAAGTATGCCGCTGCATCTGGTGGCCGATTGAAAGTGGAATTTGATGCGTTCACCCAAGCGGCAGATGGTCGCAGAGTTACGGTTCCTACCCTGATGAAGAATGTGTTGGCTATTTTACCAGGTACTGATCCGGAGGATGACCGGGTATTTATTGTTTCTGGGCATTACGATTCTAGAGCATCTGATGTGTTAGATAGTAAAAGTTTTGCACCAGGTGCAAACGACGATGCTTCGGGTACGGCAGTAGCCATGGAATTAGCCCGAGTGATGAGTAAGCAATCTTACAATTGTACGCTCATCTTTGTAGCCATGGTGGGTGAAGAGCAAGGGTTATATGGTGCAGCTAATCTGGCTAAAAGAGCTAAAGAGGCCAAATGGAACGTTGCCGGAATGATCACCAATGATATTGTGGGCAATACCTATGGTTTGGAGACCGACTTGAAGGACAATCGCAGTGTGCGGATTTTTAGTGAAGGGGTATCTCAAACAGAAACCACCGCTCAAGCTGGTACCAGAACAAATATTGGATCAGAGAATGATGGTATTGCCCGTCAGTTTGCCCGTTATTTAAAAGAAGTTGGTGAGCGCTATGTTGATCAATTGGATGTAAAGTTGATTTATCGTCGCGATAGGTATTTGAGAGGCGGCGATCATACGCCGTTTTCACAACAAGGATTTGCAGCCATTCGGGTAACTGAAATGAATGAGAATTTTAACCGCCAACATCAGAATGTGCGTACTGAAAACGGAGTTGATTATGGTGATTTGCCTGATTTTGTGGATTATAACTATACCCAGAAAGTAGCCCGAATGAATCTGGCCGCTCTAGCCAATTTAGCTGCTGGTCCACGTGAACCCCAACAGGTTAAAATGCAAACCAGCGAGTTGACCAATAAAAGTACATTGAAATGGGAAGCCCCTAAAGGCGAAAAACCTGCAGGCTATTATGTGGTGTTGCGGGAAACCAGCAGCCCTACTTGGGAGAAGAAGTTTTTTGTGACTGAAAACCAAATCACGCTAAACTATTCAAAAGACAACTACTTTTTTGGGGTACAATCGGTAGATGCCGATGGTCATGAAAGTATGGTGGTTATTCCCTTGCCTGGCCGTTAATTACCAATTAAAAAGTGCAAAAACACCTTTAACTAAGGTTTGGTAATTAGGCATTTGGAAATGGATGCTTGCGCTGTACTTTTCCGTAGGAATTTCAATACGCGTAGTGCTTGCTAGATACAGTAAGCCTAGCATTACGGGAATGAGAACTAAAATAAAAGGTGAGGTATTGCCTTTATTCTTTTTCATTAGGTCTAATTTTACACAAAGAACGGTTAAATCTTTGGTATTCGTATGTTAAATAATGTAAAATTTTTGTCTAGAATTACTCGCCGATAGCCAATAAAAAAAGCCCACTTTTTTTGTGGGCTTTTTTTATTTCGTGAGGTTTTGCAACATTAAATGCCGAAAGCCGTTTTGATTTTCTCTACATAATCCAATTTTTCCCAAGTAAACAGTTCTACTTCTAGCGTTTTGCTATCGCCATTTGCACCTTGGAATGTTTTCTTAACCACTTCATTTTTACGGCCCATGTGTCCGTAAGCGGCGGTTTCAGAATAAATCGGGTTGCGCAATTTTAAGCGAGTTTCAATACCGTAAGGTGTCATATCGAAAATTTGCTCGATCTTTTTAGCAATTTCTCCGTCGTTCAACCCAACTTTTGCAGTTCCGTAGGTATTCACGTAAATCCCCATCGGATTTTTTACACCGATAGCGTATGAAACTTGTACTAAAATTTCGTCGCAAACACCGGCTGCAACCATGTTTTTAGCGATATGACGGGTAGCGTAAGCAGCTGAACGGTCTACTTTAGAT
>JACCDJ010636731.1_pt1 | contig 11252 bp, 9 predicted proteins | sample 7444481 | NCBI WGS metagenome assembly JACCDJ01 (sample SAMN15323435, study PRJNA562643) | freshwater metagenome | isolation source: river surface water | place: USA:Blue River Watershed | collected 2017-08-15 | reverse complement strand
TTCCCATTATTTTTATTAGTTGATTTTTTAGTAGTAGCAACTATAAATAAGGTTCTTTCAAATATTATTTTAAAATAATCCTTTAAAAATTTTAATAATACATCAGCAACCTTAATAATCTCTTGGTCAATTCCAAAAGGTAAAAACCATAATTGTGTTGTTTTATGCTTTGTTTGTAAAGTTCTGCATTTATTATTACAAATACCTTCTATTCGTGGCATAATGCCATCTTTAGTATAAAAAGGATAATGTTCATATTTAATACCTTTACGTGGGTATCCAAAATAATAATGAAAGAGTTCCTTCACTTGTTCTATATTTACAAAAGCATCTTTATTAGGATTCAATGCGAACAAAGCATTCATATTAAAAGTAAAATTGGTTCCTTTCCCTAAATTAAGATTGTTATAAACCGTATTTATATCATTCCATACAGTTGTTAATAAACACGGTTCAGGGAAATTTTTATATTGTTCTAAGTAATTTAATATTTGTTCCTCATCATAATTATCTCCAAATTTTTCTTTAAGATTTTCATTATAGTATTTCTTAAATCTTTTTACCTTATCATCCTTATTTGAATTTGAAATTCGTTGAAGATTTGTGACATTACTTAGACTCCAAAACAATTTATTTTTATCTGGAATATTAAATTTTCTTAATACCTTATTATATGTGGCAGTAATATATATCTTCCAAATATCAATATTAGATATCTTATTTATTAATTCAGTTGATTTATTAGAAACCATAGCATAATGAGCTTCATCAATGAAAATAATGGTTGCTTTAATATAATCTCTGATTATCGATAAGAAATCGTTATCATTAGCACCGCTGCCTCTTCTTTTTTGCATCAATAATTTAGCAACTTTACCATTAATACTGATACATCTATTGGTTTTTGGATTTAATATTTGATTTGGCGGACAATCCTTCTTTTTTAAAGAGGTTTTTTTAGTGGTAACGGTATCGTTTAATTTCTGTATAGATAAGAAATACACTTTATGACATGTAGAATTATCTTTTTTGAATTTTTCAATAAATTTCTTTCTACTGATGTCAATCGTTTCAGCTTTGATATTATATAAATCAAAATCATAGAAATTAAAAGCATCTTCATATTGAGCTAATGTTTCACTTGGCGCAGGCGTAAGTATAATAAATTTATGATATTTACCATCTTTATTGTTTTTGATGAAATTTAAAATTGTTCCAGCCATTATATAAGTCTTACCACTTCGAGGAACAGCACCAATCAATATCTTTTTATTGTCACCATCTTCTTTAATTATCTCCCCAATTTTATTTATGAAAAGGGTTTGATGAAATCGTGGTTTAAAAACAGGTTTTATTTTATTATCATTTAAATATATTTTTTTAAATTTATTAATATCGGCATCAGTTTCTAAATAATTATAATTTTTTAAAATCATTTGTAAATCCTTGAATAATAACTCCAAATCATTCAAATCATATACATTTTCATAGTTTCCCGTTTTGTTAATATAATTAGTGATAATATAACTGGATTTATTTACCTTATCGGCAATATTAATAAATCTTTTTTTATCTTTTACGAATAGCAATACATTAAATATATAATTACTATTTTCATTTACATTATTTATAATTAAACATAAATCCTGTATATCATAAGATTTTATATTTTTAGTTTCATCTTCCTTATCATAATACTTACAAGAAGACAAATAAATATATTCTTTTTCAATTTTCCCATCTGTATTTTTAACCTCAACTTTAAATGATATATCAGAATAACCACCTGAATTGCCACTAATCACTGGTGTTTTATGTATATAATTATCGAAGCAATCTATTAGTGAAACACAATCACTTTCTTGGATAGCCTTTGTATTTACATTTATATTTATATGTTTGATATCATTTTTAAATAATCCAAATTTTACGCATATATCCCATAATCGTTCATATAAAAAGCCTTGTCTAACTAAATCATTATCTTCATTTATTTTAATGTCTTTCTTGCTTTTTTCAATAACATCTTTAGCAGTTTGAAATTTTTTCAATTGCCTAATTAAATCAATTACATTCATCTTATAAAATAAATTGAAATTAAATTTTATAAATATAAATAAAGATGGTTATTAAAGTAGCACTTGTTAATAAAGCAATTACTGATAAACTAACAAAAAACACTGTTATTTTAGACCCTGCAGGTTTATCTTATATGAAAAAGAGTTTTATTGGTGCTGGTGGGGCATCAGGAGCTATATATAAATTATTAAATACTACCAAACCAACAGATGAAGTTATCAAACATTTCTCTAAATTTGCGAGTCAAGATGACTTATATAAAAATAATAGTGATAGTGTTGCTTGTTATGGGTCTTATGATAATATTAAAATAATTCACGCAGTGGGTCCCGATTTTAGAAGCTCCAAATATTTACAAGAAATCTTATGTGATACTCAACAAACTGATAAATTATTTTATAAGATTTATGATGATATTTATCGAGAATTTACAAAGCTCAATAATAAGAAATTAACGTTACGTTTATTACCCATTTCTTCTGGTATTTTTATAAATAATGATTTGATATCAAAAATAAAGATATTTAGGTCATTGTTAGTGAATTATCAAAAGTTGAATGATAAATATAAAATTAAACCAAAGATTTATTTATATGATAAAACTGATTTTAAGATAATGAAGTTTCTGTCTCAATTAATTCAGTAATACCATTCATAAAAGTAATTTCTTCTTTCCATCCCAATTCCAATAATTTATCGGCATTGATTGAATACTTGAAGTCATTATATTGTCTGTCTTCAATGAATTCAATCCAATTATTATAATCATCATTTGGCTTCATTTTTTCAATGATTATTTTAGCTATATCTAAAACAGAATATTCATTTTTACATCCAATATTATAAATATTATTTATTTTACCCTTATCCAATACCACTTGAATGGCATTACAAACGTCATAAATATGAATAAAATTTCTACGTGTTAATCCTTGACCGTGAATAGTACATTTCTTGTTTTCTTTTAGAAGATTTATAAATCGTGGTATTAGCTTTTCCTTATATTGTCTATTACCATAAACATTATTACAACGAATAATTATGACAGGTAAATGAAATGAATAATAATAAGAACGTACGATATGTTCAGCGGCTGCTTTTGTTGCTGAATAAGGAGTTGTTGGATTTAATAATTCAGTTTCAGTACATTCTAAATCAACATCACCATAAACTTCATCAGTGGATATATGTATAAATTTCTTTATTTTTCCATATTTCCTCGCACAATCAATTAATATATGAGAACCAACAACATTATCATAAGTAAAATCGAGAGGTCGTATAAAAGAGTTATCAATATGAGTTTGAGCAGCAAAATGGATAATTATATCAATCTTATAATCATCTAATATAGATGAGATTAAATCACTGTCTGAAATATTACCTATAATTAACTTATCATAATTAACATTACTTGTATCTGAACAATAATCAATTTTATCAATGGTTATAATAAAACAACTGGGGTTTTTATTTTTAAAATGATTGATAAAATTGGAACCTATAAATCCACAACCTCCAGTTACGAGGATATTCATATTTAAGAATTAATCATTATTTATTTTTAAATAAATGATAATTGGAGGTTTTTTAATAGCAATGGCATTAATAACTTACTATCTTTACTATCCCAAATTTCCACCTAAAGGCAGTCTCAGTTATTATAGATATAAATGGAGACAAATAAGCCAATAATTCTTTTTATTTCTCTATTATAAATAAAATGGAGATAAAACCAAAAGATTGGATTTTACCTAATCGAATTGGTTATAGTGAGAAAATTTTTAAAAGTTTTAGACCCGAATATTATGAAGCAACCTCAAAAGTTTCTTGTGAATGTGATGATAAAGGGAAATGCGATTTATCAGATAAATCAGTTTCTTTATTTCCACAACAAAGACTCATTAAAGATTTCATTCAATTTGACAGTCCTTATCGAGGAGCCTTATTATATCACGAACTCGGTTCAGGTAAATCAGGGGCTTCTATTGCAGCTGCTGAGGGTTATATAAATAAAAAAAAGATGTATGTGTTATCACCTGCGTCATTAGCTGTCAATTATGAAAATGAAATATTTAAGATTAGTTCTATTGGATTAAATTTAAAAAAAGATTGGAAATTGGTAAAAATAGGAACAAAGGCCAGTGCTTCCAAAATCCTACTTGAGAAATATGCTATTGATGCTAAAATAATCAAAAAAGATGGGTTAGTATGGATACCTTTATATGATGATGATATTCCTAATGCCACGATTATTAAAACAACTGTCGATGACAAAGATAAGCCATCTATTGATATAATGATATCACATATCATCCGTAATCGCTATACCTTCATTAGTTACAACGGTCTTAATCAGAAATTACTTACAAGTCTGGGAAAATCCCCATTTGACAATTCCTTTGTTATTATAGATGAAACTCATAACTTTGCCAGCAGAATTGTAAATGGAAGTAAATTGGCACGTGATGTTTATATGAAATTAATGAATGCCATTGATTGTAAGATAATTTTATTATCAGGAACACCTATCATTAATAATCCATATGAAATAGCTACCATTATAAATCTAATCAGAGGTCATATGAAGGTTTATAACTTTTCATATACAAAAACCTCGAGGGATTTACAGGAGGAAGAATTAAAGGCTATTTTAGAGAAATCAACATTACAAACCTATATAGATGAATATTATATTGATAATAAAAATAAAAGATTGCTAATATCATTATTACCGAAAAATTATAAAAGAACCTCTGTGAAAGAAACAGTAATTGAAAAGAAGGAATGGGACAAAACAGAAGATAAAATCCTAAGTTCAATCATTGAAACCGTAAATGAACTTAAAGGAGTACGTTTGACTGTTAAACCTACCTCCTTATTTCTATCAGCACTTCCGACTACCATTGAAGAATTCAATAATTATTTTATGGATATGAGTGATGAAGAAAATCCTCATACGAAAAATGAGGATTTATTTATGAGACGTATTTTAGGAACCGTTAGTTATTATAGCATCAGTGGTAGTGATAAATTTCCTAAAAGATTGACAGATGTTACCAATGAACTTTATATGACTGATAATCAATTCAAGAAATATACGGAGGTGAGAGCTATTGAAAGAAAGATGGATATGAAAAAGGGTGGAGTTATGGATGATAAAACTTCTGTCTATCGTGCCTTTAGTCGAATGGTATGTAATTTTAGCTTTCCTGAAGGTATTGAACGTCTTTATCCGAATGACGTCAAGAAGGCTTTGAAAAAAGAGATGGACCAAATTGATGAAGTTAGGGGTAGAAGAGAAAGAAGTGAGAAAGCAAAGGTTGTTGATGTTTATGAGAAGAAACTCACAGAAGCCATTGATGAATTAAAAGAAAAAGACCTTTTAACTTATGAGAATGTAAAGAAAAATCTAAGTCCTAAATTTGCGAAAATGTATGATGATATTGAAGCATCGCCCGGTTCTGTCCTCATTTATTCCCAATTTAGAAATGTAGAAGGTCTTGGACTTTTAAATGAATTCTTAAATAGAAATGGATATAAAGAGATTGATATAAAGAAGGTGAATGGCGAATATCAATTGACAGACCCAACTATTTTCAATCCACGTTATGATGATAAAAGATTTGTAATTTTCAGTCAAGATAGGGAAAAAACCCGATATCTAATGAATTTATTTAATGGTGATTTTAATAACCTTCCACCAAGAGTAATTGAAGCTTTGCCTGAAGATAGAAATCAGCTTTATGGAAAATTGGTAAAAATCTTTTGTATTACAGCAAGTGGTGCTGAGGGTATATCATTGAAAAATGTTCGAAGAGTTCTAATTGCGGAGCCTTATTGGAATAATATAAGAATTGAACAAGTTATAGGAAGAGCTATTCGTTCTTGTTCTCACGAGACCTTACCATTGAAAGATAGAAATGTAACTGTATTTAGATATATAATGAAATTTACTAAAAAACAATTGGAAAAGGATTATTCGATTCAGACATTGGATAAGGGGATTACCACAGATGAACATATTCAATTGATGGCAAATAAAAAGATGGCAATCATTGACAAATTCTTAAAGATGTTAAAGGCTGCTTCTTTTGATTGTGTTATAAATTCAAAACAAAATAGACCACTTGCTAATGGATATAAGTGCTATAATTGGGCATTGGGAGTAAATAAAGATGATTTGTCTTATACATCCGATATTAAAGATGATTATACCATTATGAAACATAAGAGTTATCAATTAGCACGTAAGAATAAAGGAAGAGTGATTCTTAAAAATGGGAATAAATATGTGGTATTAAATGGTAAGGTTTACAATTATCATAGCTATGTGAATGCTGGAATATTAATTCCTGAAGAAATATAAAGTTATTCTAAATTAACGTTATTATGGAAGGAATAAGAGAATTAATAGATAAATTGGTGTTAGATAGATTAACAAACGAAGAAAAAGAAAACTACAATAAATTATCAGAAGAGGATAAAATTATCTATATTAATAAATATAGAAAACAGTATGAAGATGAATTGAGAAGAAAAAGTCTCATACGTGTATTAAAAAATAAAATAAAAAAGAAATATATTGCTTATTATACAAAGCAATTAGAAAACGATGGTATTGATGAGTTTATTAAAGGGTTTTCAAATAACTGAAAATTCCTGAAGAAATATAAAGTTATTATAAGTATTAATTAAATAGTTATGAATTTATGTATATTTAGAAACATAAATAATTGTAAAAGCTGTTGTTTTAAAACCAAAGGTAATTATTGTAACTTACATATAAATAATGAGAATATTATTTATGAGATTATTAATGATGCCATTGGTTTTAGACAAATAACTTCGGCAACGGATATTTATGACATCTTTTCTTATATTTACAATAACCCGGATATTTATACAAAGGAATTAGTTTTTAAAAAGATTCTCAAAACCCTTTTCATTAAACAAAGTTATTTAAGGAAATTATTTCAATTTAACAATCCTAATTATGATTTCTTTATGTCAAAAATTTTTGAATTAAATTATAATACCTATCAACTTCAAAAGAAATTGGATAAGGTTAACTATAAACCATTAGCCATAATAAAAAACTTCTTTATATCAATTAAAATAAAGCCTCATCTTTATAATCCCAAACTTACTTATACCAACGAAAATGACCCCTTTACTATGGAATTACTTAAAGACATTCCCTCAAAAGAACTTTTCGTATTTTATGATAACTCTAATAGCTATTGTTTTAAAGCAAATGAGTTTAGATACTTCATTAGAACCAATGGAAACTGGAATCCATATACAAAAAGAACAATTGAACCCTCAACAGTAAGAGTATTGGATTATTATATTGATTATTTTCATTTAAATAAAATTAATGATAGACGTTGGAGTACAATAGAACAAGCCTATACAGATGTAGCTATTGCTATTGAAAAGATAGGCTTTTATACAAATACACAATGGTATCTTAAATTAACATCAAAACACATAAAGAATATTATTCGATTATTTAAAATTATTTCAACCCACGGTAACAATCAACAACCCAATGATTATTTTGATGAATTAATTGATATCAATGATGATAATATCTTTTATAATTTTGCGAAAGAAACTATTCGATTATTCGAAAACGGTGATTCCAATTTCCTCCTTTGTTGTAATTATATGAAAGCAATAGGTGTTTATAGCAATGATTTTTATAACTCCCTTCCGGAATGGCTATCAGATATCGAAAGTCCGATAATTATCAATAATTATGTATCCCGACAACGAGATATAGATATTGTATATTTAATAAATATCATAGAAAGTTAGAATGGATAGTTATAATAAAGAAACAAAAGAAAAACCAAAAGACTTCTTTTATAGTCTTAAATTAAGAACGGCATTACTTGGTTTTATTTTATATCTACTCTTGTCAGGAAGAACAGCTTTTCGAATATTAAATATAATTATTTCATCAATCGTTAATAATGTTGAGATTATTAATGAACAAAAAGAAATAACATTACTTGCCAGAATAATAATGGCAATAATAATAGCAATAATCCTATTTATTTTTTAGTAGCACCACGACCAGTCTTCTTTTTCTCGACAACAGGAGTTTCCTCTTGTTTTTCTTCAGTATATTCTTCATCACTATTATCAATCTTAGTATTTGCCAATTCATTTACAACCTCATTCAACTCTTCATCATCTTCCTCTTCCTTGGCATCTTCGACCTTCTCAGTATCACTATCCTCGATAAATGCTACATCACTACTAATGGAACGTTGAAATTTGCCGATAATCAACTTCCAAGTACAACCAAACTTTCCACCAGCAAACCAGATAGAATTCAACTCAACAATCAATTGAGCTCTTCCACCCTTAAGCTTGGTAATGATATCAGTCAAATCAATAGCTTCACCATTCATATCATAACTGCTGAAACTGAAACGGTCATTCTCATTATCATAAGGAAGCTTGAAGCGAATAGTAGGAGGATACTTTCCAACTACCTTTCCTGTGTTCTTATCCTTATCAATCTTGACGATAGGAGAGAACATCTTAGTAACGATAATCTTTTGGTCACTGAAGTCGTCCTTAAACCACGGCTGTCGGTTCTCAAAAGCATCATCAATAACCTTATTCTCAATTTCCTTGAGCTTGGTCAAGAAAGTTTCAATCTTGGGATTGGTATCACTACCCTTGAAAGAAAGAGTCAAATCATACTTCTTATCCTTCTTATCTCCCTTCTTGGGGTCTTGCTTAGCATTCTTATCTTCAAACCCACCCTCATTCACTCCATAAGGAAGATACATAACAGGGGTTTGAATTCTTAATTTACCAGTTCCATAGTTGATATATACGGACTTGGCACCAGAAGTAAGAGTCTTTACTTCGGAATACTTGAAATTGCTGACATTGATATTCTTAGGGAGGATTGCGGCAGAAGACATTGCTTGATATTCTTAATGTAACTAATCTTTAAATAAATAATCATTTTTTTTTTCGAAAAATTGATTTATAGTTTAAAGATTAATTATAATTTACACGAATGAATACTAATTCTAATAATAAACATCAAGTTAGAAATAAGTTAGTTTGTATGCTTCAAGAGGAACTGAAATTATCAGAAATAGAAGCAAAAGACCTTGAGATAGGTATATTTAATGCTTCTATTGATTATGCTAATTCCCTTAAAATACCAACTTCTTGGTCTTGTGATTTATTTGCTGAAACTTATTTAAATATAGCAATGAGTATTTATGCTAATTTAGATAAGAATAGTTATGTGAAAAATGAAAAACTTATGGATAGATTGAAAAATAGGGAATTCCTACCACATAAACTCCCTTATATGAGTTGTGAGGAAATCTTTCCTGAAATATGGAAGGACATTCTTGAGAAACTTGAAAGAAAGATTAAGGGTGCTTATGAGATTAAACAGGTATCTATGACTGACCAAATCAAATGTGGCAAATGTAAAAATAATAAAGTTACCTATTATGAACTTCAAACAAGAAGCGGTGATGAAGCAATCACACAATACTTTAATTGCATTTGTTGTGGTCACAAGTGGAAATACTAAAAAAATGATTTTTATTTTTCATCAATAAAAACCATCGATAAACGATGAATACAAGTGATATTGTCCCTGGTCTTTTAACCGGTATTGGCTCAGCTGTCATTTTCAATCCCATCGACAAGATTATTTTCAGTTGCTGTATGGAAAATAAGAAGATTACAGACAGGTCTGTATGGAAGAATCTATTCAAGGGTTGCTTGAATAGTGTTGGAACTCGTCTCATTACTTCAGGTCTGTATTTCTCGGTTATTGATAATTATTCGAAAGTCAATCATAATAAAGCTGAGGTGGCTATGGTTACTGCTGTTGTTTCAAGTATCACCAACCCGATTCAAATGCTCAAGTTTCATAGTTGGTATCATAATTGTACCTCGGCTTCATCAATCCAAACCATCCTTAAGACTTATGGTCTTCGTGGAATGACGATTGGCCTAATTCCTCTTATTTCTCGTGATTTCGTGTTTAATTACATTTATGTGAGTAACAAACAACAAGATTGTCATATTCATAACATCGCGGTTATTAGTGGAGCAATTGCTATTAGCACTCCATTCAATTTGATAAAGAATAAGAAATATGCCACAAATGAGAGTTTGAGGTCGATAATCGCGAATTTCAAGTTTAGTCAATTGGGTCTTGGAATGTCGATTGCTCGTAGTTGCCTTAGTTTCTATGTTAGTCAATTGATTTACAATGAAATCAAGAACTGCTATAATAAAGCCTCTAATTGAGCTTTCGTTAGTTTCGCCAGCCCTTTTAGATTAGGTTTCTTTAGTTTTACCATTTCAATTAAATCTTTTTTTAAAATTACTTTTTTCTTTTTTTCAACTTTATTTCCATTTAAAATAGCCAATAATTCATCTTTTGTTTTACTATTAAGGTTTTTCATATTAGGATACTTAGCAATAACTTCTTTGAGTATATCTTTTTTTAATAATTGTTTTGGTTTTGGTATTGGTTTTGGTTTTGGTGTTGGTTTTGGCTTTTCGATTAGATTATTAGCATTTAATTTATATTTTTCGATAATTGCGTCATAATATAGGTTTCTTAAAGTTACATCATTATAATCATCTAAATAAATATTCCAATATTGTTTAAAATTTTCTTTTAAAGCTTTACGAAGTTGTACCTCTGTTAAATTATCAATATTATAAAGTTCTTTAATTATTTCAGACATACCTGAAAGTTCTGGTGTATGTGAGGCATTATTTTCACTTGAAATATTATAATCATTTACACGTACATATACAAGCAAACGTCGACCTTTTGCAAATGAAAAACATAATTTTTCTTGGATAATTTTAGGGTCAAAAAAATCCAATTTACAAGTTTTTTTATTTAAGCAAAAATGCTCATCTTTTCTCAAATCCCAATCGTATCTCATTAGAGAACAAGGTGATACTGAGCCAGTTCCTTTGTCTTTTATACCTGGGTCATTCGTGGCGGCATTCCAACCATTATAAACATAGCGATTGCCATTACACGTAATACCGGCAATCGCATGACCACTTCTATCTTTATTATAATTAGACAAGGCAACCGCGTCTAATTTATATTTATGACCATTTAAATAAATAATATCTTGATATGTATC
>JACCDJ010090477.1_pt1 | contig 11259 bp, 10 predicted proteins | sample 7444481 | NCBI WGS metagenome assembly JACCDJ01 (sample SAMN15323435, study PRJNA562643) | freshwater metagenome | isolation source: river surface water | place: USA:Blue River Watershed | collected 2017-08-15 | reverse complement strand
TAAGGGGTGAATTCACGAATCCACATGGAGAGCGCGTATCTCGATAATGCCGCGACTACGGCAATGTTGCCTGAGGCGCTCGAAGTTATGTATCGCGAATCTGCAAGCGTGGGAAATGCATCAAGTCTCCATGGCGCAGGTCGCCGGGCGCGCAGAGTTGTCGAAGAGTCACGCGAAAAACTCGCTGCCGCGGTAGGAGCAAAACCTCAGGAAATTATTTTTACCGCATCGGGCACTGAGGCAAACAATCTGGCAGTCAAAGGACTCTTTTGGCGCGCAGGTGCCAGCAAGAGAGCAATTGTCTCGACGCCTATCGAGCATCATGCAATTTTAGATCCGCTGGAATGGTTAGAGCGCGAGCACAGCGTCACATTACATATGGCAGAAGTCGATAGTCATGGCACCACCAAAGTCGACAGCATCGCTCAATTGCTGAGCGAATATCAAAAAGAAATTTCATTTGTCACTGTCATGCATTCCAACAATGAAGTAGGGGCGCTCCAACCCGTGACAGAGATTGCTGCAATTTCCCGTGAATATGAAATACCTATTCATACCGATGCGGTGCAAAGTTTTGGAAAAGTTCCACTTGATTTCGGAAAACTAGGCGTGAGCGCTCTGACTATTAGCGGACATAAAATTGGCGGACCATTGGGCGTTGCTGCTCTAGTGGCTAAAAAAGATCTTGAGTTAACCCCGCTACTTCATGGTGGCGGCCAAGAACGTGACGTGCGAAGCGGAACTCTACATACTCCGGCCATAGCAGCATTTGCTGCTGCAGCAGAACTTTCTCAACAGCGCCTTCAAATCAATGCAGATCGGATTAGATCGATGCGTGAACGGTTGATTAATGGCGTCACTGCTGCTGTCGACGATGTAAGAATTAACGGTGGCGAAAACACGCTCCCAGGAATAGCGCATTTCACCTTTGCCGGGGCAGAAGGAGATGCGCTTTTGCTACTATTAGATGCTCAAGGTGTGCAATGCTCCACCGGTTCGGCATGTAGCGCAGGAATTGCGCAGCCAAGCCATGTGCTTATAGCAATGGGAATGGCACCAAAAATCGCACGCTCTTCTATTCGTTTCTCGATAGGCACAACCACTAGCGAAAAAGATATTGATAAAGCAATTTCGGTAATCAGTGAAGTGGTATCGCGAGCACGAGCGGCTGGTGTGCGATGAAAGTTATTGCGGCAATGTCAGGTGGAGTTGATTCGGCAGTAGCTGCTGCGCGCGTGGTTGATGCTGGACATGAAGTTATTGGCGTCCACTTAGCGCTCTCTGCTAACCCACAGAAATATAGATCTGGCGCACGTGGTTGTTGCACAATTGAGGATTCTCACGATGCGCGCCGAGCTGCAGACATAATTGGGATTCCCTTTTATATATGGGATATGGCAGAGGAGTTTCATGAGGGAGTAGTCTCAAATTTTCTCTCCGAATACTCAGCAGGAAAGACGCCTAATCCATGTCTGCGCTGTAACGAGAAGATCAAGTTTGAAGCGGTACTTAAGCGCGCACGCGCAATGGGGTATGACGCAGTCGCAACTGGTCATTACGCAAAATTAGTTTCAAGCGAGAGCGGTCCTATGCTCTATCGAGCTAATGACGAAGGCAAAGACCAATCGTATGTACTTGCAGTACTCACTCAAGAGCAGCTCTCAGGCGCACTTTTCCCGTTGGGGGAGACCGTAAAAACTGAAGTTCGCAAAGAGGCGCAGGCGCGGGGTTTTTCGTTAGCGCAGAAACCAGATAGCCATGACATTTGTTTTGTGCCCTCAGGGGATAACGCGGGTTGGTTGCGTGATCGACTAGGCAGTGAAGTAGGAGAAATCGTTGATGAAGAGGGCGCTGTCCTTGGAAGTCACAAAGGTGCATACACCTACACAGTGGGACAACGTCGTGGACTGGGATTGACGGTCCCCGCGGATGATGGTCGTGCGCGCTATGTCTTGCGGGTAGAACCAATAAATAATCGAGTCGTAGTGGGATCGCGCGAAGAGTTAGCTATCACGGAAATTTCGGGAAATGATGTGAAGTGGTGTGGTCCGGTTCCAGAAAAAGGTGAATACCGTGGATTGGCTCAGGTTCGCGCACATGGAAAACCATTGCCATGTACCTATCGTTGGGATGGCGCGACTTTATCTGCCTCGCTTGACGCTCCGCTTTTTGGTTTAGCTCCAGGCCAAGCGCTCGTAGTCTATGAAGGCGAACGCGCGGTTGGTTCTGCCACTATCGAATGGACACAATAGTGAGCAATATTCGCCAGCGGATGTCTGCACTGAGCGAACAGATCAGAGAACATCAGTTCTATTACTATGTTTTAGATAAACCAGTTATTTCAGATTCTGAGTTCGATAAATTATGGCGTGAATTAGTTGAACTTGAAGAGGCGAATCCGCAGCTACGCGACCCACATTCACCAACGCTGGAGGTTGGTGGCGGAATAGAGACAACGTTCGAACAGAGTGATCACCTCAAAGCAATGATGAGCTTAGATAACGTTTTTGATACGAGCGAATTCACGGCTTGGACCGAGCGGGTACTAAAAGATGTTGAAAAACCAACCTGGTTATGTGAATTAAAGATTGATGGATTGGCAATCAACCTTCTTTATGAAGAGGGAAAACTTACCAAAGCGCTGACGCGCGGCAATGGTAAGACTGGTGAGGATGTCACGCTTAATGTAAAAACTATTAAAGGTGTCCCGCATCAGTTGCAAGTGAAAAATCCACCGCGAATTATTGAGATTCGTGGTGAAGTGTACTTTCCGCTCGAAGAATTTAATGAGTTAAATGCTTCGATAGTGGAGAGTGGAAAAGTACCTTTCGCTAACCCTCGAAATGCGGCCGCTGGTTCTCTGCGACAGAAAGATCCAAAAGTGTCCGCAAGTAGGCCGCTTCGGTTACTCGTGCATGGCGTTGGATCTATTGAAGGCGCCGAATTCTCCTCGCAATCACAGGTGTATCACGCCTTACAAGAGTGGGGTTTACCTGTTAGCTCGCGAGTTGCCACGTTCGCCGACTTACAGGAAGTTAGAGGCTATATAGATAAGTATCAAGCGGAGCGACATCAGTTGGAGCACGAGATTGATGGAGTAGTTGTAAAAGTCAACGAGTTTGCGATGCAAGAAAAACTTGGGACAACATCGCGCGCTCCGCGCTGGGCAATTGCAGTGAAATTCCCACCAGAAGAGGTGGTCACGCGTTTGCTCGATATAAAGGTGAGCGTTGGGAGAACGGGTCGGGTCACTCCTTTTGCACACATGGAACCAGTCAAAGTTGCTGGCTCAACAATCACTAATGCCACATTGCATAATCAGGAAGAGGTCGAGCGTAAAGAGATTCTTATTGGAGATTATGTAGTTATTCGAAAAGCGGGTGATGTGATTCCTGAAGTTCTTGGTCCAGTTAAATCAAAGCGAACTGGTAAAGAACAGCCGTTTGTCATGCCAAAAAAATGTCCAGAGTGTGGTGCACCGCTCCGAGCCATAAGTGAGGGCGATGTCGATATTAGATGCCCTAATGCGCAAAGTTGTCCGGCACAGTTGCGGGAGCGTCTGTATTACATTGGATCTCGAGCAGCCCTTGATATTGACGTATTAGGCGCAGAGGCTGCTCAAGCGCTGCTCGAAGATGGAATTGTTAGAGATGAGAGTGATCTTTTCGACATAACGTTGGAAGATTTGATGAAATCAGATTTTTTCATTAAGAAAGATGGCAGCGCGAGTGCGATCGCAACGAGATTTATCGAAGCCCTGGAACGCGCCAAAACCCGACCGCTCTGGCGAGTGCTGGTCTCACTCTCAATTCGACACGTTGGACCGACTGCCGCACAGGCATTGGTTCGCGCTTTCGGAAGTATTCCCGCTATTTCATCTGCAGACGTCGAAAAATTATCTGCCGTCGATGGTGTGGGGCCAACCATCGCAAATGCGATTGTTGAATGGTTTGACGCTCCATGGCATGCCCAAATAGTTGAGCGCTGGCAGAAGGCCGGTGTTGTGATGATGGAAGAGCAGAAGGCGACTGATCAGCGCTTTGCTGGCCTTACCTTTGTACTCACCGGATCTCTTTCTGGGTTCACTCGCGAAGAGGCAGATGAGGCAATCGCCAGTCGTGGTGGAAAGTCGGCCAGTTCGGTTTCTAAGAAGACTAGCTATGTAGTGGTGGGCGATAGCCCAGGTTCGAAGTATGACAAGGCGGTTGAGCTTGGGGTCGCTGTTTTGGACGAAGCTGCATTTGTGAAACTTTTGGGCTCGATAGATTAGGATATTGACATGGAAATTCTCTCCGAATTGCGCGAACTTCCTGCCCCTCCGGTCTTCTTCGGTGTGGTGGCCTTCGCAATCCTCTCTCTACTTCTCTATTTAACTTTGCGAATCGATAAGGATCACTAATTCTCTCCCCAGCACTTCCAGTTGCCTTGTTTGGTGGAACATTCGACCCTATTCACAAAGGTCACATTCGCGCAGCCGAAGAAATTATTGCCCAGCAACTTGCGTCAAAAGTGATTTTTTTGCCAGCTGGTTCACCATGGCAGAAGGGTGGCAAATTAATTGCCTCACCGATTGATCGAGCAGCTCTAGTAGCGAAAGCGATCGCGACAAATCCTAAGTTCCAACTCTCCACTCGTGAGATTGAGCGCTCAGGGGCGACGTACACCATTGATACGGTCCGGGAATATCAACAAGAGTTTCCCACTGAAGATTTCCTTCTACTTCTTGGAAGCGATGCTTTCAACGGTATCAATACTTGGCATGAGCACGAAGAGTTGCTTCAGTCGATTGATATTGTGGTTGCAATCCGACCTGGAGAGAAAGTAATCAAAGTTCCAGATGCACATGTAAGCATTATTGAATCCGAGATGTTTGATATATCTTCGACTCAGATTAGGCACGCAGCAAAGACTGGTGCAAATCTCGCGCAATTCGTTCCTGAAGTTATTGTTGATGAGGTGAAGAGAATCTATGGTACTTAAAGCAGAGACAATCTCACTGACAAAACTCGCCGTAGCAGCAGCTGACGAAAAGTTAGCGAAAGATATAGTTGCTCTCGATCTTTCTAATCAAGGAATCTTGGCTGATGTTTTTCTTATCGTCACGGGTGCTAATGATCCGCAACTGGAATCTATTTCTGACGAGATACAAAGGCAACTTCAGAAAGTGGGGGAGCGTCCCATTCGACGTGAAGGTATCGGCGGTAGTTCGCAATGGATACTTCTGGATTATGGCGATTTAATTGTGCATATTCAGCATCCTGAGGTGCGCAGTTATTACGCGCTCGAGCGGCTCTGGAGTGACTGTCCAAAATTAACTACTCAGGTTGGCATCGCATGAGCAAGCGCTTAATTATTATGCGACATGGCCAAACAGATTGGAATGTCGAAAATAGATTTCAAGGTCATACAGATATTCCACTTAATGCAACAGGGCGAGGACAAGTAGCGCGAGCGGCATCAATCTTAGGTACTCAAGATATTGATCACATTATCTCCAGTGATTTGCAACGTGCACTCGATACCGCTGCTGCAGTTGCATCCGTTAAAAAATTGCGAGTGCTACCGGATGTTCGATTACGTGAAACTCATTGTGGATCTTGGGAAGGGCGAACGGGCCCAGAGATAGAAGCCAAAGATGGCGAAAATCTCGCTCGATGGTTTGATGGCGATGACATTCCTGCTGGGGGCGACGGCGAGCGGCGCAGCGATGTTGTAAAGCGGATGATGAGCGGAATAGAAGAAGGGCTTAACAATTGTCACCCGGGTCAAACGTTATTGGTAGTAACTCATGGTGGCGCAGCGCGCGGTGCGATTGGAGCTCTATTAGGGCTAGCAATAAGTGATTGGGTTGCGATCGGCGGTCTTGCGAACGCTTCATGGTCTATCGTTGAAGAACGAAATTCTCGGTGGCGACTGATCGAACATAATTCGGGGGTCCTTCCCGAGCCCATACTCGGCCAAGAATCTTCCCAGTAGCCTTTTAGCTGGTAAGTAGCAGCAACTTTTCTTTTCATCTAGAGTTCTCATGTTTCGGGGCTGTGGCGCAGCTGGTAGCGCACCTGCATGGCATGCAGGGGGTCAGGGGTTCAAGTCCCCTCAGCTCCACGTGGCAACTCTTCCGACAATTCCCAAGCATTGGCGTAAACCGGATGCGCTTGGTGGCAAACATTTTCTTATTACTGGAGCCAATAGTGGCTTGGGTCTCGAAGTGGCACGTGCAGCTATCTCAGCAGGAGCCGATGTAACGCTTGCGGTTCGAAATTTAGAGAAAGTTTCCTCGCTTCTTCCACAATTACAGGTGGGCGCACAAGGCACAGTCGAGGTGCTCAAACTCGATCTCACTAATTTAAAAGGTATTAAGGAAGCTGCCGAAAAAGTATCAAAGCAAATTGATGTACTCGTCCTCAATGCTGGAGTAATGGCAACGCCACTGCGCCATACCGACGATGGTTTTGAATTACAGATGGGTACAAATCATCTCGGCCATTTTGCTTTTGCTGGGCAACTCTTTTCCGCTCTAGTTTCAGGCGCTCGAGTGGTGAGCGTTTCGAGCATGGCTCATCGCATGGGTTCTTTTACATCAGAACTCATCATCGATCAATGCTATGGCCGAGGTGAATACAACCCATGGAGCGCATATGGCCGCAGCAAATTAGCGAATTTACTTTTCACGCTTCAGCTTCATCGCCTTTCGCAATTGGGTCAACTTCCAGGAGGGAAGGAAGTGATTGCAGTTGCAGCTCATCCAGGATGGTCGGCAACAAACCTGCAGGCAGTTGGCGCCCAAATGAAGAATCAGCCAGTAATGGAGCGTGGCGCTAACGTCGTGAATAAGGTTTTTGCGCAGAGCGCTAAGCAAGGCGCGCTGCCAATACTTTGCGCCGCAACGTTCCCTGGCGTTCCTGGTGGAAGTTATTTAGGACCAGATGGATTCCTCGAAATGCGTGGCTACCCGAAATTCACTCGCGCAAGTAGCGCCGCCTACGATCAACACCTTGCAGCGAAACTCTGGGACATCAGTTGTGAGCTCACTGGAGTTCGGTGGAGTTAGTTCCACTGGTGTGAACCGGTACCCTTAGCGGTATGCAGGAACGGGATGCTCGAGACACTTACGATATCCAAGGCGTCCAAGAGAAGTGGCTGCCAATTTGGGATGAGATTGCGCCGTTTCGCTCGGGGCGACCAGATGACAACCGTCCCAAAAAATATGTCTTAGATATGTTCCCGTACCCCTCAGGCGATCTGCATATGGGTCATGCCGAGGCGTATGCCCTAGGTGATGTCATCGCTCGATATTGGGTACAACGTGGATTTAACGTCATGCACCCAATTGGTTGGGATGCATTCGGATTGCCTGCAGAGAATGCTGCCATTAAAAGAAATATTGATCCGGCAGCCTGGACCTATGAAAACATCGCGGTACAGAAATCTTCTATGCGCCGATACGCATGTTCTTTTGATTGGGATCGCGTATTCAACACATGTGATCCGGAGTATTACAAATGGAATCAGTGGATTTTTCTAAAGCTATATGAAAAAGGTTTGGCTTATCGAAAAGACTCTGCAGTAAATTGGTGTCCAAGTTGTCAGACTGTATTAGCAAACGAACAGGTTGTTGCTGGACTCTGCGAACGATGTGACACACAAGTTACGAAGAAGAAGTTGAATCAGTGGTATTTCAAAATTACAGAGTACGCAGATCGACTTCTCGATGATATGGAACAACTCGAAGGTAAGTGGCCTGAAAAAGTCTTGACCATGCAGCGCAACTGGATTGGTCGATCGAGTGGCGCGAATGTGCAATTTGTCATTGAAGGACGTAAAGAACCAGTAACGATTTACACCACTCGCCCCGATACGTTGTATGGCGCTACCTTCTTTGTAGTTGCTGCTGACTCTGCGATTGCTGAGGAGCTCGCTACAAGTAGCTCATCTGCCGTCGCTAAGCAGTTCCACGAATATCTTGAGAGCGTCAAAGCGGCAAGTGATATCGATCGACTCGCTACTGATCGTCCGAAGAGCGGCGTTTTTCTGGAGCGATATGCAATCAATCCTGTAAATGGGGAGAAATTGCCAATCTGGGCAAGTGACTATGTGTTAGCTGATTATGGAACCGGTGCCATCATGGCTGTACCAGCGCATGATCAACGTGACTTAGATTTTGCTCGCGCCATGAAACTTCCAATCCGGGTAGTAGTAGATACAGGCGAAGAAGATCCTGCAGTGACCGGTGTAGCAACTGGCGGTGATGGCGCGCTAATTAATTCAGGTGCTCTTAATGGGCTTGCTAAAGATGCTGCCATTGCGAAAATCATCACTCAGTTGGAGCGTGATGGCCTAGGTAAAGCTGCGCGTAATTATCGACTTCGCGATTGGCTCATCTCTAGACAACGATATTGGGGTACTCCTATCCCGATAGTGCATTGTGAAAAATGTGGTGAAGTGCCCGTACCAGAGAGCTCACTACCAGTCACACTCCCTGCTGCAGGCTCTCTTGATCTTTCCCCGAAAGGTAAATCGCCTCTTGGCGCTGCAAGTGAATGGATTAATGTCGCATGCCCTCGCTGTAGTGGACCAGCCCAACGCGATGCTGACACGATGGATACCTTCGTTGATTCATCGTGGTACTTCCTCCGCTATGCGAGCCCGAATGAATCGGAGCGAGCGTTTAATAGCGAAGATGTAAAAAGTTGGTTGCCTGTTGATCAATACGTCGGTGGTGTAACCCATGCGATTTTGCACTTGCTCTACAGTCGTTTCTTCACCAAAGCGCTACACGACATGGGGCTTCTAGATTTCACAGAACCATTTACCCGTCTACTCAATCAGGGAATGGTTGTGATGGATGGTTCGGCGATGAGTAAGAGTCGTGGAAACCTCGTCCGTCTCTCCGACGAGTTGGCTAATCATGGGGTTGATGCGATTCGCCTTACAATGGTCTTCGCTGGTCCGCCAGAAGATGATGTTGATTGGGCTGATGTCTCACCATCTGGTTCCGTGAAATTCCTATCACGAGCATGGCGTCTAGCTGGCGATGTCACTTCTGCACCAGGTGTGGATTTTTCACAGGGCGACCTCGCCCTCCGACGTGCCACTCATAAAGCGCTCCATGATGGCGCATTTGCTGTGGAGTCATTTAGATTTAACGTCGCCGTTGCGCGCGTGATGGAACTCGTGAATGCCACTCGAAAAGCCATCGATTCAGGATGTGGCCCGGCCGATCCGGCGGTACGTGAAGCAGCAGAGGCGATTGCTGTAATGCTCTCGCTTGTCGCACCATTTACTGCTGAGGAAATGTGGGAGCGACTAGGTCACAAACCAACGGTGGCTCTTGCTGGTTGGCCGAAAGTTGATCCGGCGCTGGTGAAAGCTGAAAGCGTCACTGCCGTCATCCAGATAAATGGAAAAATTAAAACTCGAATCGAAATTGATCCCGAAATTTCCGATCAAGATTTTGAAAAGCTGGCGCTTGCTGATGAGTTGGTTGCCGCTGGAATTTCAGGAAAGAAAATTCTCAAAGTTATTGCGCGGGCGCCAAAACTCGTCAATATCGTCGTCCAAGAGTAGATGAGAGTAGGTAATTGAACTCCCTATGACTCGCATCGCAATTGTCACTGATTCGACTGCATATATCCCACCTGATTTAGCGAAGAAATTGGCGATATCAGTGGTTCCGCTTCAGGTGCAATGGAATGGCCAGACTTATGCAGAAGCTGATCCAGATGCAATAGAAGTGCTTGAAGCGTTACGCAGGGGAGAGCTAGCAACCACTTCACGTCCGAGCCCAGAACGATTTTCAGCGCTCTATCGAAAGTTAGCCGAATCTGGGGCAAGCGAAATTGTCAGCATTCATATCTCCTCGTCGATGTCGGGTACGAGTGATGCAGCTCGCCTCGCCGCCGCAGAGGTTTCCATTCCCGTGCACGTCATCGATTCGCGAACAGTTGGAATGGCTATGGGATTTGGTGTGATTGCAGCCGCCCTCGCGGCTGACGATGGTTTAACCGGAGCGCAAGTTGTCGAGATAGCGCAACGACGAATTTCGGCCACCAATATCTTTTTCTCTGTAGCGAAACTAGAGAATCTTCGGCGTAGCGGTCGAATTAGCCGTGGCGCATCTTTGCTTGCGACGGCTCTCGCCATAAAACCAATACTCACTGTTGAAGATGGTCAGGTCGTGGCGCAGGAGCGAGTGCGTACCCAAGCAGGTGCAATTAAGCGATTAGAAGAGATGGCTTTAGCGGCGACCAAGAATCGTGCCGTTGATGTTGCCGTGCACCATTTAGCTGCCCCTGAGTTGGCAATTCAATTCGCAGCCAACTTGAAGTCTGTACTTTCAGGCGTCGGTCAAGTGATGATCAGTGAAGTGGGAGCAGTAGTTGGCACGCATGTAGGTCCTGGGGCTATCGCAGTTGTCATAGCGCCGCGTATTTAACCCCAACCCCAGCTATTCACAGCAGTACCGAACATTTATCTTGCAAGTTTTCTAAAACTTTACGCTGGTGCGATGTCGCCACTTATCTCTCGATTAAATGAGTCAGCTCCACTCCCTGAATTCTCTGAATTCTCTGAATTATCTCGAAAGGCAGAACTGGTCGAGATTTTAGAGCGCATTAATGGACGATCCGAGAGTGGAACTCATTCCAATAGAAGTCGCGTCCCATTTCGCAGCATCGCGGCAAAAATCGGTTCCCAAAGTGATCTCGAAATTTCGCTAACCTCCACCCACAAGAGAGCGCTGTTGCTCATCGCGGGGATTGCAATCACCTTCACTCTCTTTTCACTCTTTGCTGGACAAGCTAAGCCCCGGACCGAACTCATTGGCGTACAGACAGAAGTCAGCCCAGCAGCATCGCTGGGTGCGCCCTTAGTAGTCGATGTGCAAGGCGCAGTACTTAACCCTGGTTTATATCAACTTTCACAAGGCTCCCGAGTGGGGGATGCGATCAAAGCTGCGGGTGGCGTTGGCAAAGATGGCGACACATCCTCTGTCAATCTCGCACGTTTTTTAGAAGATGGAGAGCAGATCTACGTCACTGAACCAGGAATTCCCACCATGAGCGGGATGATTGGTTCGAATTCATCGAGCTTTACATCAGAGGGGAGCGCTCGAGCGGGACGACTCAACCTCAATCGAGCGAGCGAAAATGAACTCGACGGATTACCTGGAGTTGGCCCAGTTCTCGCTAAGCGCATCGTCACATACCGGGCAGAACGTGGAAATTTTGGAACAGTCGATGATCTCAAAAAAGTTACTGG
>JACCDJ011712338.1_pt1 | contig 11264 bp, 6 predicted proteins | sample 7444481 | NCBI WGS metagenome assembly JACCDJ01 (sample SAMN15323435, study PRJNA562643) | freshwater metagenome | isolation source: river surface water | place: USA:Blue River Watershed | collected 2017-08-15 | reverse complement strand
AGATTCCGCTCGACTGGCTGATGAAACGCCTCGAGCGCGAACTGACACCGGAACAAAAAGCAGCCCTCGAAAAATTCGGCTACGACAAGCTGATGGATAGGCTCAAAGAACTACTCGAAGAACAAAAAGGCCGTCACGAAGGCGGCAACAAATGGATAGGTACCGGTGGCACTTCACCGTTCGGCAATGGCGGGAACAATCCCGAAGGCATACGCATCGGTGGTGAAGGCGGCAAACGCAGCGCAGTCAAGGTGTGGGAAGCGCGCACCTATCGTGACTATGACAGCGAACGCGAACTGGGTACACGCAACATCAAGGTTGCCCTGCGCCGCCTGCGCAAATTCGCGCGTGAAGGCGCACAGGATGAGCTGGCGCTGGATGACACCATCCGCGCCACCGCCAACAACGCGGGTTGGCTGGACATCAAAATGCAGGCCGAGCGCAAGAACAAGGTCAAGGTGCTGATGCTCATGGATGTGGGCGGCACCATGGATGACCATATCGCGCGCGTCGAGGAATTGTTCTCCGCAGCGAAAACCGAATTCAAGAATATGGAGTTCTTCTACTTCCACAACTGTCTGTACGAAACGCTGTGGAAGAATAACCGGCGGCGTCACGCCGAGCGCTTCGCCAGCTGGGATGTGCTGCGCAAGTATCCGCCAGATACCAAGGTCATCTTCGTCGGCGACGCCACCATGAGCCCCTACGAAATCGTTCAGCCCGGTGGTTCGGTCGAATATCACAATGAAGAAGCTGGCGCCGTCTGGTTGCAGCGCTTTGCCCAGCAGTTCCCCAAATGCGTGTGGCTCAATCCCGAACCCGAGCAGCTGTGGCAGTACCGGCAATCGATTGCGATCATCCGTCAGCTGATGAGCGAGCGCATGTACCCGATTACCATGGATGGCCTGGAACGCGCGATGCAGATGCTGTCGAAATAGCCTTTTCTGACGCCGTCATCCCCTTTGCGGGAAATTTCATTAGAATGCAGCCACTTTGCCTCTGAGGGTATATCACTTATGACATCCTCCGGGCCCACCGCTTTTAACCACCTACATTTGTCGCATGGCCAGCAAAAAATCTGATTACAGCGAATCATCCATCCGCGTCCTGAAGGGACTCGAACCGGTCCGGCAACGACCTGGCATGTACACCCGTACCGAGAACCCACTGCACATCATTCAGGAGGTCATTGACAATGCCTCCGACGAGGCGCTCGGTGGTCATGGCAAAAATATCTTCGTCACCCTGCACAAAGATGGCAGCGTGAGCGTTGAAGACGATGGTCGCGGCATCCCGGTCGGTCTGCATCCGGAAGAAAAAGTGCCGACGGTGGAAATTGTCTTCACCCGTCTTCACGCCGGCGGCAAATTCGACAAGGGTTCGGGTGGCGCCTATGCGTTCTCAGGTGGTCTGCACGGTGTTGGTGTCTCTGTTACGAATGCGCTCTCTTCCAAACTTGAAATCACCGTCTGGCGCAAAGACGACAAGGGCAATGGCGTACACACGATCGCCTTTTCCGGTGGCGATCTCACCTCGAAACTGAAATCACGCGCCGCTGGCAAGGAAGACAAGAAATCCGGCACCCGTGTGACGGTCTGGCCGGATCCTAAATATTTCGACTCGCCGATTATTCCGATTGCCGAATTACAGCGACTGCTGCGCTCCAAGGCCGTGCTGCTGCCCGGTGTCAAAGTCAGCTTCACTCAGGAAAAATCCGGCGACACGCAAACCTGGCTCTATGAGCAAGGCCTGCGCGGCTATTTGACTGAAGCCCTGTCGCAATCCGGCAGTGGTGAAACATTGATTCCTCTGTTCGAAGGCGAACAATATGCAAGCCCCGACGCCGAGGGCTTCGCCGAAGGCGAAGGTGCGGCCTGGGTCGTGGCCTGGACGGAGGATGGGAATGTCGTGCGTGAATCCTATGTGAATCTGATCCCCACGCCTGCCGGCGGCACCCATGAATCCGGCTTGCGCGAAGGTTTGTTCGGTGCAGTCAAAAGCTTCGTTGAAATGCACTCGCTGCTGCCCAAGGGTGTGAAGTTATTGCCCGAGGATGTGTTTGCGCGCGCGTCTTTCGTGCTCTCGGCCAAGGTGCTGGATCCGCAATTTCAGGGACAAATCAAAGAGCGCCTCAACTCGCGCGATGCAGTGCGACTGGTCGGCGGCTACTCACGCACTTCGCTCGAGCTGTGGCTGAATCAGCACGTCGATTACGGCAAGAAGCTCGCCGAATTGGTGATACGTCAGGCCCAAAGCCGTTTGCGCTCGGCGCAAAAAGTAGAAAAGAAAAAATCCTCGGGTGTGGCGGTGCTACCTGGCAAGCTCACTGATTGTGAATCCACCGATCTGACGCGTAATGAAATCTTTCTGGTCGAGGGTGATTCCGCCGGCGGCTCGGCCAAGATGGGGCGCGATAAAGAATTTCAGGCCATCCTGCCACTGCGCGGCAAAGTGCTCAATGCTTGGGAAACCGAGCGCGACCGTCTGTTTGCCAATAACGAGATTCACGATATTGCCGTCGCCATCGGTGTGGACCCCCATGGGAAGAATGACACTCCGGATTTATCCGGCCTGCGCTACGGACGTGTCTGCATACTATCGGACGCCGATGTGGATGGCTCGCATATTCAGGTTCTGCTGCTCACCCTCTTCTTCCGTCACTTCCCCAAGCTGATCGAACGCGGTCATATTCATATCGCACGACCACCTCTGTATCGCGTTGATGCGCCGGCGCGCGGAAAAAAGCCTGCGCAAAAAATATACGCACTCGACAGCGGCGAACTGGAAGCGATCGAAGACAAGCTGCGCAAGGATGGCGTCAGAGACGGCGCATGGAGTATTGCGCGCTTCAAGGGCCTGGGCGAAATGAGTGCCGAGCAGTTATGGGAAACCACCATGAATCCGGATACCCGACGCCTGCTGCCGGTGTCACTCGGCGAGCTGGGCCTGAAGGCATCGGAAGATCGTTTCACCATGTTGATGGGTAAAGGCGAAGCAGCAGCGCGTCGTTCCTGGCTGGAAGAGCATGGGAATGAGGTTGAGGCTGATATCTGAGTAAAAGAGCCTGTCAACGCATAACGGGCATGGATCCCAGCTTGCGCTGGGATGACGGCGTTTAAGTCAGCCGATCTAAAAACTGTCATCCCAGCGAAAGCTGGGATCCATCGTTACAAGACAAAGATCATTGAAATAAGTACGAATACATGAGCGATCAAACAAATCTCTTCGAAGCCGCCGCCGATGAAGGTGGCGAATCCCTGACACTGGCGACTTTCGCCGAGCGCGCCTATCTCGACTATGCGATCTCCGTCGTCAAGGGTCGTGCACTGCCTGATGTTTGCGATGGCCAGAAACCAGTGCAACGGCGCATTCTCTACGCGATGGATCAACTCCGACTTGATCCCGCCGCAAAGCCACGCAAATCGGCAGCCGTGGTCGGTGATGTATTAGGCAAACTGCATCCCCATGGCGATCAGTCGGTGTATGACGCCATGGTCCGTATGGCTCAGGATTTCTCGCTACGCTATCCGCTGGTCGATGGACATGGCAATTTCGGTTCACGTGATGGTGACGGTGCTGCTGCCATGCGCTACACCGAAGCGCGCCTGACACCCATCTCGCGCCTGCTGCTCGATGAAATCGACATGGGCACAGTGGATTTTCAGCCCAACTACGATGGCTCGACCGAAGAACCCAAGCTGCTGCCTGCGCGTCTGCCTTTCGTGCTGCTGAATGGCGCGTCGGGCATCGCGGTGGGACTGGCGACTGAAATACCCTCACACAATCTGCATGAAGTCGCCCAAGCCGCAGTGGCACTCATCAAAAATCCCAAGCTCTCGCACGATGAATTGATGGCGCTGATCCCCGGCCCGGATTTCCCCGGTGGTGGCCAGATCATCACGCCTGATACCACCGTCAGCGAGATTTACCAAAATGGCCGCGGCAGTATCAAAGTGCGCGCGCGCTGGAAAATCGAAGATCTGGCGCGAGGTCAGTGGCAGCTGGTCGTGACTGAACTGCCTCCGGGAACTTCGTCACAAAAAATTCTGGAAGAAATCGAAGAGCTCACCAATCCCAAAATCAAACTGGGTAAGAAAAGCTTGTCACCCGACCAGATGGCCAACAAACAAGCGATTCTTGGCGTGCTCGATACCGTGCGCGACGAATCCGGTCGCGATGCGCCGGTGCGTTTGGTATTCGAGCCGAAATCCAAGAATCAGGATCAGGAAGAGTTCAGCAATCTGCTGCTCGCGCACACCTCGCTGGAGAACAACGTCGGTGTGAATCTGGTCATGATCGGTAACGATGGCAAGCCGCGTCAGAAGGGTCTGGGCGACATTCTGCGTGAATGGATCGCGTTCCGCTTTGGCACTGTCACCCGTCGCACGCAGCACCGACTCGCCAAAGTAGATGATCGCATTCACATTCTGGAAGGTCGTGAGGCCGTACTGCTCAATATCGACAAGGTCATCAAAATCATTCGCGAGTCCGATGAGCCCAAGCCCGCATTGATGAAGGCCTTCAAACTGTCCGAGCGACAAGCGGAAGACATTCTGGAAATTCGCCTGCGCCAGCTCGCACGACTGGAGGCGATCAAAGTACAGCAGGAACTCGCCGAACTGCGCAAGGAAAAAGCCACACTGCAGGAACTGCTCGATAATCCGGCCTCGATGAAAAAACTCATCGTCAAGGAAATCGATGCGGACGCAAAACAATATGGCGATGCGCGCCGCACCCTGATCAAAGCCGCAGAAAAGGCTGTTGCCGAGATCAAGATCATTGATGAACCGGTGACCGTCATCATTTCCCAAAAGGGCTGGGTGCGTGCCCGTCAGGGTCACGGCCATGATGCGCAGCAGTTCAGCTTCAAGGCCGGCGATAGCCTGTATTCGACCTTTGAATGCCGCACCACAGATCATGTGCTCGCGTTTGGCTCCAACGGCCGCGTGTATTCCGTGTCGGTATCGCAGTTACCCGGTGCGCGAGGCGATGGTGTACCCATGACCACGCTGGTTGAAGTGGAAGCCGGCACGCGTCTTGTCCATTACTTTGCCGGCACACCTGAAACACCGCTGCTATTGGCATCGACCGGCGGCTTTGGCTTTGCTGCCAAAGCCGGCGACATGATCAGCCGCCAAAAAGGTGGTAAATCCTTCATGAGCATGGACGAAGGCGATGAACCCGTGATGCCCGCCATCATAGGCAAACAAGCCAGCGCGCTGGTCTGCCTATCCGAAAAAGGGCGCTTGCTGGTTTTCGGCATGGATGAGATCAAGACACAAGCCAGCGGTGGACGCGGTGTGACGCTGATGGATCTCGATGCGAATGAAAAGCTGCTGGCAGCGCAACCGATCTCGAAAAAAGGTGTGCGCATACTGGGTACCAGTGCACGCAGTGGCAAGCAGCAGGAAAACACGCTCAGCGGCGCTGATCTCGCACATCACTTCGGCAAGCGCGCTCGTAAAGGCAAGCTGCTGGCGTCGCGCATGAAGGCAACGCGACTGGAAGCCATCGAGTGATGAGTCTGTCGTTCATGGCGAATACCTGTTCCAAAAAATATCTGCATGACGCCTGGCCAGCGCTTGTTTGACAGAATTTCAATTTCCATCATTAGTCATGGAAATTATTCTTTGAGTCATTGAGCGCTGGCAATGCGGTCTTTAGAATGAGTCATATTTGCTCATCAAGAAGGCCTCATGAAACGTCGCCCGTACTTCGTCTTTATTCAATCGCTATTCATCCTTACCGTACTCGCCCTGTTCACACGACAAGCAGACGCACAGGTACTTGATGCATCCATCAACGAGCAAGTGCTCATGTTGCCAGTCACCGAAAACGGCAAGCAGCTGCAATTCGAAACCACTCTCTACAAACCGCCGGGCGAAGGTCCCTTCCCTTTGCTGCTGATGAACCATGGCAAGGAACGCGGCAAACCTGCAACACAAAAAAGAGATCGCTTTCTGGCCATGGGACGGGAATTCGTTAGGCGTGGTTATGCTGTCGCCGTCCCGATGCGCAAGGGTTTTTCGAAATCCGAGGGTGTCTACAGCGACTTCGGTTGCAACATGCATGACAACGGCATGCTGCAGGCAGAAGACATCGAAGCCGCTCTGCGTTCGCTGACGAAAATGTCCTGGGTAGACCATGACCGAGTCATCGTTGCTGGTCAATCCTACGGCGGACTGGCGACCATGGCCTTTGGCACACGGCAGTTCCCCGGTGTGCGAGGCTTGCTCAATTTTGCAGGTGGCCTGCGTATCGATGGTAATTACTGCGACTGGAAAGCTGCACTGGTGACGGCGTTTACCAGTTATGGCAGCAGAACATCACTGCCCAGCCTCTGGTTCTATGGCGAGAACGACAGCTACTTTGATCCTTCGCTGGCCCAACGCCTGCAAACTGCCTATCAGTCAGCAGGCGGATCATCGCAACTCATTGCCTATGGCAGCTTCAAATCCGATTCTCACGGTTTGATCAGCAGTCGTGACGGCATTCCCGTCTGGTGGCCAGAAACTGAACGTTTTCTGCAGCGCATAGGCCTGCCAACCGACATCAACACGCCGATTGGTGAAGCCGCTCGCATCCCAGCGAGTGGATTTGCAGCACTCGATAATGCAGATGCTATTCCCCATCTGACAGAGACAGGTCGCGCGGCCTATCGGCACTATCTGAGTCAGTCATTACCGCGCGCCTTTGCCCTGTCGGCATCCGGTGCCTGGAGCTGGGCTGAAGATGGTGATGATCCACCGTCACGTGCTCTGGCAGCCTGCCAGAAGAACAGCAAGCTGCCCTGCAGTTTGTATTCAGTCGATCAGGACGTGGTGTGGACAGCACCAAAGAACACGGGCGCTGTCGTCGCAGCGGCGCAATGATTAATTCAAGCCACGAGGTCTGTCAAACCGCGCAGGGATTACGCTGGATGTACGCGTGGCTTGAGCATCTGCAAGTCGTTGCCGTATCGCGCTCAGATCCTTCAGATCATGACCGAGAATGATGCGTATTTGCGTACCTGTCTGCTGATTATTCAGACGAAGTTTGGCGTCAATCCCCAAAGCGTCAGCCAGCATTCTGGCATCTTGGGCGAGATTGCCTACATATTCGATGCGAGTAAAACGTACACCAAACTGTTCATGATTCCTGGCGCGCACTACACGCCAGCTTTGTCCATTCAACAATCCCCGCAAGGACCTGGCAAGACCTTGCACACCATTCCCATTCGCCACCTCAATAGCTAATGCAGGTAGTGTGTGCTGTGGCTCACCGTCTTTGGAAACATCAGATCGATTATCTGGAGCGGCGATCTGGATCGCGCTATCGATGACATTCTTGACTTCGCCATTCAACACAACGACTAACGTCGGAATTGCAGACGTGGGTTCACTATCTCCGAAAAAATCAGGCGGAGTGTATGACACAGCGATCCTGGTAGCGGGCTCGGTCAACTGCTTGACTTCGCTGTTAAATCCAATGGCTAACGTCGGGACTGCGCGTGGAGCATCACTGTTTTCCAAAAAATCAGATGGCGTGTGGGCAGCCGTGTTTTCGGCCGCGGACTCGGTGGTGTTCTTGAGTTCGTGATCCAGTACGACATCCGCAGGTTTCTGCACCTTTTGGGGCAGAGGTTCGGGTAAGGTAACGCTATAGCGCAAGACGTATAACCCATCACTCAGGCGCTCTACAGGGTTCACGGATGTGATCGAGACGCTTGGATCTGCCACCGATGTATTTTGAGTTGCCTGAGCAGATGAAGGCTCGTTCAGTGAAAGCAGCAATGCCATTTTCTCTTGGGCAGCCGGATTGGCCGGATCAAGCTCCAGCGCGCGCTCCAGTGCTCTGCGCGCCTCAAGCAGCTGCCCTTTTTTCATCCAGGCATGGCCCAGGTTGATATAGACTTGTGGCAGCTGCGTGTCCGACTGCGCCATGCTGCTCAAGAGCGCAATCGAACGGTCAAGGTCACCGCGCGCACCTATCAGCGCTGCCAAACCGTTGCGCGCTTCTGCATGATTTTTATCCACGGTGAGCGCACTGAGGTAGGCCTGCTCAGCTTCATCGTATCGCGCTTGCAAATGGAGTAGTTTTCCACGAAGGTACTCGCTGTCCGGGTTGATCTGAATTCCCGAATTCATCGAAACCAAAGGCTGAACCGTATCATGAGGCGTACTGACGCAGGCCGGTAGCAGGCTGCTCAGAAGTGCGAGCCACAGCGGTGATGCTCTATTCATTTTGATCTCCTATGATCGGATCATTGGCTCATGGCAGGTAGCAATACCCGTTGTATCTGAATCACAGCAGGTCCGAGCAAGACCAGCATCAGTGTGGGAAAGATCAAAAAAATCAAAGGCATCAGCAGCTTGACCGAGATTTTTGCAGCCGATTCCTCAGCGCGCTGTCGCCGTTGGGTACGCAGATTATCCGAGTGCACACGCAGTGCATCACCGACATTGGTGCCAAATCGATCGGTCTGTATCAGCATCGCGACCAACAGATCGATATCCTCAACCCCCGTTCGCAATGCCAGATGCCTGAGTGCGACCTCCTTGGAAAAACCCGTCCTCAATTCGAGCAAGACCAGCTGCAGCTCTTGTGCAAGCACTTTACTCTTGAGCTCGATTTCTCCGGTCACTCGCAAAAACGCCTGATCCAAGCTCAGGCCGGCTTCGATACAGATGGTGAGCAAGTCAAGAACATCGGGGAAATTTTCGAATATTTCCTGCTGCCGCTGCCGTATGGCGCGATTGAGAAACAGGTTTGGCAAATAAAAACCTATCGCTGCCAACAGGATGAGCAGCAACAGCAAGCGTGCCCCTTCGATTGGCCGCACTGTCTCGTTGGCAAATAAAATTATCAGCGCTGGCATGCTCAGGGCAAGAAGGGTTTTCATGCCAAAGAAAATAGTGGGAACCATAGCGCCACGCCAGCCAGCATGCATGAAGCGTAATCGTATCGGTGATTCCTCCCAACCCTCGGCCGGCAATGCGAGCCTGGCCAGTGGCTGCATGAATCGAAGGAATTGCTGACTCCCCGACTCCGAGGTTGGAGAAGCCTTATCTGCGATGGCTTGTACCGATAAAGCTGCAATTCTCTGCTGCAAGCGATCCGGTAGCAGGAACCTAATCGCCAAAGCAGTAATACCAGCCACAATAAAAAAAATGAGAACGAGAAAGTAAAGAGAGAATTCAGGCATAGTAATCAAACCCTGATACGAATAATGCGATACATCCAGAACCCGCCAAGGATTTGCATGACTGCACTTGCAAACAGGAGCTGCATGCCGGTGGGATCTTTGGTCAGCTTGCCAATGTAATCCGGATTGCTAAACGACAGCAGCACAGCCATGACGATTGGCAGACCGAAAAGAATCCACGCTGAGAGTTTTCCTTCTGCCGACAGTGCACGTATCTGCCTCAAGAATTTCAATCTCTGGCGTACGAGTGAAGCGATATTTCCCATAAGTTCAGAGAGATTGCCACCCGTCTCCCGCTGTATCAATATCGAAATTACGAAGAATCGCAAGTCATCCAGCGGAACACGTTCAGCAAGATTCTGCAGTGCCTGCTGCAATCCAGGTCCATAATTTATCTCGCTCGATACGATGCGAAACTCGTCGCTGATTGGTGCTGGCATTTCATCAGCGACCATCTGCAATGTGGATGGCAACGCGTGGCCAGCGCGCAAACTGCGTGCAATCAGATCGGCGGCTTCCGGTAGCTGGCGTTCGATCAGACTTAATCTTTTTTCACGCTGCCGTGCTAGCAACAGCAATGGACAGGACCCGCAAGCCAAACCACAAGCCAGCGCAAGCATTGAAGACTGCAGCAATACCAGGCTTGACAAGCATCCGATGAACATGAGGGTAAACGAGCGCATCAATAGCTGATCAACGCGCAAGGCGCTTCCTGATTGCCGGAGAAATCTGTCCATCCAAGCGGTACCCGGTATCTTTCTTAGCCATTCTTCGACGACCGAAGATGCCGCCAATGGCCGCTGTAACCACAATGATCCGGATACATCGGCCGCCTGAGCCGAGGGTAACGAAGCTTGTAATCGCTGTTTGGTCCTTCGCGCCGCCTTGCTTTGCGAGGAAAACCACCACTGCCAGCTTGCCTCCACAAAGAATGCTGCAGCGACAAAAATCAGCAGCGCCATCCCGATAAAAATTTTATCCACCATGACGCTGCCTTAATCAAAAATTTGTGTGGGGTCATAGACGGAATCTGGCACACCCACACCAAATTCTTTCAAGCGGTGATCAAATTGCGGGCAAATACCAGTTGCAAAAAACTGCATTTGCACCTTGCCATCACTACTCACACCAAGCCGCCTGAATCCGAAAATTTCCTGCATCGTGATGATGTCACCTTCCATGCCGGTGATTTCCTGCACACTGACCAGACGCCTCGTACCGTCAGTGAGTCGATTCAACTGAAGAACTACCGTGATGGCCGATGCAATCTGCTGCCGCATGGCGCGCACACCTAACTGCGGTCCTGCCATACCGACCATGTTTTCCAGTCGCATCACGGCATCTCTGGGATTATTGGCGTGAATGGTTGCAAATGAGCCTTCATGTCCGGTATTCATAGCCTGCAGCATGTCCAGCGCTTCATCGCCCCGCACCTCTCCCAGAATGATGCGATCCGGCCGCATTCGCAATGCATTCCTGACCAGAGCCCTCTGGTTCACTTCGCCTTTACCCTCAATGTTGGGAGGACGAGTCTCCAGCCTGACGACATGCGGTTGCTGTAGCTGAAGCTCTGCCGCATCTTCAATGGTCAGAATGCGCTCTTGAACCGGTATGAAACTCGACATGACATTGAGCAGAGTGGTCTTGCCACTGCCAGTGCCGCCGGAGATCAATACATTGATACGCGCCTTGACCAGCGCCTCCAGTAGCTGCGCCATGGGTGGCGTTAAGGTCTTCAGGCGTAGCAGATCGTCGATGGTCAGCGGCTGCCGCGAGAAACGTCGTATCGACAGCACAGGACCATCCAGCGCTAGCGGCGCAATGATGGCATTGACGCGGGATCCATCAGGCAGGCGCGCATCCACCATGGGACTGGACTCGTCAATGCGACGGCCCACGCGTGACACGATACGACCAATGATTTTCATGACGTGCTCTGCATCGTGAAAGCGTATCTGCGTCAGTTCCAGCTTGCCATGTCGCTCAACATAGACCTTGCCAGGCGAGTTCACTAGAATATCTGACACCGTTGCATCGTTTATCAGGGCCTCAAGAGGCCCCAAACCCAGCATTTCATTCT
>JACCDJ010406601.1_pt1 | contig 11267 bp, 12 predicted proteins | sample 7444481 | NCBI WGS metagenome assembly JACCDJ01 (sample SAMN15323435, study PRJNA562643) | freshwater metagenome | isolation source: river surface water | place: USA:Blue River Watershed | collected 2017-08-15 | reverse complement strand
GGTGACCACACCGGTTGAGGTTTCGTTGTGTGGATAGACATATGAGTCAACCCCGGCCTCGGCGACAAGCTCGGCCCGAGATCCAGGTTCACTCTTTATAACTGTTGGTGCCGTAAGCCACGGGTTTGTCAAGGCGCTGGCGAACTTAGAGCCAAATTCACCGTGCACCAATGCCTGGGCCTTGGCCTGCACGATGCTGAAAGCGGCGGCATCCCAAAACGCGGTTGAACCACCATTGCCGAGAACCACCTCATAGCCATCAGGGGCTCGGAACAGGCTGGATAGCCCATCGCGAATCTCGCCAACTAGGTTTTTGATCGGAGCCTGGCGGTGACTTGTGCCCATCAGGGCGGCGCCCTCAGTGACAAAGTTAGTCAGTTGGCTGGCTCTGGTGCGGGACGGGCCGCAGCCGAATCTTCCGTCTTTAGGTAGCAGTTCGCTTGGAATTTTGATCTCGGCCATGGCCCAAGTTTAGCTTTGATTTAGCATTAGTCTTGCTAAGCCAAAGGGGGCATCATGACCGATCTAATCGACACCACAGAGATGTACCTGAAGGCGATTTTGGAGCTTGAAGAAGACGGCATTGTTCCGATGCGCGCGCGTATCGCCGAACGTTTGGATCACTCCGGGCCCACAGTCTCCCAAACCGTTGCGCGTATGGAGCGCGATGGCCTATTGCGCGTTGGTGATGATCGCCAATTGGAATTTACCGAGACTGGCCGAGTCACAGCCATCGAGGTCATGCGAAAGCATCGCTTGGCTGAGCGCTTATTGCTTGAAGTAATCGGCTTGGACTGGCACCTGGTTCACGAGGAGGCTTGCCGCTGGGAACACGTGATGAGCGAAGCTGTGGAGCTCAAGATTGCAGCGCTACTCAGCGATGTTTCGCACTCTCCCTTTGGCATGCCGGTGCCCGGGCTGGATTTGATTGGCCTTACCGCATCTCAACCGACCAGCTGTCGTCCGGTGACGGCGGTGGAAAGCGGTGACTACCAGTTGGTTCGCATCGGCGAGCCGGTTCAGGTTGACGAAGAATTCCTGCTTCAGCTGCAAGAGCTTGGGCTCCTGCCGGGCGCAAGAGTGTCAGTGACGGCAGAAAAAACCGGTTGGCTACTGAGTGCATCCGGCAAAGCTGAGGGAATGCTGTTAGATGAGCTGATTGCGTCCCACCTTTTCGTCGGTGAGTAAAAACCTCAGTTATACTGCTTGACGCGGAAGTTCCAATGAAGTTTTCGGAGGATTCCTTTTGACCCATCAAACCGCAGAGGTTCAGCTGGTATCTCGTAAAGAGATGCGCAAGCAGCAGACCAATCTAGAGCGCGCTCGTCGCCCCAGGAATGTTCGCACGCCTGTCACGATGATTGCTGCCATTGGCCTGCTCGCAACTTCAGCATTGCCTTCCTACGGTTTTGACCCTGAGACCACAGCAATGAGCGGGCTCACTCGCGACAATCGACTAGTTGAGTTCTCAGCCCCATCACAGGGGCTTTCGGTTGCCACCGTCCGTGCCGTTGAGTTCTCTCGAGGCGACTACGAACCAGCCGAGGCATCGGAATTCCAGGTCAGCACCACCCGCAGCCGAAACTACACCGGCCCTTCGGCTGAGGATTACTGGGCTAACCCGCGCTACACAAACATTACCTCGGCACTGATCATGAGAACGGCTGCTGAATTGGTGGGTGTTCCTTACGTTTACGGCGGCGAGACCCCAGCTGGCTTCGACTGCTCAGGTTATGTGATGTTTATCTACTCGCAGTTTGGTATTCCGTTACCTCATAGCGTATATCAGCAAGCCAAATTGGGCGTGAAGATAGACATTGAGGACGCAGTTCCGGGTGACATTGTGGTGATGAACGACTACAGCCACAACGGTATCTATGCCGGTAACGGCAACTTCTACCACTCGCCGCAGCCCGGTGACAGGGTTAAGTTAGCTCCGATCTTCACCCCGCGATTCCACATCATCCGCCTGGTTGACATCAACGGTTAATCGATACCAAAACTTCACTTTTTGTTTCTGCGTTTCTGCGCAGATTCGCACCCCTTAGTCGTAATCTTTCGTCAAGTGTTGGCTTGATATCGGCAAGGAGGTGCCAGATGCCCAATAGTTTGCTCGCCAAGCAAGGCAATTGGATTCATTTGCACCAGCATCCCTGCATATCTGGTCGGGATTTTTCGCGCGTCGCATTTTGCGGCGCGTTTTTTATTTCTGGATGGTCACCCCGAAATCCCGCAGGCCGTGCGGGTGGTTTCGATAAAGGAGTAGTCAGTTGCGCACGTTAGTTCTAAATGCAGGTTATGAACCACTAGCCGTGGTCTCGTTCAAGAGAGCACTAATCCTGGTGTTGAACGAAAAGGCCACAATTTTGGCGGGAGCCGAAAAGGGCAAGGTTCACAGCGCGGATCGAGAATTTGAATTACCAACCGTCATCCTGCTGCAGCGCTACGTTCGCATCCCGGGATCTAGAAAGATTCCGGTCTCTAGGCGCGGGGTGCTAAGGCGTGATGGTCACCGCTGTGGTTACTGCGGCAAGAGTGCCAACACCATCGATCACATCCTGCCGAAATCTCGCGGTGGCGCCGATAGCTGGGAAAACCTGGTGGCCTGCTGCCTAAGGTGCAATAACGCCAAAAGCGATAAGACTCCGGCCGAGATGGGCTGGGAGCTCAAACTGACACCAAAGATGCCCACCGGTTTGATTTGGACAGTGCGGGGAGTGGAAAAAGAAGATCCGCAGTGGGAGCCGTTTTTGGGCATGCAGCGTCACGCTGCCTAAGTGGCCTCGATAGAAATCGAACCTACGACACACGGTTTAGGAAACCGTTGCTCTATCCACTGAGCTACGAAGCCAAAATCTAGTACTAGGTTACTCGCAAATTTGAGGGCATTTTCGAATTGACCGCGAAGCTGCAAATCCCAATAAATAACTGATTCCTAGGCCTTCCGAGAGCCGTCCGCACTTTAGTCAAGTTGCCTCTTAGGATTTGGGCGTGGAGCCGCAACTAAGAATCCGCGCTTGGCGCGACGAACTGCAGGGAATTGGTGGAACCAACCCGCTAGTTTCGTTCGAGCTCTCAAGTTTTGGTCAGGTTGATCTGGCTCGTTCGCACCCCGGCGGTTTGGCTCAGCTAGTCTCCTCCCGAAGCACAACGCTAAGCAATTTGGTCCGTGACGGCGTTGCCCAGGCTCGAGCGCACAGCACGGTGCGTCGTATAAAGCTCAAAGCCGAGCGGATCGCAGATAACTTTGGAATCGCCTCGCTGTTTATCGCAGGTGGTTTGGTGGAGGATAAAAACTCTGGTCAAAAGCTCCCGATTTTGCTCTGGCCCACCCACCTGATTTCGAAGGGCGAAGATTACGAAATTCGCATTGACGCAAGGCCTGTGCTAAACCCAGCGTTGACCAAGCTGATTACCGAACATCGTCCAAGTTTCAACCCCAATGATTTACTCGCGGTATCGGTTGGTCAGGGTGACTTGATTCCAATCTCGGTGTTGGCATTGGTTTCTCAGATCCTGCAGGGCCAAGATGTTGAGGTTGAAAAACTACTGGTGCTTGGCAACTTCGTGCCGGATCTGCTCACCACGCAACTTATGCAGCCGGAACAGGACAGCCCACTAATGCTCGAACTCGCGGGTGCTTCTGAGGTGTCAAAGCTGGCCGATGCCGAATCGATTGTCCTGGTGGCCAATGCCGACAGCTCGCAGCAAGATGTTTTGAAAAAGGCGCTCGGTGGCTCATCCTTTGCGGTTGAAACCCTGCCGGGCTGTGGCTATTTGCAGACCGCGGTAAATCTGGTTGCAAACTTGGCTTACGTTGGCAAGCGAGCTTTGATCATCGGCCCTCGGCAGCAGACTCTCGATGAGATGGCTGAGCGCTTAGCCGCCGTCGGACTTTCTGGGTTGGCAATCCGCGAGGGTCAGACCTGGGGCGATGCGGTAAGCGCCATCTCTAGAAACGAAAAAGCACAGCCGGTTGCCCTGGCAGATGCTCTGGCTGCCAAGCAGCAGGCCGAGGCCAAAATTGCAAAGTATTTTGAGTTGGTTGGTCAGCCCGATCAAGAATTGGGCGTCAGCCTGATTGATGCCATGCGGGAATTGGCGGCGCTCGCCGGAAAAACTACCCCGCCAACCAACAATTCGAGAATTCGCACCGATCTGCTGGCAGGTTTGTTTGAGAAGGCAAAGCCGGCCCTGGGCCGCGCACACGACACCGGGGTGTTTAGCTATGGCCCAATGGATTCGCCATGGTTTGGCGCTCGGTTTGAGAACCAGCAGGAGCTGGATGCGGCGCTGAGTGCCGTGAAATCTATCTCGGGCGAAGAATTCCGCACTTTGAGATATCAAATCAACCGCTACCTTGCAGATCAGCGCCTGGTGCAGTGTGACAGCGTTGAACAGTGGGCACGGCAACTGCGGCTTTTAATCGGAATCCGCGAGACGCTTGATAAGTTCCTACCCACTATCTATGACCGCTCGCTAGCGCAAATGATCGAAGCCACCGTACCTAGAACCGAACGCGGTCAGCTCTCCGGTGCTCAGCGCCGCAGGTTCAAAAAGTTAGCTAAAGAGTTCATTCGCCCAGGTGCTTCGATCAGCAACCTCTACCTCTCGCTGCAGCAGGCCGAGCAACAGCGCATCGGCTGGCTGGAAATGAATCAGACTCAGGCTCCGCCAACGGTCCCACTTGGGCTCAATGATGTGCAGGAGAAATTCGAGCGCATCACCTCGGTTTTGGAGCTGCTGCAGCGCCATCTAGATCCAAATCCAGACATCGAATTGCTAACCCGGCTGAGGCTCGATGACCTGGAGGTCAAGATCAACGATCTGGCCACCAAGACTGAGATTCTTGATGGCATGCTGCAGCGCGCACCGCAGGTGGCTCAGCTTGAGGAGCTGGGGCTGGGCAACTTAGTTGTCGAGCTTTGCAAGCTGCACCCGACTCAAGAGCAGGTTGAAAACGAATTCGAATTGGCTTGGTGGCAGTCCGCCCTCGAGTCGATCGTAAATCGCAATCCGAGCATTCTGCAGTACTCGGCAGCTGAGATTGCCAAGCTGGAAACCGAATTTGATCGCTGCGCATCTCAGCTCATCGAGCACGGCAACAGCGAGGTGAAGGATCGCCTAAGTGAGCGCTGGAAGAGTGCAATTGCAAAACATCCAGCGCAGGCCGACAAGCTGCGCAATTTGTTGCGCGCTCGCGAGCTGACCTTACGATCCGGTTACCTCGAATCCGGACCGCTTTGGAATGCGCTGGCAAGTGCAGTTTTACTCTCGCCCTATCGACTTCACGAACTTGCCAAAGATGAGCAGTTTGACGTTGTGGTCATTCTGGATGCGGCATCAACCGCAATGGCGGAAGCCCTTCCGGCGCTATCCAGGGCCAGTCAGGTCATTGCGTTTGGCGACCCGACCCTGGCGTTGGTCGAGGATTTTGACACCGTTGCCAGGGCGAATCAGGGCCACGTTGCACCAAAGCGTCAGGCGAGCTACAGCGCAATTGCAGAGCGTTTCGGTGCACTATCGATTCACCACAGCTACCGCACCGAGGGGCAGGTGCTGGGTCGCTATCTGAACCAAAATTTCTATGGTGACCGTTTGGTTTTGGAACCGGCAGCTGGTCAGTTGTTCGGGTCTCACAATTTTGAGCATGTCCAAATCACCGATGGTTCGGTCGCAACCTCAACCATCGAAGGTGCCACCGAGTCGATGGATGCCGAGGTGTCCAAGGTGGTCGAACTTGTGCTGAACCACGCACGTTGGACCCCGGAGCAATCACTTTGCGTGGTCACTGCTTCACCGGTTCATGCCGAGCGCATCGAGCAGGCGGTTGCAAAGGCGTTGAAAGAGCAAGCCAATTTGGCAGAGTTTTTTGACGCCCACGGGCGGGAGAAATTCCAAGTCGCAACCATGAGCCAGTTCACCCACCGGCTAGCCGACCGAGTGATTTTCTCGGTTGGGTTTGGCAGGACCCCAGAGGGACGCATCTCCGGCACTCTGGGTGATTTCAACTCGGAGTTCGCGGCCCACTGGATGGTCAACACCATTGTTTCGGCTCGTAAGCGCTTGACCGTGGTCTCCTGCTACAACTTTGAGGACTTTGCCGCCGGCAAGCTGCCGGAGAATCAGCGTTGGCTTAAAGACCTAATCGCCCCCAGTTTCCTCAGCGACATAAGAAGCGGAGATCCTGACCCACTTTTGGCCGATCTCTCCAAGCGTCTGAAGAAGCTCGGTTTTAATGTCGCTCTAAATTTTGGCGATCGAATTGGACTTGCGGTTTCTTTTGGAAATAAGGCTGCGGTTGTCGATGCCGACTGGGCACTCAGGGGTCAGAGTTGGGATGAAAAGCTCTGGCTACGACCGGGTCTACTCAAAGCCATGGGGTGGACATACATTCGAGTCCACGCACTTGAAATCTTTGCTCAACCTCAAGAGGTTGCGAATCGTATCGCGAAGCAACTGGGGCTCGACCTTGAACGCAAGGCGCAGCCACTTTTTGAAGAAAAGGCATTCGAAGACACTTCTAGAGCCTGGGGCGATCCGGACGACTCAAACGATCACCGGCTGAATGATGAACGCCCGCCACACTGGGGCTAGTCGGAGCTAGATCCCGAACCCGACTGCGAGTCGGTGCGGTAGAAGCCCGAGCCTTTGAAGGTGACTCCGAGGTTGCCAAATTGCTTGCGGAGTTCACCTGAGCACTTCGGGCAGCTGGTTAGTGCAGCGTCTGAGAATGACTGAAAAATCTCAAAGGCGTGTTCACAGTCCTTGCAGACATATGAATAAGTTGGCATGTTTCCTCCGAGACGATTTTAACTTATTGCCGAGGCTCGAAAGTGGTGGATTGCTGTCGGCGTAACAGCTCCGGTGACCCAAACATCATGGGACTCACTCGGAATCTGCTCGAGCACCTCGGAATCAAACACCACTGCGTACTTCGGTATTCCGGTCACTGATCTAAGGGCGCGATCGTAATAGCCCTTGCCTTTACCCAATCGGTTTCCGTTTTTGTCGACCGCAAGCGCTGGTGGCAAAATCAGCTGCGCGCTGCTAATTGGTTGAGCTTCGCCGGTTGGTTCCAAAATCCCAAGACTTGATGCTTCCAATTCACCAGAGGCAAAAATCAGATCGTCGCCTTCAATTCTTGGCAGCAGCAGAGTCTTACCCAGGGCTTGAACCCAAGCGTTGAATTCTGAGACGTTGGGCTCACTCGGCATCGGAACGTAGCTGGCAATTGAATGCACGTCTAACTCGAGCGCTAGTCTGACCAGGTTTGCCCCCAGCCCCAAGGATGGCTGCGGGCGCGCGGAAATCACCAGCTTGCGAATATCTGATTTGCTTGCAATTGATTCCATAGCGGTAATCTTGCCAGCGTGAACCCAATTCGCCCAATCGCCCACGGCTTTGTGGCACTGCGCCCGGTGGGAAGACGCGATTACTGGCGGTTGCAGTATTTGCTGACCGAGGATCGCGACTGGCTGGAGCCGTGGGAGGCAACTACGCCGGGACTCAGAACGGTTGTGAATGCCGGCTGGATGATTTCGAGTTTGAAATCCCAAGCCCGCCGCGGAACAGGACTGGGGTTTGTGATCCTGTATGAAAATGTCGTGGTCGGGCAGCTCAACGTTGCAAATATTCAGCATGGCTCAGTTTCATCCGCCACCATCGGTTATTGGATATCGCGCGCTGCGGCGGGAAAAAACATCACCCCAACTGCGGTTGCTCTGGCAATCGATTACCTGATGGATGATTTAGGTTTACACCGAATTGAGATCGACATTCGCCCGGAAAATCTTCCCAGCCTCAGGGTGGTTGAAAAACTATCGCTGCGACTCGAAGGCATCAAAGAGCGCTTTATTCATATCGATGGAGCTTGGCGCGACCACAAGGTTTTTGCCATTACCGCCGAGGAGAAAAACGGTTCGATGATTGACCGACTGGCAAACACGCGGAGCCAATAACGCCATTTAGGAACGCTGGCGCATATCTTGTTGATATGGAAAATTCTGTGGGCTTGGGTGGAATCACTTTGGTGGTTGCAGCCGTGGTCTGGTTGGCGATTTTTGTGCCCGGTTTTTCCAAGCGGTCCGAGATCAGGGCCAATTCCAGCATCGTAAAACGTGACGTGAAAATGGCCCGCCAAGCTGCGCCACTGACCGCCGACGAGCGGCTGAGCCGGCTGGTGAACACCCAGAGATTTTTCTCGGTACTTTTCGCACTATTCCTAATTGGCAGTATTTCAAGCGCTGTCGCTGCAACCGCAAATGCTGGTTGGTGGTTATCCGCAGTGTTTACCGGCACTTTGGCCATCTTAAGCATCTTGGTTTCTAAGGCGGCTTCGGTTCAGGCAGCTGCCATCGCATCGAAACTTCACCGCACTCGCCAAGAAGTTAGAAAGAAAGCTTCTGCTCAGCGACCAGTGGTTGAAAATCGCACCTGGGAGCCTAACCCGATCCCAGCCCCACTGAACCAACCAAGAGTTGGTGAATTGGTTAACAACCTCGCAGACGTGGTTGAAATCCAAAGACCTGAGAATGTTTTCGACGGTAAAGAATTAGACGCGATACTCGCAAGAAGACGCGCAATCTAATTCAGGCGTTAAGCTATTTCTCAGTTATCCCCCACACAAATGACAAACGGAGCGCGCAAAAATAATGGGACTTTTAGACTCAGTAAAGAGATTTTTTCAGAAGACTTCTGAAGTAACGGTCAAGGAAGCAGCCATCTTGGCTGACGAAGCTGGCAAGGCTGCTAACAAGGCTGCCGAGGAGGCTCGCAAGGCCGGCAGCAAACTAGCCGCCGAGGCTTTGACTGAGGTTGAGAAGGCAGCAAAGACTGTTGCCAAGTCTGCCTCAACCGCGAAGAAGAAGACCACTGCTGCGGCCAAGAAGCCTGCTGCAAAGACCACCGCGGCCAAGAAGCCAGCGGCCAAGAAGCCAGCAACCACTGCAGCTAAGAAGCCTGCTGCTAAGCCAGCCGCAACCGCTGCAAAGAAGCCTGCTGCTGCAAAGGCCACCGCTGCTAAGAAGTCTGCCGCTAAGCCAGCTGCCAAGACTGCTGCTAAGCCAGCTGCAGCGAAGTCGACCGCTGCAAAGAAGCCGGCTGCTGCAAAGACCTCTGCCGCTAAGAAGCCAGCGGCCAAGAAGCCTGCTGCTAAGTAATTAGCTCAGCACGTATCCCACCGATTCGACAAGCGTCGGGTGTTTGAAAACAAACCCCGTCTGCTCGAGTCGGTGGGATTTCATTTTCTGGGAGCAAAGAAGCAATTCGTCGGCAGCCTTACCGATCAGCAAGCGCATCGCGAACGCTGGCACTCTGAGCAAGGTTGGGCGCTTTAGTTGCCGACCAAGCTCTTTGATGATCTGCTCGCAGGTCGCCGGCTGAGGAGCCGTGAGGTTGTATGCGCCAGATGTCGACTCATTTTCGATCAGGTGAATAATCGCCCGGGCCTGATCGTCAAGAGAGATCCAAGCCCACCACTGCTTACCTGAGCCCAAAGCGCCACCGATGCCGAGTTTGATCAGTGGCAATAGTTTTCCCAGCGCGCCGAGCTTCTTGCTCATCACCATGGTGGTGCGAACCAAGACCACGCGAGTCTTTGCTTGCTTGGCCAACTCTTCCCAGTTGTATGCCAGGTCAGCCAGGAAGCCCTCGCCCTTGGGGGCAGATTCATCCAGCCACTTATCGCCCTGATCACCATAGATTCCTGAGGCGGAACCGGAGATCAGCACCTTGGGTGGATTGGGGCAGGCGTTGATGGCATCGACCAAGGTCTTGGTTGAGTCCAGGCGCGACGAGATTAGCTCCCGCTCATATTTCTTGGTCCAGGGGATCTTTCCGGTTGTGGCGCCCGCGAGGTTAATAACGGCATCGATGTCAGCCAATAGGTTTGGGTCCAGCGGGGTTACTCCAGGAGCCCAAAACATCTCATCTGCTGACCTGGCGGGTCTGCGAACCAAACGGACTACTTGGTGGCCAAGTGCAGTCAGCTGCTGATTAAGTTCTGTGCCGATAAGGCCGGATGCTCCAGAAATGAGGACTTTCACTGAGCTACCTCGCAATCTTCTCTAAATACCTACAATTGGTGTCGGACGATTATTCCGCACTCGCGGGATTGGAATGGAAATAATGCAGGTAGAGCTCTGGGTTTGGGCTGTCACAATCGGTGTTTTGAGTGCGATTCTGATTGCAGATTTCGTCTATCAGTTCAAAAAGCCTCACGAACCAACCTTCCGTGAATCGGCGATTCAGGTAAGCATCTACATCACCCTCGCCCTGCTTTTCACCTTCGTGATCGGTGGCGTTTGGGGTGGCCAATATGCCGCCGAATACATCGCCGGCTGGGTGACTGAATACAGCTTGTCGGTGGACAACATCTTCGTCTTTTTGATTATCTTCACTCAGTTCGCGGTGCCAAAGCGACTTCGCAGCCAGGTGCTGCTAATCGGTATTGCCATTGCGCTGGTTTTGCGACTGATCTTTATCGTGCTAGGTGCAGCGTTTATCGAGCGCTTTAGCTGGGCGTTCTACGTCTTCGGTGCATTCTTGATCTTCACTGCCATCAAGCTGGTAATCGAGACCTTCCACGAGGGTGAAGAGGACCGCAACGAGGCTGGCGGCATGACCAAGCTAATCTCCAAGTTGATTCCAACTACCACCGAGTATCACGACAACCGCTACCGCATCAAGCAGCACGGCAAGTGGGTTTACACCCCGCTACTTTTGGTGATGCTTTCGATCGGATTTACCGACCTGCTATTTGCACTGGATTCGATCCCAGCGGTCTACGGTCTCACCAACGAGCCATACATCGTGTTCGTAGCGAATGCCTTTGCCCTGCTTGGCCTTCGTCAGCTTTACTTCTTGCTCGGTGGCCTGATGGAGCGCCTGAAGTACCTATCAATCGGCCTAAGCATCATTTTGGCCTGGATCGGTGTGAAGCTTGTGGTTCACGCGCTGCACAAAAACGAGTTGCCATTTATCAATGGCGGTCAGCATGTTGAGGTAATCCCAGAGATTTCCACCGAACTATCGCTCGCGGTAATCATCATCACCTTGGTGATCACCACCATCTGGTCACTTGCGGTGACTGGCAGGGAAGCGAAGAAGAAGGCCTAGTTCTTGGCGCTGGTCCTGACAATCAGCAGGGCGGCAAGCAGGGTGAAGGCTCCAAATACCACCGAGACCAACAGCGCAGCCTCTGGGCTGATGATCTCAATGGAAATACCGGCCAGCGCACTGCCGGCGGAAAAGCCCACTAACTGACC
>JACCDJ010360516.1_pt1 | contig 11275 bp, 6 predicted proteins | sample 7444481 | NCBI WGS metagenome assembly JACCDJ01 (sample SAMN15323435, study PRJNA562643) | freshwater metagenome | isolation source: river surface water | place: USA:Blue River Watershed | collected 2017-08-15 | reverse complement strand
TTCTTTTTCCATTGCAACATGGTTGCTTCCGCTACAGACTCAGACAGCTGAGGAACTTTTACTTCTACGATAGCCATTTCAATTCTTTCTAAATAGGTTCAAGTGATGTTTGCAATGGACCTTATTTGGTCAACACAAAGCCTTTGATCTTGCCGAATGCGCCGTCAACCAACGCTTTTTGTTGCTCTTGGTGAAGGTGTGAATAACCCACAGCAGGTGAGGCAGAAGCAGCTCGACCGGAATAACCCAAGCGCTGACCTTCAGACATGTTTTCGTGGATGTAATGCTGCACAAAGAACCATGCACCCTGGTTTTGTGGCTCGTCTTGCGTCCACACCAACTCAGTGGCGTTGGGGTATTTTTTCAATTCAGCCGCAAAAGCTTTGTGAGGGAATGGGTACAGCTGCTCGACTCGCAAAATCGCTGTGTCATCGGCACCCAATTCTTCACGCTTCTTGACCAAGTCATAGTAGACCTTGCCTGAGCAAACCAAAACACGTTTGACCTTGTCAGCTTTGAGTGCTTTGCTTTCAGGAATGACTGTTTGGAAGCCACCCTTTGTGAACTCAGACAAAGGCGATGTAGCGTCTTTGTTACGGAGCAAAGATTTTGGTGTGAAGATGATCAATGGCTTGCGCAAATTGCGAACCATTTGACGACGCAACACATGGAAGATTTGGCTGGCAGTGGTTGGTTGAACAATTTGCATGTTGGTGTCGGCAGCCAACTGCATGAAACGTTCCAAACGTGCCGAGCTGTGCTCTGGGCCTTGGCCTTCGTAACCGTGCGGCAACATGAGCGTCAAGCCATTCACACGGCCCCACTTCACTTCGCCAGAGGCAATGAACTGGTCAATGACCACTTGCGCACCATTGGCGAAATCGCCAAATTGCGCTTCCCAAATGACCAAGGTATTGGGGTCGTTAGACGCGTAGCCGTATTCGAAACCAAGGACAGCCTCTTCCGACAAGATGGAGTCAATCACAACGAAGGGCGCTTGCTTTTCTGACACGTTTTGCAATGGCACGTAGGTGCCTGTGTCCCACTTTTCACGATTTTGATCGTGAATCACAGCATGACGGTGCGTGAAGGTGCCACGGCCGCAATCTTCGCCTGATAAACGCACGGGGTAACCGCTGGCAACCAAAGATGCAAAGGCCATGTGTTCGCCCATGCCCCAGTCAACGGGAATATCGCCTCGTCCCATGGCGGCACGGTTGTCATACACATTCTTCACCAGCTGATGCGGTGTCACTGTGCTTGGCAAGGTGGTGATCTTCTCGGCGATGCGCTTCCACTCAGCCATTGGAATGGCAGTGGCACCAGCATCGGTCCACTTTTGGTTGAGGAAAGGTGCCCAGTCAACGGAGAACTGTGTTTTGAAATTGGTCAATACAACTTCATCTTCAGTGTGCTTACCAGCATCGAGGGCCGCACGGCAGGCTTTGACCATGTCGTCACCCAAGGTGTCGCCCAAACCTTGTGCAGCAAGTCGATCCGCATAAAGCTTTCTGGTGCCAGGGTGAGTCGCAATTTTCTTGTACATCAAAGGCTGTGTGAGGCTCGGTGTATCTTGCTCGTTATGACCCAATTTGCGGAAGCAAATAATGTCAAGCACCACATCTTTTTTGAACGTCATGCGGTATTCGAGCGCAATTTGCGTAGCCAACACAACGGTTTCTGGATCGTCTGCATTGACGTGCAAAACCGGCGCTTCAACCATCTTCACAATGTCAGTGCAATACACGGTAGAACGCATGTCGCGAGGATCTGACGTGGTGAAACCAATTTGGTTATTGATGATGATGTGAACCGTGCCGCCCGTGGAGTAACCACGAGTTTGCGCCAGTGCCAAGGTTTCTTGGTTCACGCCTTGGCCAGCAAAAGCAGCGTCGCCGTGCACCAAAACTGGCAACACTTGTTTACCTTGTGGGTCGGCACGACGGTCCATGCGCGCACGAACGGAACCTTCTACAACTGGGTTCACAATTTCTAAGTGGGATGGATTGAAGGCCAACGACAAGTGAACAGGTCCACCCCGTGTGCTGATGTCTGAGCTAAAGCCTTGGTGATATTTGACGTCGCCTGCTGGCAAGTCTTCAGGGGCTGTGTGATCGAATTCAGCAAACAGGTCTTTGGGCAGTTTACCCATGGTGTTGACCAACACATTCAGTCGACCACGGTGCGCCATGCCAATGACGATTTCTTGAACGCCTTTTTCACCAGCGGACTGGATGAGCTCGTCCATGGCGGCGATAAACGTTTCACCGCCTTCCAATGAGAAACGCTTTTGACCGACATATTTGGTGTGGAGAAAACGCTCCAAACCTTCAGCAGCTGTCAAACGATCGAGAATCTGTTTTTTCTGATTGACGTTGAAGTTGGGCTTGCTGCGAATGCTTTCCAACTTTTGTTGCCACCAACGCTTTTCAGCTTGTTCGGTGGTGTACATGAATTCTGCGCCCAAGGTACCGCAATAGGTTTCACGCAATGCATTCATCAATTCGCGCAAAGGCATTGAGTTCTTGCCAAAGAACGTGTTGCTGGTATCGAACACTGTTTCTTGATCTGCATCTGTGAAACCGTAAAAAGCCGGGTCAAGATCAGGAATGTTGGGACGCTCTGTGCGTTTCAAGGGATCGAGGTCTGCCCATCTTTGTCCCACGTTGCGGTAAGCGGCAATGAGCTGTTGCGCTGCTGTACGTTTACGACCCATTTCGGCATCGGCACTGGCCATGACAACTTTGGTGCCACCTTGTTTTGCGCGCTCAGCAAAAGCATTGATAACGGGCAAATGCGGGACATCTTTGGCGGAAGAGCCATCGACTGCAGGAACGTGTTGCAAGGCGTCGAAGTATTCGCGCCAACTGTCGGGAACGCTGCCTGGATTGGCCAGGTAGTTTTCGTACATTTCCTCGACGTAAGGCGCATTGCCTCCGAAGAGATAGGTGTTGCCTTGATAGGCATCGTAGACGGACTTTGTCTCACTCATTTTTCGCTGACCTTCGTTCCCCTTCAGGGAACATTAGTTGGTTGATTTACCTTCCGCGACACGGCTGTACCGGTTGGCGGATGCGACTGTGGCATGGGAAGGGCCTAAGTAACTGGCGGATTATCACATTGAATGAGGGTGCACGGTAGCTTTTTATGACAAAACGGGGAGAATTTGCATCCTCCCCGTCAGTCTTATGTCAGCCATCCTTGAATCATCGGTTCATCGGTGATTATTTAAGCCTTCACTAAATCGGAAATTTGAAGCAATGCTGAAGGGTCATCCATGGTGGTGAGGTCGCCAGGATCCCGGCCTTCGCACACTGCTTGAATGGCGCGGCGCAACAATTTGCCGCTTCTTGTTTTGGGAAGCACTGAGACAAATCGAACACGGGCAGGTCTCGCAACCGCACCGAGCGAGTTGTCGACCACCTTCATGATTTCGCCCTCTAGCTTGAGCAAAGCCTGTGCGTCATTGAGCAAAGTCCCATCTTTGAGCACGGCAAACGCCATGGCGACTTGACCTTTGAGGTTGTCGGCCACACCAACCACTGCAACCTCAGCCACAGCGGCATGTCCTGAAATACTTTCTTCAATTTCACGCGTACCCAAACGGTGTCCCGCCACATTGATCACATCATCGGTTCGACCCAAAATGAAGAAATAACCATCTTCATCCTTAATGCCCCAGTCAAAGGTCGAATACACCATCTTGCCCGGCACTGTGGTCCAGTAGGTTTTGACAAAACGGTCGTCATCGCCCCAAACTGTTTGCAAACAACCCGGTGGCAAAGGACCTTCAATGGCGACAACACCTTTTTGGTTGGGCTCAGTCAGTTCTGCACCCGTTTGATCGTCCAGCAATTTGACGTCATAGCCATAAACGGCCTTGCCGGGCGAGCCAAACTTACTAGGTGTTTTTTCAATGCCATTGCAAACCGTCAAAATAGGCCAGCCAGTTTCGGTCTGCCAGTAGTTGTCGATGATGGGTTTGCCCAAGCCCTCAGAAATCCATTTCGCGGTGGGTTCGTCCAAGGGTTCACCTGCCAAGAACAAAGCTTTCAGGCTCGACAAATCGTATTTGGTGAGCAACGCAGGATCTTGTTTTTTCAACACACGAATGGCCGTTGGTGCGCTGAACATGACGGTTACTTTGTACTTCTCGACCAAGCTCCACCAGATGCCGCCATCTGGACGTGTGGGCAGTCCTTCGTACATGATGGTGGCCATCCCACCAATAAGCGGGCCATAGATGATGTAACTGTGACCAACCACCCAACCAATGTCGCTGGTGCAAAAGAAAGTTTCGCCGGGCTGACCACAAAAGATATTGGGAATGCTAGAGGCCAAAGCCACTGTGTAGCCACCTGTGTCGCGTTGTACGCCTTTGGGTTTGCCTGTTGTACCCGAGGTGTACAAGGTGTAACTGGGGTGTGTCGAATCGACCCACTCACATGGCACCACATCGTTCATGTGCTGAGCACGCAAGTTGGACCACAACAAATCACGACCTTCCGTCATGGCCATTTTGGCCAATCCACGGTCAACCAACACGAGCGATTCAGGTTTGTGGGCAGACAAGCGAATGGCCTCGTCTAGCAAGGGCTTGTATTCAACCACTTTGCCGCCGCGTGATCCGGCATCTGCACTCACAATCAATTTGGGGCTGGCATCTTCAATGCGCGAAGCCAAAGAACCTGATGCAAAACCACCAAACACCACAGAGTGGATGGCACCAATGCGAGCACAAGCCAACATCGCAAAAGATGCCTCAGCAATCATCGGCATGTAAATCAGGACGCGGTCGCCTTTTTTAACACCCAATGACAAGAACGATGCGGCCATGCGCTGAACTTCGGCATGCAATTGGCGGTAGGTATAAGTGACTTCTTGGTCTGTTTCTGTCGAGATAAAAATCAAGGCAGGCTGATCGCCACGGTCTTTCAAATGACGGTCCAAGGCGTTGTGGCACAGGTTGGTTTCCCCTCCTTTGAACCATTTGGCAAAAGGAGGATTGCTGTAGTCACAAATTTCTTGGGGTTGTTTGTGCCACTCAATTTGTTTGGCCTGCTCGGCCCAAAACGCATCGCGATCCTGAATGGAACGCTGGTGGAAATCTGCATATTGACCCATGGTTTCTCCTAATGCTTGACGACAGTCAGTGACAAAGTTTGATCATCAATCAGGGCGTAATCGATGTCAAAGCACTTGTTCATTTTGCTTGATCTTCTGAATTCATAATTATTCATGAGGGACTTTCGGCAAACTGACTTTGGCATTGAAAATACCTCTTAGCTAGCTTTAAACCAAGTCTTTGATCCAACTTTGGACTTGTTTGAAGTCTTGGTGCTCCGCAGAACGTAGCCACTCAAATAGAACCATTTCCGTGGTCAATAACTCAGCACCAGCCCCTGCCAAACGATCAAAGGCAGCATCACGATTGCGGTCTGATCTGGAAGCACATGCATCTGTCACGACCCAAACTTCAAATTCATCCTCAAGCAAATCAAGGGCCGTTTGCATCAAGCAGACATGCGCTTCGCAGCCTGCAATGACAACGGAGGGTCCATTTTCAGGCTCAGGTGGTTTTTGTAAATGACGAGGCAAGCTCCTTGCATTGCCTTTGGGTGCTGCTGGTGGCGGCGGGCTCAACCATTCACCCAAACCCTCCTCCACAGCACTGAAAGCCATTTTGGCCAACACCTTTTGGCAATGTTGACGAATTTCTGGTGAGACTTCACCCAATCCAGAGGGATTCTGTGCAGTCGCCCAAACAGGAACATTCAGTAATTGGGCGGTTTTTGCCAGTACTTCTGCGCGTTTCCAAACAGCAGCGCCATCTTTCATGGCGGGCAATAACTTCAATTGGTAATCGACTAAAACCAGCTGGGATGATTCGACTTCAAGCAACATATTGAGACCTTGGTACTAAGTATTGAACATTCTCGAACAGAGTGACATCAGATTTATGTGTGTGCCAACAAGAGATGGCATTAAACTGACACGTTATGCGATTGATTCTATGTGCACTCTCGTTGATAACCTCGGTAGCCTTTGCGGCGCCTGCTGAGGATGAGCTCGAGCGCCTGATCAAAGAGCGTGGCTTAGTGACTCAAATCACTGAACAATTGAGCCAGCAAATCAGCAACCAACTTGGGGGCCCGCTTCAATCGGCTAGGAGTACTTTTGGCGGCCGCGCCTCGGAACTCGTCATTCAAGCCATGGGGCTTCTCGGCGTACCTTACAAGCGTGGCGGCACATCTGAGGAAAAAGGATTTGACTGCAGCGGCTTTGTTCGCCACATGTTTGAGAAATCAGTAGGCCTGGTGCTACCGCGCAGAGCCGAAGAGCAAGCCAAAGTCACTGAAGAAATTAATCGGAGTGAACTCAAGCCCGGCGACTTGGTATTTTTCAACACCATGAAACGTACGTTCAGCCATGTCGGTATTTACATCGGTGATGGCAAGTTCATTCACGCCCCAAGACCCGGCAAATCAGTGCGGGTCGATGACATGCGAGAAGCCTATTGGCAAAAAAGATTTAACGGTGCAAGACGGGTTCAATCTGACAAGTTGCAAGCTGACACGGCATCCAATTAATTGCCATGGGGCATGTTCAAACCTTGACATAAAAAAACCGCCCAAGGGCGGTTTTTTTTAAAGTCCTGAAGCTTATTTCTTAGAAGGTGGTAAGTCTGTGCAACTGCCATGGGCCACTTCTGCGGCCATGCCAATGCTCTCGCCCAATGTGGGGTGTGGATGAATTGTTTTACCAATGTCAACCGCATCAGCCCCCATTTCAATGGCCAGTGCAATTTCGCCAATCATGTCACCAGCATGTGTGCCCACCATACCGCCGCCTAAGATCTTGCCGTGACCATGCGCCTCGGGTGAATCATCAAACAACAACTTGGTGACACCTTCGTCACGCCCATTCGCAATGGCGCGCCCCGAAGCGGTCCAAGGGAACAATCCCTTCTTAACTTTGATGCCCTGTGCCTTGGCTTGGTCTTCTGTTAAGCCAACCCAAGCCACCTCTGGGTCGGTGTAAGCCACACTGGGAATTACGCGGGCATTAAATGCACTGGCAGCCAATTCTTTGTTGCCCTGAATTTCTCCGGCGATGACTTCAGCGGCCACATGCGCTTCATGAACGGCCTTGTGAGCCAACATGGGTTGACCAACAATGTCACCAATGGCAAAGATATGAGGCACATTGGTCCGCATTTGAATGTCAACCGGAATAAAACCGCGGTCAGTGACACTGACCCCTGCTTTATCAGCTGCAATTTTTTTACCGTTGGGTGTGCGGCCCACAGCCTGTAAGACCAGGTCATAAACTTGCGGTGCAGGCGCAGCAACGCCCTCCACTGCAGATTCAAAAGTAACCTCGATACCCGCATCGGTTGCCTTGGCACCCACCGTTTTGGTTTTGAGCATGATGTTGTCAAAACGATGGGCATTCATTTTTTGCCAAACCTTGACCAAATCTCGGTCAGCGCCTTGCATCAAACCGTCCATCATTTCGACCACATCTAAACGTGCGCCAAGTGTGCTGTACACCGTCCCCATTTCGAGCCCGATGATGCCGCCGCCCAAAATTAACATCCGCTTTGGCACTTCCTTCAATGCCAATGCGCCTGTGCTATCGACCACGCGGGGATCGTTTGGCATGAAGGGCAAACGAACTGCTTGACTGCCAGCGGCAATGATGCAATTCTTAAATGCGATAACTTTTTTCGCGCCGGTTTTTTCTTGGCCCGTGCCAGTGGTTTCTTCGACCACGACATGGTTGGCACTGATAAATTCGCCCACGCCACGGACTGTCGTTACTTTGCGCATCTTGGCCATCGCGGCCAAACCGCCCGTCAATTTGCCAATGACTTTTTCTTTGTGCGTTCGCAGTTTGGCAATGTCCACTTTGGGCGAGCCAAAATCAACACCTAAATCGGCCATGTGACTGACTTCATCCATGACAGCGGCCACATGCAACAAAGCTTTAGAAGGGATGCAACCGACGTTCAAACAAACGCCACCCAAAGTGGCATAGCGTTCAACGATGATCACCTTGAGGCCCAAATCGGCGGCGCGAAACGCTGCAGAATAGCCACCTGGCCCAGCACCAAGCACCAGTAAATCGCACTCAAGATCGACAGCACCGCTGTAGGTTGATGCGTTTGCCGTAGCAACAGCCACGGGCGTAGTTGGCGATGGCGCAGCTGATGGTGCAACAGATGAACTGGCTGCTGGAGGGGCGGAAGCAGGCGCTGGTGAAGCTGATGCTGCAGAAGACTCACCTTCCAAAACCAGCACAACACTGCCCTGTTTGACTTTGTCACCCAGCTTCACTTTAAGCTCTTTGACAACACCCGCTTGTGAGCATGGAATTTCCATGGAAGCTTTGTCAGACTCCACAGTAATCAAGCTTTGCTCGGCTTTCACCACGTCGCCAGGTTTGACCAGCAATTCAATGACCGCGACTTCATCGAAATCGCCAATGTCAGGTACTTTGATATCAATCAATGCCATGTCTCATCCTCTCAAAGTAGAACTCGGCGGAAGTCACCAAGGATTTGACCTAAATAAGCATTGAAGCGCGCAGCTGCGGCACCATCAATGACGCGGTGGTCCCATGTCAAAGACAAAGGCAGCATCAACCGGGGAACGAATTGTTTGCCATCCCAAACGGGTTCATGCGTGCTTTTGCAAACACCCAAAATGGCCACTTCTGGCGCATTGATGATGGGCGTAAAGTATTTGCCACCAATGCCACCCAAACTGGAAATTGTGAAAGTTGCGCCTGTCATTTCCGCGGGGCTCAACTTACCATCGCGTGCCTTCTTGGCCAACTCACCCATTTCTTGGCTGATTTGCAAAATACCTTTTTTATCGGCGTCTTTGATCACAGGCACCATCAAACCATTGGGCGTGTCGGCAGCAAAGCCAATGTGCCAGTAGTTTTTGTAGACCAAGGCATCGCCATCCAAAGAGCTGTTGAACTCAGGGTATTTTTTCAATGCCGCAACGCAGGCTTTGATCAAAAAGGCCAGCATGGTCACTTTGATGCCCGACTTCTCATTTTCTTTGTTGGTAGAAACACGGAAGGCTTCCAGTTCAGTAATGTCCGCATCGTCGTGATTGGTGACCGCTGGAATCATGATGGCGTTGCGCAACAAGTTGGCGCCACTGATCTTCTTGATGCGACCCATTTCTTTGCGCTCAATGGGACCAAACTTAGCAAAGTCGACCTTGGGCCAAGGAATCAATCCCAATGCGGCACCATCACCGCCTGCAGACGATTTAGGTGCTTGAGCGGCTTGTGCTTTGGTTTGTGTGGCTCCGGCCATCACGGCTTTCGTGAAAGCCTGAACGTCATCTTGCGTGATCCGGCCTTTCGGTCCATTGCCTTTAACCTCTTCTAAAGGAACGCCCAGTTCTCTCGCAAATTTACGAACTGAGGGAGATGCGTGAGGCAATCCAACTGTGGGTGCGCCGGGATTGTGTGCTGGCGCAGCCGAAACGGATGCTGCCACTTGAGCGACTTGCGCAACAGGCGCAACTTGCGATGCAGCCACCACAGCCGTGGCAGTATTGGCTGCAACAGAAGTTGTCGCAACACTTGGGGCTGCCGCAACGCTGCCTTCCAAAATGGCCAGCAAGTCGCCTATATTGACCTTGTCGCCAATCTTGACTTTCAATTCCTTCAAGACACCCGCCGCTGAGGATGGGATTTCCATGGCCGCTTTGTCTGATTCGACAGTAATGAGCGATTGCTCCATCTTGATGGTGTCGCCAGGTTTGACGAATATCTCGATGACCGCTACGTCTTTGAAATCACCAATGTCTGGTACATGCACTTCAACGGGTCCTGATATTGCAGACGCCGCTGCTGCAGTTGCAGGCGCGGGTGCGGCAACAACGGGTGCTGCTGCAGGTGCAGCAGCAGAAGCGACTGGCGCGCTTGCAGGTGTTGCGTTGTCCCCTGCGGCCTCCACCAACAAAACCACCGAACCTTGTTTGACTTTGTCCCCTAACTTCACGCGCAGCTCTTTCACGACGCCAGCTGTAGAGGAAGGAATTTCCATTGAGGCTTTATCTGACTCGACGGTAATCAATGACTGCTCAGCCTTGACGGTGTCACCCACCTTGACCAAAAGTTCAATGACTGCGACTTCGTCGAAATCACCGATGTCTGGAACTTTGACTTCTACCAATGCCATGTGTGTCTCCAAATCTGTTGATCAAGCGTACAAAGGATTGACCTTGTCGGTCTTGATGCCATATTGCTTCAATGCTTCTGCAACTTTGGCAACCGGTACTGCGCCCTCTTCGCTTAAAGCTTTGAGCGCTGCCACCACGATGTAGTAACGGTTGACTTCAAAGTGCTCACGCAATTTGCTACGGAAATCACTGCGTCCAAACCCGTCTGTTCCAAGCACTTTGAAAGTGCGGCCTTTTGGAATGAAAGAACGAATTTGTTCAGCATAGTTTTTCATGTAATCGGTGGATGCGATAACAGGGCCATCGTGCTTGGCCAACTGCTGTGCAATAAATGGGACTCGCGGTGTTTCTAATGGGTTGAGCATGTTGAAGCGCTCAACATCTTGACCATCACGTGTCAGTTCATTGAAGCTAGGGCAACTCCAAACATCCGCAGCAATGCCCCAGTCTTTGGCCAACAATTCTTGGGCTGCCAAGGACTCTCTCAAAATGGTGCCGGAGCCCATCAATTGAACACGCGTCTTGTTTTTACCACCGGCCTTGCACAGGTACATGCCCTTGATAATTTGTTCTTCTGTACCAGGGGTCAAGCCAGGCATGGCGTAGTTTTCATTCAACAAGGTTAAGTAGTAGAAAACGTTGTCTTGTTTTTCTACCATTCTCTTTAAACCATGGTGCAAGATCACGCCAACTTCGTGCGCAAAGGTGGGGTCGTAGCTGATGCAATTTGGAATGGTGCCAGCCAAAATGTGGCTGTGGCCGTCTTCGTGCTGCAAACCTTCGCCATTCAAAGTGGTACGGCCTGAAGTGCCACCCAGCAAGAAGCCACGCGCTTGCATGTCGCCAGCAGCCCAAGCCAAATCGCCAATGCGTTGGAAGCCAAACATCGAGTAGTACACATAGAAAGGCACCATGATGCGGTTGCTGGTGGAGTAACTGGTTGCTGCAGCAATCCAGCTTGACATACCGCCCGCCTCGTTAATGCCTTCCTGCAAAATTTGACCCGCTTTGTCTTCCTTGTAGTACATCACTTGGTCTTTGTCGACCGGTGTGTATTGCTGACC
>JACCDJ010094153.1_pt1 | contig 11275 bp, 7 predicted proteins | sample 7444481 | NCBI WGS metagenome assembly JACCDJ01 (sample SAMN15323435, study PRJNA562643) | freshwater metagenome | isolation source: river surface water | place: USA:Blue River Watershed | collected 2017-08-15 | reverse complement strand
GCCCGGATGGCGGAACTGGTAGACGCGCACGACTCAAAATCGTGTGTCCTCGTGACGTGTGGGTTCGATTCCCACTCTGGGTACTAAAAGAATCGAAAAAGACAGAGCTTAGGCTCTGTTTTTTTTTGATAGCTATTTTTAATATCAAAAACGTTTGGATTACTCCAAGAATCAAATGAGTGTTTGGGTTAATCGATTGTAAACTTTGGTTAGCATGTAGCTCTTCACAAGGTTCCCGAATTCTCTGTCATCCATCATTTTGGTGAATATATCTTGATTTTGTTCCATTCTAATAATGAGTTTATCCAAGAACAGTTCGTCAAAACCAAATTTGAAGTTCTCTATTGGATTGTTCAATGCTTGTTCTTTTAGTCCTGAATGGATAACTAGTTCTTCCTCTATTTGATCGAAGAATAGTTTATCAGCTGCATTGAATTCTGTTTGGAATTTTTTGTTCAGAACTTCTATAATTTCAGAAAGATTGGCTTGTTCCTCTTTGGTCATTCTGATACCTCCTTGACCTCCTCCATCTAATTCATAAATGCCCTGACTTTCCATAACAATGCGGTGCTCTGCAATCTTTTGCAGTCTGTAGTATTCCAATGTAACCTCATCACCCAATTTAAATCTATCAGATTGCGCAGTGCGCGGGAGTTTCTTCATCAAGAATCTAGAATACGTAAAGAGCTTCTCCAATTCAACATCAGAGAATGGCATAATCTGGGTTAAGAAGCTATAGGTTCTGCAAAAGGTCTGAAGGGTATTCTTAAAATCATCCTTGTTGACCAATGTACCCATGGCATCATCTTTCTCTTCTGGAAGAGCCTTGAATCTTTCCACTGCCGGGTCTATATAGCTATTCAATTTTCCTTGGTCAACTGCACTGAGGCTTTTACTTGACTTGAAATAGATATTACAGAAGTTGTTCACCTCAGTTTCCCAAATCACGTTTGCTTTTTGAAGCTCCGCTCTTAAATCATACAGATGGTTTGGGTCTGAATTCTCTTTTATTGAAGTGAGCTCATAATACGGTTGAAACGAATCCAAAATTTCCTGTGTATCATTTGCGAAGTCGAGCACAAATGTGTCCTCTTTCCCTGCACACATTCGATTAAGTCTTGAAAGCGTTTGCACCGCTTTAACTCCAGACAATTTCTTATCTACATACATCGTATGCAACAACGGTTGGTCGAATCCTGTTTGATACTTATCAGCTACAAGCAACAGTTGATATTCATCTGAAGCGAATTTGCGTGGCAATTCCTTTTCTGAGAATCTGTTCATTTCAACTTCCGAAATCCCTTCAGGTGCATTGGCATATATGACTTTACCAGAGAATGCTACAATGGTCTTAATATCGCTATAGCCTTTCTCTTTGATATATCGGTCAAATTCTTCTTTGTATCTAACAGCATGTAATCTTGAACTCGTAACAACCATTGCTTTCGCTTTGCTACCAATCTTCTTAGATACCACTTGTCTGAAATGCTCCACCATCACTTCAGTCTTCTGCGCCAAATTATGTGGATGCAGTGACATGAATCTGGCTATTGCAATTGACGCTTTTTTCTTGTTGACCTTCGGGTCATCCTCAATCTGTTTGGAAAGTTTGAAGTATGACTTGTACGTGGTATAGTTCTTCAGCACATCCAAAATGAATCCCTCTTCTATGGCTTGCTTCATAGAATACAAGTGAAACGGTTCTGGTTTGCCTTGTTTCCCCATTGTACCAAACACCTCAATGGTCTTGGGTTTAGGTGTTGCAGTGAATGCAAAGAAGCTCAGGTTGGTCTGCTTGCCTCTGGCTAGCATCGACTTTCTGATTTCATCTTCTGCATCTTCTTCCAATCCCGTATAAGCTTCATCTTTCTCCGCTTCTTCCAATGATTTGGCAGAAAGCACCTCTTTCATTTTCTTGGTCGCTTCACCTCCTTGAGAGCTATGCGCTTCATCAATGATAACGGCATACTTCCTTGCAGGTATGTCACCAATCTTATCGAGTATGAATGGGAATTTTTGCAGTGTAGTGATAATGATGTGTGAACCTGCTGTTATTGCTTCAGCTAGTTGAGTAGAATCTTTGTCGATTTTTTGCACCACACCATCCTTGTGCTCGAATTGATAAATCGTATTCTGCAATTGTGAATCGAGCACCTTTCTATCAGTAATTACAATAACCGAATCAAATACCTTATCGTTGTGCTCATTGTGCAAGCTAGACAAACGATAAGAGAGCCATGCTATTGAGTTGGATTTTCCAGATCCTGCTGAATGTTGAATCAAGTAGTTCTTTCCAACACCGTTGATTTTGGCATCTGCTGTAACTTTTCTAACGACTTGCAATTGGTGATAGCGTGGAAAGATGATGGATTCCTTCTTCTTTTTCACACCATTCATCTCGAATTCTTCCACGCTCAAGTGCAAGAACTTTCCGATAATGTCCATGAAGCTATCTTTCGCCCAAACCTGTTCCCACAAATAGGCAGTACGATACCCATTTGGATTGATAGGGTTTCCAGCTCCGTTATTGTATCCCAAATTGAATGGCAGATAGCGTGTTGCTTTACCACTTAATTTGGTTGTCATGTATGCTTCATCGGTATCAACAGCAAAATGAACCAGTGTTCTCTTCTTGAATTCAAAAATGGGTTCATTGGGTTCACGGTCGTACACGTATTGCTTTTTGGCATTTTCAACGGTTTGCCCAGAGAACTGATTTTTAAGCTCAATGGTAGCCATTGGAATACCGTTCAGACTCAATACCATATCCAATGAGTTCCTGCCCACACGCTCGTAATAGAGCTGTCTGGTGACACTCAAATGATTTTGCTGATACAATGCCTCGGCATCAGGATTTAATGTGCTCTCAGGCTGAAAAAAGGCCATTTGAAACTTCACACCGTAATCGGTGAATCCTTTTCTCATCACATCCAATACACCACGCAGGTCAATCTCCTTGATCATGCGTTGAAGCACCTTGTTTTCAGTTTCATCTTTGTGAACCGCTTCAATTTTATCCCATGCTTTGGGTTGTGATTGCTTCAAAAACGCAATCACGTAATTTGGGAACAATCCCAATTTAGCATCAAAGTCATCGGAGTGACCTTGAACATATCCACCATGATTCAGTAGATGATGTTCAATCGCTTCTTCAAAGGTTTGTTCAGTGTGTATGCCTTTTGCCATAATGTCTATATCATCTAAAAGTTCATCTAAAGTATATCTAATGCCACCTGATTTTAGTTAAACTTTTTCCCATTTTGGATATCTCGTAGTTCCTTTATTTACAATGGTTTTGTCTTTTTTAGACATTGCATAAATCAAATTTCTAACTTTGTTTAGCTTCCTTTTTTCATCTAAAATTTCTGGAAGTATATCTAAAATTAGATCGTCAATATCGGATTTAGATGCTTGTTTGTATTTATCTAGATATTCTAAAATCAATTTCTTGTAATGCTCATCTTTAAAACCTCTTAACTTGATGTAAGTTGATTGGTCTTGTGTTGCTTCTGCAATTGTTGCAGACACATGAATATTTGGTTTTCTTCCTTCAATTAATCCTGTCTTTTTAAGTTGCTTAAATTCTTCATCTGTTATTGATAAATTCTTTTGCACTCTATCTAGTAGCAACACCAATTTCAAATCCAAGTCAGTCTTACTCATTAATAGCTTGGTATAATTTACATCCCAAATGCGACCAGCAATTCTAACTGCTACTTTATTTGGAGTAGATAAGTCAAAATCTGGCATCGGGAAGAAACGTTCTTTCTGTTTTAAAAACATTCGTTTGATACCACTACCAATCGTATCAATCATATTCAAGTTAACCATTGCATCCGATAGAAATTGGTTGCGATAGTATTCTTGTGGCGCATCTTGCTCAATGACCCTTTCAACACTTTTTGGGATAAACTCCCCAAGATTGGTGAACAACAACTCGTCTGGTTTTTCAACGACCGTTATGCGACCATTTAAGTGATAATCTTGATGCGCAATGCAGTTGTGTAATGCCTCACGAATGACAAAAGCATCATACATTTTGATTTCAGTAGGAAACAAGGAATCGTCTTTTATATAGCGATAAGTGAGGTTACGAACTCGGCTAAAGACTTCCGTTGAACTTAATAAAAATGGAACTCCAAAATGCTCATAATCTAACTCTACATTGTTTTCATCTTTTAAAATCCAAGAGATTTTAGCAACCGCTGGACTCAAAAAATGGGAAGATTCTTCCTTGCCCAATAAAAGCAAAGCAGTATTGGTGATTTTTCCTTGTAACGTAACTTTCGCTTTGTTTAGAAAAGTAATATCATCCCACGTATCACATTCCGATGCTTTTCTTGGATTTTTTTCTTTGTATTCTTTTCTCGCTTTTTCAATAGCTATTGGGTCTAAATCATCAAGGGTGGCATTGGGCACAATTTGAGCCGACCAATCAGTTCTGTTACTTTGACTACGAATGGTTTCTATTTCAACTAAATTAAGTGGAACTAAATCTTCACCATCTCTACCATAGTAATGACCCTCCCAAGCCACTGGAAAACCTTTTGGCCCTGGTGGTATTTGAAATGCAATTACACGCCCATCTGGATACTGTAACTCATATATTTCAATGAAAGTAATACGATTGGTTGTTTTGTTCCCTATTTCAGTTTTTAAACTATCTAAATCAGCTCTGTTTGTTCTATAATCACTTCCAACAATGACTCTCGGCACAGGTTTGTCTTTGATACCAAAAATAAGCCATGCAGACTCTTTTTCCTTCAAATTAGCTTCGTTAGAAAGTGCTGAAAAGTACTTGCCAAGTTTGCCAAAGTCATATTGTGTTTTAGCTTCTTTAAACTCCACACATTCTGTTTCAGAAGATTGATTTCTGAACGAATCAACCAATAATTTTAGTTCGTGTTCTGTCATTTTAATCCTTCATGTAGGTATGTTCTAAAAGTATTTTTTTGTAATCCTGATACTTTTTTATTATTAAGTTTGATGAGAATCTATCAATGCTATTTGTTAAAAAAATCTTCAATTTTATTTATCCAATCTGGTTTCGGCACTTCATCTATTTTGCAATAATTCGAACATATTTCTTTCTTGAAATTATCAATAAAATCAACTATTATTTCTTTGTCCTTTAGGGGATTTCCATCAAATACAGCATTTGTATCTGGATAAATTATTGATTTATCTCCTTTTATAAAGCTGTTGATAGATTCCTCATCATATTTAAATTTTTTGAAAATGTTTTTTATTATTTCATTTGCGGATCCTTCAATTGTGATACTTAATGCTTCATAAAAAGCTTTAGAATTTAATGCTTCTTCAATTTCTGTTGGATATTTAATATCTGTATCAATTTTATGTAGTTCAATTTTATTATTTTCCATTACCTGAAGTCTTCTCATTCTTAGTAAACCATTACTATGGTCATCTAAAAAATTTTTTGTTCCAACACCTTGAAAGTCAGTGTCAATCAAACAAAATATTTTTCCGTTTAATTCGTTTTTTTCTGATTTTTGAGAAATTGGGGTATACAAATAATTATATAAAAGCTTAACAATTGAACAACCTCCAACAGGTAATATTTTTAGATTTTTTTCAATCTCAATATGTTTGGTGATATAATTTTTATCTTCTTCACTTTCAACAATTAACCAGTTTGTATCCTGAATTCGTAAAGAACTAATAATTGCAGAGGCTAAATCGAAAAAGCTTTTAAATTGAATATCACTCGGATTACTACCAGACTCTTCAAAATAGTTTCTAAAGGAATACTGGTTTATAACAACATCTTCATCTTTGGAATCAATATGATATAAATTACCTTTATCAATTATTGGAAGTGAACCATACCAATGGGAAGTTACTAAAAGTTGAATATGGAATTTTGAAGATAATTCCTCCAATCTATTAAATTGGTCATAACACATTGAAATATGAAGAGATGACTCTGGCTCATCAATTGCTAGAATAATTTTTCTTTTTTTAGTGTTTTCTTGAATAAGAAATGAATAGGCAATATCAATAAGAGCTTTTTTCCTTTCACCCGCAGATAGATATTTTATTTGCTTACCATTCTTTTTTAATTTTCTTTTTGAAAAATAAGTTTCAATCATCACATCCGATAAATGATTTGCCGTTAAATTAGTTTTTGCTTTAAATTCCTTTTCAAAATCATATCCTTTATCAATTTCTTGTATTGTACTTTCAACTTCTTTTACAAATTCTTCTAAATCATTATTAATTATTTCCAGTATACTTTTTCTCTGAACTCTCCCTTCTTTTATTGGTAGTTTTTCATTTAATGTCTTTTCAATTCTCTTTTTAACATCCTCACTCATCAAGTCTTGCATTCCCCTTGATTCTAATTTAAGAAAGTCATCAATTGATGTTTCAACTGGTATATATAAATAAGAATAATTTTTAATTATGTCACTTTTCAATTTTTGAACTGTCGAGAAATAATGTTTTTCATCATTAAACTCTTCAACCTCCTGAATTTTCTTCTTTATAATATTATCAAATGTTATAAAATATTGCTGATTATTATCGTTTTGAGGAAAAAAAGCAACGGTAAATATGTAATGTGTCTCTTTTAAAGTGTTTAAGAATTTTTGTTGTTCAAAAAAACTTTCATAAGGTTTAAAATTAGTGGAAGAAGTTAACGACAAGCTTAAAAGTGATTCTGAAATAATAGGAATTATTTCTTGTGTTTTTTTATCGAAATCTACCAATTCATCCTTTTTAATTAAGAACAAAGGCGAAATAAAAGCTTCACTTCTTTTCTCATTAGAATGATATATGAATTCAGAATTATTAAAATAACAATTTAATGCTTCTAATATTGAGCTTTTACCAGCGCCATTTTGACCAATAAAAAGATTAAACATTTCCTTCTGGTTTGTACCAAATGGTATGTATTTAGCACCTTTGTATATCTTGAAGTGTCTTTGAAAAAGCCCTATTATCATAACTTTAATTTTTTAATTCTATACATATTTTCTCACATCCACCTTGCCCGTAACCACCTCACTGATTAATGCGGTTTTGTATTCTTTTAATAACTCAATTTCTTGTTGAGTTTTAGCTGATATTGTTTGGATTCTTTCTGTTTGATTTTGTATGAATCCAACGATTTGATTTTGTTCCTCAATTGGTGGAACAGATATTATAATATTTTTCGTTTGTGTTTGATTAAATATTGGTAATGTGGCAGAAGATGCTTCCATTATGATTATTTCCTTTATTGAAGCTAGGAAAAAAAGATAGAAACTAGGATTGTAAAACTTTTTTAAAATTATTGCGTTTATCTGTTGATTCGATGAACTAGGTTCAGTAATCAGCCCTACTTTTCCGACAGTCGCACCAATACCAATTAATAGAATTGAATTCGAGGGAAATAACCGACATTTATTTTCTTCAATAGCTAAATGTGATATTTTTCTTTTAGCCTCTCCTAAAATTAAATTCTCAAAATCACCAGGACCATACCAGTTTATTTCTTGTGGTTCGAAGAATTGTATTTCATCAGATGGAGGTGTTGAACCTGTTTTAACAGTATCAACTATGTTTCTTAACCTCATAACCTCCCAATGCGCTGGAATCTCACCTAGCCACTCAATACCCGAATCCTTCATTGGAACGGTTGGGTCAAGACCTTTGGTCACTGCTTGGTTGATGATGGCTGTTCGCTCTTCTTCTAGTAACTGAATCAAACGCTCCTTCTTGGCTATCAAATCATCAATCTGAGCTGTTTTTTGGTCGAGGTAGTTGGCGATTAATGTTTGTTCCGAATGTGGAGGTGTTGTAATTAGTAGCTGATTGTATTTATCGGCACCTATATTTTGAATTGTAGCTTGTTGAAATATGCTCTGTTTCCAATTTTCATAGAAATTAGAGAATGTGTAGTAATTGATAAACCTACTATCTACTCGGTTTTTTGAAAAACGACATCGGATTAGATAGCCAGCAAAACATGCTTTCCCCTTATAGTTTTGAAACAAGAAGGTTTTTCCGACAGTGGCTCCACTTCGAGCTAATAGTATATCACCTTCTTCAAGAAGATATTCTCTCGCTAAATTTTCTGGGAGTGATTTAAAAGTATCCTCTCTTAAAACGCCATTTTGACCAAAGTCTGTGATTCTAATGTATCTAGGTTGACTTGGATCGTCAGATTCTGCGGCTTCATTTGCACCGTATTTTAGAGGCGATTCAACAAGTTGCTTTAATCTTTTACAATCCCAATGACTAGGAATCTCTCCAATCCACTCAACACCTGAATCCTTGTAGCTATCGTATCGTTTCATTGTTGTTGTGATTTATGCAATTGATCCTGCTCCCAATTCATTGGGTTGTTGTTGATGTAGTGGGATATGCGTTGGTGCTCAATCTGGTTGCGTATGATATGTTCATGGAATAAGCGTTGCCAGCCATTGGGAAATCCCAATTGGTTGGCGTATTTGGTTACAGCGGACTTGTATGATCCAACTATGGATGACACAGTGTTTTTTCCAATATTTTGAAATCGTTTGGAACCTGGTAGTTCATGCCGGTTGGTGTTATTTTGATTGTTGTGATTTCGATTGATGGGCTGTGGTTTCTGGAACGACGCCGGTCTGGACGGGGGGTTTCGTAGGGACAGGGGGTTTCGTAGGGACAGGGCATGCCCTGTCCCTACGTTCCCACGGTCGGTATCGCCATAATTTGGTTTGTTAATAATCAATATTCCATGGATATGATTGGGCATGACAACAAATTCCCCCAATTGCACAAATTCATGGTGTTTGGGTATTTCATTCCATAAAACGGTTGCAATAACCCCAGTATTGGATAATGTCATTTTCCCATTTTTAATTTCTCCAAAAAAATGTTCTCGGTTTTGGGTACAAATGGTTACGAAATATGACCCATTCCAGCCATAATCCCACCAATATGCTCGAAAGGTTCCACTTCTGAATTTGTTTTTGTATTTTTCTGTCATCAGGTCAAAACAGTTTTTAACATAGATTTTTTATTGTCAAATAAGTCAATGATATTTTACCCATGCCCTAAAAAGAAAAAACCCCCCAAGTGTGCATCGAAGAGAGGCATGGGAGGTGTATTATCTTGAATATCGTATGATCTATTTGAAGCTACAGCGTTCTGTACAGGTTCCGATTGGAAACCGGATGCTGACGCGAAACTACAATATTTTTTTTGGCTGAACATACTCATTAAATAATTTTTTTGAGTAATCCATCCGTTTCCTGCTCCAATGCCATGATATCCGCTCTAATCGCATCCAATGAACGCAATGGTTTGTATTGATAGAAATACTTGGTGAAGTTGATTTCGTAGCCCACGTTGGTCTTCTCTTCATCTATCCAAGCATCGGGTACATGAGGCAACACTTCTTTCTCCATATACTCTTGCACATCCATTAGCAATGGAATATTCTCTGTGTCTCTCAAATTGCTATCTGCTTTCGGCTTGCCTTTCTTATCCACCACAACCTGACCTTTGGCATTGCGCTCTGGTCGCTCTACAGTTACCTTGGCATATCCGAATGCTTTGTTTTCAAAAATCTTGGAATGCTCGCTCTCTTTGAAGTCACCATAAATCTTGGTGATTTCAGCAATATGCTCTTCTGACAATTCATTGCGCTTATCACCCAATGATTTGCTCATCTTCTTATAAAAGTCAACAGCATTAATCAATTGCACTTTGCCTTTTCGCTTGGCTGGTTTGTTATTCGAGATAACCCAGATATAAGTGGATATTCCTGTGTTGTAAAACAACTGATTCGGCAATGCAATCACAGCCTCCAAAAAGTCATTCTCAATTATCCATTGGCGAATACTGCTCTCATTCTTGGTTTTGCTTGGTGAACCAGAGAACAATGGTGAACCATTGAATACAATCGCCAAACGAGAACCTTCAGGCTTCATCTTCGACATCAGATGCATCAAAAACAAAAACGAACCATCACTCACAGATGGAAGTCCTGCTCCGAATCGGCCACCATGTCCCAATTGCTCATGTTCATCTTTTACTTTCTTCGCAAACTTCTCCCATTTCACACCAAACGGTGGATTGGTAATGAGATAGTCAAACTTCTCATTGGATAGTTGGTCATCAGATATGCTATTGCCTCGTTTGATATTCGATGCGTTTTGACCCTTAATCATCAAATCCGATTTGCAGATGGCATGTGATTCTGGATTCAGTTCTTGTCCAAACACTTCCAATCGAGCATCTGGATTAAGCTCGTGCAGATATTCTTCAGCAACAGATAACATTCCACCTGTACCTGCGCAACAGTCAAAAATGGTCTTGGTAATTCCTTTCTTGGTTAGAATAGCTCTGTCATTCAAGAACAGAATGTTCACCATCAACTTGATTACTTCACGTGGTGTAAAGTGTTCCCCAGCGGTTTCGTTGGAAATCTCTGCGAACTTTCTGATAAGCTCTTCAAACATGTATCCCATTTCCATGCTTGAGATACGTTCTGGATGCAGGTCTATTTCTTGAAAGCGTTTCACAACCATGAACAGCAAGTTGTGCTCATCCATTTTGTTGATGTGGTTCTCAAATTCAAACTGCTCAATCACCTCACGTGCATCATCTGAGAACCCATTTATGTAGTTTCTGAGATTTGATGCAATGTTATTGGGGTCTGCAATCAGCTTATCGAAATCGAATGGGCTTCTATTATGAAAGTTGTATCCAGCCACTTTATTCAGTACTGGGTCAATATTCTGTATGTTGGTGGTTTTGATTTGCTGGAATTTTTTCAGCACATCCGCTTTGGTATTGCTTAACACGCAATCCAATCTTCTCAGAACAGTCAAAGGTAGAATCACCTTTCCGTAATCACTTTGTTTGTAATCCCCACGCAGTAGGTCGGCAATCGACCAAATAAAATTTGCAGATTCTTTTACGTTTTTCATTGGTTCAATTGGAGATATAAATTGGTTTTTTCTTTTGTTGTAATTTGGGTTCTGTAGTCTTGCTCTTCAATATATGATTACTATAAAGGGAGTTTCAAATAATGAAAGCCGTTCCCAAAAATACAAGTGTAATTTAGTTCCTGAGCGGAAATAAATGATATTATTTTACAACAAAAAAAAACACCCCTCGCGGAGTGTTTCTCAAATCTTTTATTTCAACTTAAATCGTCATGATGTCCTTGTCCTTGGCGGCTAGGACTTCTTCTACTTTCTTGTTGTACTTGTCCGTTAAGTCTTGAACTTTGGCCTCTCCTGTCTTGGCCTCGTCCTCGGGCAATCCGTCTTTTTGC
>JACCDJ010041166.1_pt1 | contig 11275 bp, 11 predicted proteins | sample 7444481 | NCBI WGS metagenome assembly JACCDJ01 (sample SAMN15323435, study PRJNA562643) | freshwater metagenome | isolation source: river surface water | place: USA:Blue River Watershed | collected 2017-08-15 | reverse complement strand
CGCCGTTGTGCTTCTTAATCCACTCAGCCGCCACCTCTACTTTTAATCTTCCTACGTCTGTTTCATGAAACAACCATTGACGATGGAGATTATTCAAAGCCACGCGATCCCCATCCATAAGCGTAATCTTACCCACTCCAGCTCCCACCAAACCTTGGATAATACCCGAGCCTAGCCCCCCTACACCGACTACTAACACCTTTGAGTTCCACCATTTTTGTTGAACTACCTCACCTATTTCTTTCAACTTCATTTGGCGCTCAAATCGATTAAAATCCATCATGCAACAAAGATTGTCCAAAAAAAAATGCACTTTTGAAAAAAAAAAGCGGGTGTATCAAATAAAATATTACTTTTGGCCGCGATTAACCTTTTAAAACCTCGACATTATGTCAGAAATTGCAAAAAAAGTAACTGCCATCATCGTTGACAAACTTGGAGTAGATGAAGCAGACGTAAAGCGCGAAGCGAGCTTTACCAATGATTTGGGAGCAGACTCTTTGGACACCGTTGAATTGATCATGGAGTTCGAAAAAGAGTTTGGCATTGCGATTCCAGACGATCAAGCGGAGAAGATTGTTACTGTAGGTCAAGCGATTGACTACATAGAAAGTAATACCAAGTAAAAACTTTATTTACCCTTTCCTTATGGAACTAAAAAGGGTTGTAGTAACTGGATTAGGTGCGCTTACGCCACTTGGAAATTCAGTACCGGAGTATTGGAACGCCCTGCTGGCTGGGACCAGCGGGGCCAATCTTATTACCCGGTTTGATGCAACAAAATTCAAGACCAAATTTGCCTGCGAATTAAAAGGCTTTAGTGTAGAAAATCACATCGAGCGGAAAGAGGCTCGAAAAATGGACCCCTACACGCATTATGCCATGGTGGTGGTCAAAGAAGCCATCCAAGACGCCGGATTTGATTTAGAAAAAATCAACAAAGATCGGGTGGGGGTCATTTGGGGATCAGGAATCGGTGGACTACTCACTTTTCAAGAAGAATGTTTCAATTACGCCAAAGGCGACGGTACCCCTCGATTCAATCCTTTCTTTATTCCCAAAATGATTGCGGATATCGCTTCTGGCTATATCTCCATTCAATACGGGTTCAGAGGTCCCAACTATACTACCGTTTCCGCTTGTGCTTCTTCTAACAATGCGATCATTGATGCTTGCAACTACATTCGATTGGGAAAAGCGGATGCTTTTGTAACCGGTGGATCAGAAGCAGCGATAACAGAAGCGGGTGTTGGAGGATTTAATGCCTTGAAGGCGCTTTCAGAAAACAATGATCACTTCGCCACTGCATCACGTCCCTTTGATCAAACCCGTGACGGTTTTGTACTCGGGGAAGGAGGTGGTTGTCTCATTTTGGAATCATTGGATCACGCCTTGGCCCGCGGAGCAAAGATTTATGCTGAAGTTATTGGTGGCGGCATGAGTGCAGATGCTTATCATATCACCGCGCCTCATCCCGAAGGTTTAGGTGCATTGAATGTGATGAGAGCCGCATTATCCGATGCAAATATTAGTCCCGACCAAATAGACTATATCAATGTGCATGGAACGTCCACTCCTCTCGGTGATGTACAGGAAGCCAAGGCCATTCAAGCCGTTTTTGGAGAGCATGCGTACAACTTGAATATCTCGAGTACAAAATCAATGACAGGCCACCTATTGGGTGCTGCGGGAGCGATTGAGGCCATAGCCACCATTTTGGCGGTGAAAAATGATATCGTTCCACCCACTATCAACTTTGCTACTACAGATCCAGAACTCGATCCAAAATTAAATTTCACCTTCAACCAAGCTCAAAAAAGAGTGGTCAAAACAGCCATGAGCAATACTTTTGGATTTGGTGGACACAACACTTCCGCGGTCTTCCGTAAATGGGAATAATAGAAGGAATATTTTTCTTTAACAAAACTGATAAGGCGCTTCAGCATTTTTTGCAAAGCGCCTTTCGTATTTCTACCCGAAAACCAGAGTTATATCGCCAAGCATTGAGGCACTCTTCTGCCGTCACAGACCATTCCTTTCACAAAAAAAGTAACGAGCGTTTAGAATTTTTAGGCGATGCCATTTTGGACGCTATGCTAGCCCACTACCTCTACGACTCCTACTCACAAAAAACAGAAGGAGAGCTCACCAAAATGAAAAGCAAAGTGGTGCGCAGAGAAAACCTCAATAAAATCGGAGAAAGTATCGGAATACGCCGCTTGCTAGAGGTTGAATTGGGCAGCCAAGAAATTCATGAAAGCATGCTTGGAAATGCTTTAGAAGCTTTAGTCGGAGCCATTTATCTGGATAAAGGCTTCATCAGCACCCGGCAAACGGTGCTGAAATTTCTCATTGAACATGGACTGACAGAAACCATTCATGACGAAGTGGATGCAAAAAGCAAACTGCATGAATGGTGTCAAAAACATAAAAAGACGCTTGTTTTCGAAGTGATTCAACACAAGCAAGAGCAAGGAAATAATCATTATTCCATGGTTTGCAAAATCGACCAAGCTTCCATGGGAATTGGAGAAGGATCATCCAAAAAAGCCGCGGAACAAATGGCCGCAAAAATCACCTGTGATCAACTCCTCATATAAATGCTCATCAACCTAGCTCGAATGATCGCGCTGGCAGAGCAACATTTCGATGCCCGAACAGATCCCAGACAAATTTCTTTCACAGAAAAGGATATGGAGTATATACAGACACTTCATCCCGCTTGCATGAACGAAATATCGAATGATCAGGGCCCCATCTGCTGGGTGACCATCTTCCCCACCTCCATGGCCAATATGCAATTATTCTTGTCAGGAAAGTTGGATGAAAATGAATTGTTACGCAATACATCTGAACTAACGCCATTTGAGACCATTTACTTATGTTCCGCTCTCACACTTCCAGAATTTAGAAATCAAAATATCACATTTAAAACTTCAGTAGCCGCCATTGAAAAACTGCTTCTAAATCACAATATTCAGGCACTATTCACCTGGCCGTTCTCGACAGAGGGAAAGCAATTGTCTGAAAAGATTGCCCTTCACTTTCACCTGCCCTTGCATTGTGTGGCTGAGCATCCATAATTGTAATGGAAGTTCACTTTCAAAAGCAGGGTTCTGCTTATTTTCGCAATAAATAATTGAACCATGAGCTATCCAATGCAATCCTATTTAGAGCAAGAATTAAAGGCCATTCAAGAAGCTGGGCTTTTCAAAAGAGAACGCATCATCACCACCCCTCAGGACGCAGTGATCAGAACCACTGAAGGTGGTGAAGTGTTGAATTTTTGCGCCAATAACTATTTAGGGTTATCGAGCCATCCAATGGTAGTACAAGCTGCCAAAGACGCCATTGATAGTCATGGATTCGGCATGTCCAGTGTGCGATTCATTTGTGGCACACAGGATATTCATAAAACCCTGGAGCAAAAAATTGCGGAATTTCTGCACACCGAGGACACCATTCTATATGCCGCTGCTTTCGATGCCAATGGAGGAGTTTTTGAACCATTGCTCCATGAGCAGGATGCCATCATCAGTGACGAGCTTAATCATGCCTCTATCATAGACGGTGTGCGATTGTGTAAGGCACAACGATTTCGGTATAAAAACAACAACATGGAGGATTTGGAGGTTCAGCTTCAAGCCGCTGGCAACGCGCGATTCAAATTGATCGTGACTGACGGCGTATTCTCCATGGATGGATATGTAGCACAATTGGATAAAATTTGCGATTTAGCACAACAGTACGGAGCCATGGTCATGGTGGACGAATGTCATGCGACAGGATTTATCGGTAAAACAGGACGCGGATCCATTGAATTGAGAAATGTCTTAGGCAGGGTAGATATCATTACCGGCACTCTGGGAAAAGCCTTGGGAGGAGCGATGGGAGGGTTCACTACCGGAAAAAAAGAAATCATCGAAATGCTCCGTCAAAGAAGTCGTCCTTACTTATTTTCCAACTCTTTAGCCCCATCTATTGTGGGCGCTTCTATTGCTGTTTTTGACTTGTTGTCTTCTACAACAACTTTGCGAGATAAATTAGAAAGCAACATTGCCCAATTTAAAAAAGGGATGAAGGAAGCAGGATTTGATTTCAAAGATGGCGAATCTGCCATAGTTCCGGTGATGTTGTACGATGCCAAACTCGCGCAAGATTTCGCCAATGCTTTATTGGAAGAAGGCATTTATGTCATTGGCTTCTTTTATCCCGTAGTGGCCAAAGGACAGGCCAGAATCAGGGTTCAACTCTCTGCCGCGCATGAGCCATCGCATATTGATAAAGCCATTGACGCCTTTACTAAAGTAGGAAAAAGATTCAAGGTCATTGCCTAACATGAAACCCTGCTTGATCATTGGACAAGGATTGGCAGGAAGCTTCATTGCGCTTGAACTTATCAAAAGAAATATTCCTTGTTTCGTAATTGATGCGGGTGATGAAAACAGCGCGTCTCGCAAAGCAGCGGGTTTGTGGAATCCCGTCTCTTTTAAGAGAATCACAGCCCATGATTCAGTTCACCACTACCTGAAGTCATTGCAAGAGCATTGGCAGCGTTGGACACCCATTTTGGGAGATGACTTCCTGCATCCATTACCACTTGTCAGAATCTTTCCAGATCAAACTTACGCCAATGATTGGGATGTCAAATCTGATTCTCCTAAAATGGCTCCCCTCTTGAACACACCCATACAAGAACAACCTCCCTGGAAAATGCCCTTTGGTGCGGGGATTGTTTCCCAAGCTGGATGGCTCGATGTCTCCCTTTATTTGAAAAAAGTCCAACTTTTACTTTCCCAAAAAAGTAGTTTTTTGAAAGCGCAATTTGTTTGGAACGATTTAGAAATGCACAATGAAGGCCTGCAATACAATGGTCAAGAATACAGCCAAGTCATCTTTTGCACGGGGCTTTTTGATGCCCATCCTTGGTTACAAACAATACCGTTGATTCCGAACAAAGGACACTTACTCGAAATAACAGCTCCCCATTTGACCCTACAAAACATTATACATTATGGGAACTTTTGTGTTCCGCTAGGTTCAGAGAGATTTCGCATTGGTTCCTCCTATGAGTGGGAAAAAGCAGATGACAGTATTTCTACCGACATTGTCCAAGAGCTTTTCATGAATTTCGGGGAACATTGCGACACCCAACATTCCTTGATCAGCACCTATGTTGGCCATCGTCCCACCGTTAAGGATCGCAACCCTATCATTGGAAGTTTTCCAGAACATCCTCGCATGGCTATTTTCAATGGACTTGGAACGAAAGGAGTGCTACAAGGCCCTTATTTAGCTAGTTTACTGGCTGATCATCTTTATCAACAACAACCTATTCCAAAAGCATTTTCCATTGACCGCTTTCTCAACAAAGACAGGTTAAATACCCCCTAATATCTCGAGACAGGCGCTGCCCCCGATGCCTTACTTTCGTTTTGTGCTCAAAAGGAGTTTAATCATATTTACGATGTTCAGCAGTTTCTATTTCACTGCCTCCCATTTGCACGCCCAAACATTGGATGAAACCGATACACGGGCACTCATGGAAGCCAACTTCCTTTTTCAATTTGCCAATCACAATCAATGGCCGAGTGAAATGAAAAAGGGGCGTTTCACCATTTATGTCGTGAGCAATCAAAATGTCTTTGAACTTTTTCAAAACAAGTATGGTACCCAGACCATAGGCCTACAGCCCATTGACGTACAACTTATTCAAGACATCAACCAAATTTCCGGGATTCCCCATTTGATCTTCATTGATAAATCTAAAAAGAATGAATGTTCAATGGCGCAAAAGAAATTCAAAAATAAAAGCACCTTGATCGTCACCAATTTTGATGGTGCGCTCAAATCAGGGGCACACATCAATTTCAAAAACATCAATGGCAGCGTCCGGTATGAGGTGAATGAACTGGCCATGAACGATGAAAAAATTCAAGCAGGTGTAAAAATATTGCAATGGAAAATCAACGATTGAAATACCTATTTCTTGCGTTTGGTTGGTTCATCGGAATCATGACCATAATGGCCCAACATCCGATGACAGACCAAATCATTTTGCGGTATCAAGAACACCAAGATCCGAAAATAGCGCTACAAGAGATGGCTCAAACCGTTTCCAAAGAAGAAAAAAAACTGGCTTTTGTGATGTATACAGAAGGCTTCTTACTCAAAGAGTGTTACAAGAAAAATCCCGCAGAGGACATCAAAATAAGTTGGAGAGATCAATCCATCGAAAAATTGCAACAAGCATTACTCGCACAACCAGACGCCGCTACAAGAGACAATATTCAAAAAGCACAAAAATTTTTGCTGGGTACTTATTTCAATGATGCGTTAATTGCGGCAAGAAGTTTTCAATCATCCAATGAGGCATTACCGTATCAATTGTTTGAAAAGTTTGAAAAGAAAATCCAACAATCCCAAACCGATCAACCGGTCAACGCATTGAAAAGTCAATTCTATAAAAAACTAGCCGAGCGCCATTACGAGCTGTGGCAACCCGCTGACACCATTTTGATTCATCCAAAAAGCTGTATTAATTTATACCAAAAAGTGTTACTTCAAGATCCAACGGATTGCGAAGCATTGCACAATCTCGCTGTACTTTATTACAACATTGGAGTGAACAAGATTAAAAATGTTCCAAGCCAAGCAGAAATGGACCAACTCATACAACTTCAGGAAGAGGCCATTGGATTGTTCAGGCAAGCCCTACCCTTCGCTGAATCTACATTTCAGGATTGTCCAAAAACACTCTCCCAATACAAAGCCTTGATGTACATTCAAAAAGCGCTCGGCAACGATGAAGCATTTGAAAGACTACAAACCGAAGTACAACAATTGTTTCCTAATGATTAAACCATGAAATGGAGACTCAACATACGAGGGAAGCTGTTTCTAGGATTTGGATCTTTGATGCTCATTTTGGGTGTCACGCTGCTCATCACTCAACAAACGTTGAAAAAAAGTGCCTCCACCAATGACCATCTGAATAATGTTCAACTCCCCTCTTTGATCATCTTGGAGCGCTACCATAAAAATCTTCAAGATGCGGCCTCTCTTGCCAAACAATGGGCTTTTGTGCAACAAAATGAAGATCATCCCGAAAGAAGAAAATTGGTAGTCCTCTGTGATTCTATTCTACCAAAAGATTTTCTCGAATTGCAAAATGCCTCACTGCAATGGTCCAAAGAACAACAAGACGAATTAGCCAAAATCGAGTCTGATCACGTTCAACTGATGGAGTACTTCGGACTTTTGAGAAATTGGCTCTGTTGCTTTGAACGATACCAAGATCCCTTTTTTAGTCTGCAATCTGAGGATTTATTTTTAGAGAAACAAGGCATTCCCGCCACAATGCAATCACTTTCGGAACATTGCAATTGGCTCTCCGATGCCTTTCAAATTCAAATGAATGAAGAACGAAATAACATGAATGCGGGCTTCCACTCTCTCCATTCCATTTTAGTCATCTTTCTGATCACCTTAATTTTTGCGGGATTGTTCATTGCCATTTTAACCGCACGATCGATTGTTCAACCCATTCAAAAATTAAAAGAGATTCTTCAATCTTTATCTTTAGGCATATATGACAACAAAGAAATGATCATTTCCAAAGATGAAATTGGAGAAATGAATCTGGCAGCAAAAAAATTAATTTTCAATTTTGAAAAAACCAAAAACTTCGCCCAAGCGATAGGATCAGGAAGAGGAGATGTAGATTTTGAGCCCCTTTCAGAGAAGGATGAAATGGGAAAAGCACTCCTGCAAATGAAAAAAGATTTGAGCTCCTATCGTCACGAAATGGAACAAAAGGTAGCCGAACAAACACAAGAAATTTTACACCAAAAAAATGCCGCCGACGCACAGCGGCAGCGAATTGAAGGATTGTACTCCGATCTAAAATCGAGTATTGCCTATGCTAAAAGATTGCAAGATTCCATACTACCCGATACAAAATGGATACAAGAAATTTGTCCTGAACATTTTGTTCTCTTTCTACCCAAAGATGTAGTTAGCGGTGATTTCTATTGGTTCCAGAAACAAGCAGGAAAAAAATTGTTTGCTGCAGCTGACTGCACTGGTCATGGTGTACCCGGAGCTTTCATGAGTTTAATTGCCCACAATGCACTGAACCATGTCACCAAGGTGTATACCAAACCCGCTCAAATTCTCAATCAGGTGAATCGCATTGCGGCCAAAGCTTTTAACCAAGACCGCGAAGATCAAATCCGAGATGGGATGGATATCTCATTGTGTTCTTTGGATGAAAACACCTTGAATTTAGAATTTAGCGGTGCGCAAAATAGTCTATGGATCATTAGAAATGGAGAGTGCATTGAATTGAAGGGAGACAAACAAAGTGTGGGAAAAATAAATCAAGATTCCATTCCATTTCAATCGCAACAATTCGCTTGTATGAAGGGGGATTTACTCTATCTATTCAGCGATGGATATGCAGACCAATTTGGAGGTGAGTTTGGAAAAAAACTAATGCGCAAAAAATTCAAAGAAACGATTCTATCCGCTGCTGCACTCCCCATTGCCGAACAAAGAAAATTTCTTCAAAATTACCTCGACCAATGGAGAGGACCGTTGGAACAGGTAGATGACATTTTGGTAATAGGAATTCAAGTGTAAATCACTTCCATTGGGATGGAATCTCACAAATCGGAATCGGTACCATTTTATGACGATTGGCATTGTGCAAACGGACATAAATCTTCAATACCTCTTGCTGTCTTTCGGAAATATTCTCAAGAGGGGTATTATCCATTACCCATTGTCCACAGTGCCTTGATAAATGGCTTTCACAAAAATCCATGGCCCATTCTAGCTCTGGATAGGTAGCCCCCATTTGATCTTCATCACTTCTGTCATCCTCCCATAAACCATCCGTAGGAGGAGCCGATACAATCTCATCATGAATACCCAAAAAAGCCGCCAATGCACGCACCTCCGTTTTCTTCAAATCTGCAATGGGTGAAATATCTACTCCACCATCTCCATACTTGGTATAAAATCCCACCCCAAAATCTTCCACCTTGTTTCCAGTCCCTACTACCAGGGCCCTTCTGATTCCGGCCTGATAATACAATGTAAGCATGCGCAACCGAGAGCGCGTATTGGCCAAAGTCAAATGTTGTAAATGGGCATCCTCCGTCTTATTCCATGCACCCGTTAATCGATCAAAATCTACTGTTAAATCCACCTTCACTCCTTCCACATGCTCATATTGGGATTGCAACCACAGCACATGTCGATGGGCTCTGGACTCTTGATGAGAGGGTTGATGCAAAGGCAACTCAACACAGCAGGTGGGCCATCCAGTGAGCGCACACAAAGTGGAGGTCAATGCAGAATCAATTCCTCCGCTGATACCCACCACAAAACCTTTTTGCTGGGAATAACCAGCATATTCTTGAAGCCAGTGAACAATGTGATCAATGACTTTCTGGGGGTCTTTCATTAAAAAATAATTCCGATATTCAATTCAATCAGATTGGCCGCAATCTTTCGCGCAGATGTCTCAAAGGACATTTTGTCTGCAGCAATCGTCGGGACACCATTGGTTAATTTTGCCACCTCATCCTTGGGTTTGTAAATAGACATTAAGCCGCCATTATACGTAATTCCTGCCATGGCAAAGGTGCTTCCTGAAATAGGATATTCAACTCCTGCTGCAATGATCATGCTGCCTCTGAATGGATTCATTACTTTCTGAATCTCATTACCATCGTCTTTTACAGTGGGGTTGGCCGAAGATAGGTTAGAATACATACCATCATTAGAATTATCACTTAAAATCTTGGTTTCATCATCACCGAATCCCTTAAAGAGGTAACCAACACCTAAACCAAATTGTCCCCAAATGGTAATATCTCCGATGGGTGCAGTTCTCAACTTCAATGTCAACGGCACCTCCACATAACTCAACTTATGATTTCTTGTCAATTGGGTGATGTAGGTGGTATCAGCTACTTTATTTCCGTAAGTATAGCTGGCCATTCCTCCTAATTTATAAACATTGATTCCAGTTCCAATGGCATAGTTCTCTGCAAACATTTTATCGAAGATCAAGCCATAACCAAATTTCAAAGGTGCCTTCTCGATTGAAATATCACCATTTTCAGTTTTCATCCAAGAAACATTGGGAGAAGCTTTGATTCCAATTTTAAATGCACGTGTTTGGGCATGCACACTTCCAGAAACCACCGCTACGATCGTAATAATTAAAAGCGCTTTTTTCATATTCGTTGTATTTTTGAAAACTGTTTTGAATTATCAGCGAAGCTAACTCATGAATCTCAAAAATAAAATATTTTTTATCCTTTTTTGCTTGTCCCTGCTTTGGGAGTCATGCCAGTGCAATCAAGCGAAAGACAAACATTTTGATATTCCTGAGACAGAAAGCGCTGTGATTGTGAAATCTATTCGGTTAGACTCTATTGTTTTTCACAGTCCTTTCATCAATGCTCAACAGTACCAAGAAAATCTTATTCAAACATCACAAAATAGCATTTGCCCTTTGGTTGAGGACATTCTGAGAATGGGCCCGTGCGAGGATTCTTCCACTTTTCGACAATTACACCAATTCACCATTTTCAAAGACATCGCAGATTTGCAAGGAGCGGTGGAAGACAAATTCTCCACCATCCAGATTCAGGAATTCAATCATACACTTTCTGAGGCCTTCACCCGATTAAAGGTCATTCTTCCGCAAGAAGTCATCCCACAAATTGTATATACGAACGGTGGTCTGGCTGCCGCTTCTTATGCGCAAAATGAACAACTATTCATCGGCCTGGATTCATATCTATACCCTCACCCCATTGTAAAAGAATTCCCAGCTGATCGTTTTCCCCTTTACAAAAGGAAAAATATGCAAGCGCAATATCTGGTACCCAACGCTATTTTTAATTGGATGAGTTATCGATACACTGAATACGACAGCTTACCGCCCGAAAAAAACGATTTTCTCAGCTCCTTGATTTATTCTGGAAAATTAATGTATGCCACCGATCTTTTAATACCTGAATTGGCTGATTCACTCAAAATGATGTGGAGTGAAGACGAGATGCTTTGGGCAAAAGAACATGAATTTCAAATTTGGAAAGAAATTGCACGCCAAGAGGTGATGTTTGGAACCAACAGAAACGAAATCCTGAAATGGTTCAATGAGGCACCGCATACTTTTGCGGGCAACATTCCCTCCGATAGTCCGGCACAACTGGGCATTTGGATGGGTTGGCAAATTGTAAAAGCGTACATG
>JACCDJ011840485.1_pt1 | contig 11277 bp, 7 predicted proteins | sample 7444481 | NCBI WGS metagenome assembly JACCDJ01 (sample SAMN15323435, study PRJNA562643) | freshwater metagenome | isolation source: river surface water | place: USA:Blue River Watershed | collected 2017-08-15 | reverse complement strand
CTCCCCTGCCGCCCTCCTCTTTGGTTAGCCTTCTGAGGGCCCGAAGGCCCCCGGGCCTCCTCTCCAACTCAGAACTTGGTGCCAGCCCGCAGGCCAATCGTGCGCGGAGCAATCGGCACGATGTAAGGACGCTGATAGCACTGGCCGCACTGGACAAAGCGCGATGATTGGCCGCGTTCATCCAGCAGGTTGGCAGCGAACAGCTCAACATTGAAACTGGTCCACTGGACCCCGAGCGCCAGGTTCACCGTGGTGAACGCCGGCAGTTCTCCCAACTGCGCCGCCTGGGTTGCCCTGACGTCGCCGCTTGCCGAACCCTGGTAAGCAATGTTGATCTGGCCGTAAGGCTTCTTGTCGCCCATGTCCGCCGTGTAGCGCATCGTGCCGGTTGCCTTGAACTTCGGCGTGATCGGCAGGCGCGTGCCCGAAGGCGACTGGATCGAATTGCCAGCCCCGCTGCAGGTAAAGGTCGGATCAACCGCCGCGCAGAGGTTCTTGGTGGTCTTGGCATCGGTATAGGCACCGGAAACCTGAAGGAACAGACCGCCGCCATTATAGCTCAGATCGGCATCGACACCGCGGATGCGGGCATCGGGGCCATTCTTGATCTCGGTAAAGCTGTTCGCACCCAGATAGGAGTACTGGAAATCATTCCAGTTCTGCTGGTAGATCGCACCGTTGAAACGCAGGCCCGGAGCCAGCGTCGACTTCCAGCCCATTTCATAGTTGATCAGGAAGTCGGCACCGTATGGACCCACGTCAGCCCGGCGGTTCACGCCGCCCGGGCGGAAGCCCTTGGAAGCAGTCGCATAGACCATCAAGTCGCTGGTGGCCTTCCACGAAAGGTTGAGGCGCCAAGTCAGGCCATCATCCTTGACCCGAACCGGATCGACACCCGAACCGGTCCAGACGCCCAGGTTGTTACAGGGCGTGCCATCAATCACACCCGGGAACAACTTGACCCCCGCTGTGCCAGCCACAGAGCGCAGGCGCGCACCGGTGGTGGTGAAGCAGCCGGCCACGCCGGTGCGTGAACTGCCCGCACCGTTATAGGGGCTGTCCGAGTAATTGCCGCCCGGGTTGCGGCCAAAGCCGAAGAACCCGATCAGCGTATTGTCAAACTTGTAGCCACGCAAACCAGCGGTGAGTGTGACGTTCTGCAACAGGTCATAGCTAAGTTCGCCGAAGGCCGCATAGTCGCGGTCGACGCGTTCCTGCTTGGTCAGCCACAGCGTGCCGGGCACGCCATTGACCGAAACCTGCGGGCCAAGGTTGGCGACTTGATAATCCTGGAAGATGTCGTTCGACTGCCGCTGGTAGAACAGGCCACCGACGAAACGCAGGGGCTTGTCTGCTGGCGAAGCGACACGCAGTTCCTGGCTCAGCTTCTTGAAGTGATCGCGGCCGATCACCTTTTGGCGCGGGTCGATGTTGCGGCCTAGCGAGTCGAGGAAATAGAAGTAACCGGCCAGACCGCCGGACGAGGCATAGAGCGAATCATAGGCTTCCGAATAGTCGGTGTAATCGCTCGACGCGTCCCGCTTGCGGTCGAGATAAGCGCCGGCATAGGTCACGTCCCAGCTGCCCAGCTTGCCTTCGATCGTCAGGGCCGCCTGGACCCACTTGTCGTTCAGGTATTCGGGCGCAAAACGCTGCAGCTGCAGATCGCCAACGCTGGGGTCATAAGCATAAGAGCCCTTGCTCTTCATGTTCTGATAGGTAACCGCCGGGGTCACCGTCCAGCTATCGTCCAGATCCACCTTCAATGCGGCGCGGGCGCCGTAGGTTTCGGTGGTGTTATAATTCTCCGCCACGAAGGCGGTGTTGTTGACGCAGAACCCACCCGGCTGCGGCAGGAAGCAACGACGACCGGCAACGTTATCAATGTATCCGGCATCGCGTTGATAGAACCCGACCACGCGCAGCGCGGCGCTGCCACTCAACGGCGCGTTAATCATGCCATCGAACTTGCCGCCTGTCCCGCCGCTCTTAACGGTGTTGATCTCGCCATCAACCGAACCTTCAAAGCCCGCGGTGCTGGGCTTGTTGGTGATGATGCGGATCGTGCCGGCCTGCGACGAAGCCCCGTAAAGCGTTCCTTGCGGGCCCGAGAGGCTCTCGATCCGGGCGATGTCATAAATATGGACATCAAGGTTGCCGCCAATCGTGGTGACCGGCTGTTCGTCAAGGTAAACGCCGACCGAAGGCAGCGAGCCCGAGTGGTTGCCATCGCCGCCCGAGGCGACGCCACGCATATAGACCACGTTGGTGCCGGGGGTGCCGCCCGACTGGAACGAAACGGACGGAAGCTGCTGGGCATAGCCCTTGAAGTCCGAAATGTTCAGCTGTTCCAGCTTGGCAGTGCCCAGCGCCTGAATCGAAATCGGGACGTTTTGGAGGTTTTCCGAACGCTTTTGCGCGGTCACCACGATTTCATTGGCATCAGCCTCATCGGCGTTTTGCGCAAAGGCCGGCAGGGCCGAAAGCGCGGTCGAAGCAAGCAGCAAAGCGCTCGCGGTGCGACGAATAGTAAAGGTCATGAATACCCCATCCGGTTAACTTCCAAGTTTCGTCTGAATCCCCGATCCAGTCGGGTCAAGTCTTACGACCCACAAACCACACTGATTACTGGCTCGCGTGACAGATTTACCACGCTTGCGGTGCATCTGGATATGCTTGCAAAACCGGCCCCAGTGCCGACTTCAACGGCCCAAGCCAAGGCTCGAATGGCAGGTGCGCCTCGGTCCCTTCACGGAAGATCGGACGCCGCACCTGTTCGGAACTGGGGGTGCGAACCGCCCGCTCGGTCCGGTGGAATTCAAGGCAGGCTGGCTCGAAAGCCAGGCCGCAATAGTCCAGCAGTGCGCGTACTTCGGCTTCGGTATCGTCAACCATCCGTTCGTAGATCACGCGGTGGACCCGGCCGGGCTGAACCCGGTCGAGGTGCGCCATCAATCGGACATAGTCGGCGTAATAGCGCCCCATGTCTTCAAGGCTGTAAGCAAAAGCCTGCCCCCGTGCGAAGTGCTGCTTGAAGTTGGAAAAGCAGCAACCCAGTGGATGCCGCCGGGCATCGACGATCTTCGCCCCCGGCAGCGCCAGCATGATGAACACCGCGTGCATCCAATTGTTTGGCAGCTTGTCGATAAAGAACGGCCGCTCGGTCTTGCGCTGGATGCGGGTCCGCTTGAGGAACTCCTCACCGCGCCGGGCAAGCTGCTCGCCCGTCAAACCTGGCAGGCTCAACGGATAGTTCGCCTCACGTCGAGCCAGTGCGGGGATGTCCGGCAGTTCGGTCGTGCCTTCAACCTGGCTGTGGCTTGAGAGGATTTGCTCGACAAGGGTTGAACCCGCGCGCGGCATGCCGAGGACAAAGATCGGGTCAGGCGCATCGCAACCCTGCCCGGCCCGCGCGGCAAAAAATTCCGGCGTCGCGATCTCGATCAGCCGATCAACGAAGCGGCTGGTCTCGTCCGCGTCATAGTCCAGCTCGGTCCGCCGCAAGGCGTTGCCGGCGGAATAATGGGCAAAGCTTGCCTCGGCCTCTCCCCGATCTTCCAGCGCCTTGCCCAGCGCGAAATCGAGGTGAAAGCGATCCTCGTTGGCCACACCGCCCTGGCCGAGCGCCGTTTGCATAGCCGCGATGTCGGCATCATTGAACTTCACGGTCTTCAAGTTGGCCAGGCTCCACCACGCCTCGCCCAGCGTCGGCATCAGCGCGATCGCCTTGCGATAGGCGGCAATGCCGTCGTCCAGCCGCCCTACCGTCTTGAGCATATGACCGAAGCTCATCCAGACCCGCGGCTGGTTGGGCGCCTGTTCCAGCACGCGTTCGTACAGCGTGATTGCCTCGTCGAACTCACCGATCCGGCCCAGCGCCGCCGCCTGAAGGTTGGCATGGCCGGGGTTGTCCGGCTCTTCCTCAACCACCCGATTTAGCTCGGCAATGGCTTCGGCGGGACGGTTTTGGCGATAGAGTACCAGCGCGAGGTTGGCCCGGGCCGGGGTGAAGGCCGGGGCCAGTTCCAATGCGCGGCGTAGCAGGTTTTCAGCATCGACATAGCGACCGATCCGCCCGGCCAGCTCGGCAAACAGGCGGATGGCGAAGACGTCGAGCGGATCGTCCTTGAGGTGCGCACGCAGCAGGGGCTCAGCCACTGGCAGGTCGTTCTCGTTCATGGCCATTGCGGCCTGGATCAGCCGCGGGTGATAGCGCCCGGCGCGCGCCAGCCAGGATTGGGTCGTGACAGTGCTCATGCCGTGCCCAAGAAACATGGTGACGCGACGCAATCAAGCGATAGTCTGGGCTGGGAAGGGGATAAGCGATGCGCGAGGACAATCGTCCGTTCGGAATCTGGACCGCCGCCGCACTGGTGGTGGGCTCGATGATCGGGGCCGGCATCTTTGTACTGCCGGGCCAACTGGCACCATTTGGCTGGACGGGCGCTGTCGCCTGGCTTGCGGCCGGCCTCGGCGCAATGGCAATTGCCCTGGTCATTTCCGACCTGACCACCGCCATGCCAGAAGAACCCGGCCTAATCGCGATCTGCGGGCGGGTGATCGGTCCGCTCGCAGGGGTGTTGCTGGGCTGGTCCTATTGGATCAGCCTGTGGTGCGCCACGGCCGTCGTCGCGACAACGGCGACAAGTTACCTCGGCGCGCTATGGCCTGCGATCAGCGCCACGCCTTTGCGCACCGCACTGTCCGGCAGCGTGATTGTTCTTGCCATCACGGCTTTGAATCTGCGCGGTGCGCGGGCTGCCGGTCAATTTCAGGTCGTCACCACCGTACTCAAGCTGCTGCCCCTTGTTGCCGTCGTTGCGATCCTTGCGGGCCTGGCCGCGCAGGGCGGAGTGCAATTCTCGGTCGACAGGCATCCGCCCTTCGCGATGGGCCAGCTCACTCCGGCGCTCACTCTGGCCTTCTTCGCCATCCTCAGTTTCGAAACCGCCAGCATGGTAACCGAACGCGTGCGCGATCCGGCGCACAACGTGGTTCGCGCCACCCTGATCGGCCTTGCAGCAACGGTCGCGCTCTATGTGTTGGTCTGCATGGGGATTATCATGGCGCTGCCAACCGAAGCCCTTAACGCCTCATCGGCACCGGTTGCTTACTTCGTTGAGCGTTTCTGGGGCACCTGGGCGGGTAGCGCTGTCGCCGTGCTCACCGCGGTTTCGGGCATCGGCTATGTCAACTCCGCAATCCTGCTCCAGGGCGAGCTCCCACTCAGTGCGGTTCGGGGCGGGATGATGCCGGGTTGGGTCGCGCCGACCAACCGGCACGATGTGGCCGTGGCGCCAATGGCCCTGGCCAGCCTGTTTTCGGTTACCCTGATGATTGGCGGGGCAACCGGGATCGGGGCCAAGTTGCTGGACTTCATGCTGCGATTGACCACCGCAGCTGCGATCTGGATCTACATCGGCGTGGCGGTCAGCGCACTGATACTGGGCCGCCGCCAGATCATGGCGGCGATCAGCATCACGTTCTCGCTGTGGGTGCTCTACGGCGCGGGATTGGAGGCCGGTGGGCTGGGGATCGTGCTGATCCTGCTGGGCTTCCCGCTTTACCTTGCCGCGCACCGCTTCAGCTTCGCAAAAGCTTCCTGATCAGCGGGCGATCCGCCAGGATCGCCTGGGCCGCATTATGGCCTGGCGCGCCGGTCACGCCGCCGCCGGGATGGGTGCCGGCACCGCACATGTAGAGCCCCTTGATCGGCCCGCGATAGTCGCCATGCCCCAGCACGGGGCGCGCGGCCCAGAGCTGATCAAGTCCCATCGAGCCATGCATGATGTCACCGCCGATCAGGCCGAACTTGCGCTCAAGATCCAGCGGCGAGTGAATCTGCGTAGCGATCACGCTCTGCTTGAAGTTGGGTGCGTGGTCATTGACCGTATCGATGATCAGATCGGCCACCTTGTCGCGATGCTTGTCCCAGTCCACCGCCGGATCGAACTGCTGGCAGAACAGGCTGGCGACATGCTGGCCCGGAGGGGCCAGGCTATCATCGACCGTGCTGGGGATCATGATCTCGACAATCGGTTTCTTCGACCAGCCGTGTTGCTGGGCATCGATGAATGCCTGATCCATATAGTCCATGCCGGGGGCGATAATGATCCCGGCGGTGTGGTGTTCACCCTGCTGCTTGCCCGGCAGAACCGAAAAGTCCGGCAGTTCTGACAGGGCAACATTCATCCGGAAGGTGCCAGAACAGGTCTTGTAGCCCTTGATCCGGCGCTGGAAGTCTTCATCGAGATCGCTCTGGTCAACCAGCTGGCGATAGAGCAGCGCCGGACCGGCGTTGGAGGCGACGATCGGCGCGACAATCTCCTCGCCGCTTTCCAGTTTGACGCCCTGGACCTTGCCATTGTTGACCAGCACCTGCGCGACGGGGGCCTCGAGGCTGATCTCAACCCCCTGATCAGCGCAGGCCTTGGCCATCGCCTGGGTAATCGCGCCCATCCCGCCAACCGAATGGCCCCAGGTGCCCAGCTTGCCGTTCACTTCTCCGAACACGTGGTGCAGCAGGACATAGGCTGAACCGGGCGTTGAAACCCCGGCATAGTTGCCGACCACGGCATCAAAGGCGAAGGCGGTCTGGACATAGTCATGCTCAAACCAGCCATCGAGGAATTGGCGCGCCGACTTGGTGAAGATGTCGAGCAGGTCGCGCTGGACCGAGAGGTCGAGGTTGGCCATCGGCCAACCTTGCTTCGCGGCCGCGATCAGCGATGACAGGCCGCCGCCGACATTCGGCGGGATCTGCATGCTGAGATCGCGCAATACGTTGGCCACCTTTTCCAGCGCCGCGTCGTAGCGGGGGTAAGCCTCGGCATCCTTTTTGGAGAAGCGGGCGAATTCCGCCTCGGTCCGACCGGCACCGCCGCCCAGCTTCAGATAATCGTTTTCAAACGGGAAGAAGTTGCTGATCGTCCGCTCGATCACGCGATAGCCGTAATCGTGCAGCCGCATGTCGGCGATCACCTGCGGGCGCAGCAGGCTGACCGTGTAGCTGGCGGTGGAATTGCGAAAGCCGGGATGGAATTCCTCGGTCACCGCCGCGCCGCCCACCACGTGCCGCCGTTCCAGCACCCGCACCCGCATGCCTGCCCGGGCGAGGTAGAAGGCGCAGGTCAGGCCATTGTGCCCGCCGCCAATAATCAGCGCGTCGTAAGTCTTGGTCATTGCTTGCTCCAGCCCGGTGCGGGCGCGAAAGGTTGGCGGGCTTCGGGGATCAGCGCGCGGATCTTGCGGGCAAAGCTGCGCAGGCAGACTTCGCTCTTGCCGATCGGACCATTGCCATAGGTCCGGCTTTGCATGCCCTGTTGGACGCGGGTGATCAGCCAGGTGTCCTCGGCATTGACCACGCGGTTGATCCGCCAATTGGCATAGCGCGCCAGCTTCATCTCACGCCGGCTATCGGGCAGGGCATAGGCCACTTCCCGCAGCAGACACTCGGTCGGCGAAATCGGCAGCCACTGCATGAAGTCGATCTGGTCAGCATAGATGTCGAAGGCCATGTTCGGCCACAGCTTGTAATAGAGCCAGCGACCGTGCGCTTCCTCGGGCAGGTGGCCCACCCGCGGTAGGTGGGTGCGATAGAAGCGTTCCCAGAAGTTCTGCTTCTCGTTCTTCACCACATCGCCATAGAGGCGGTCAGCCCAGCCGTGCGCCTCGATCCGATAGGTCTTGCCGACCAGCCGCGTCAGGCCATCGTGGGCGACCGGGATGTGGAGGTTGTCGGAATAGTTATCGCCAACGTTCTTCCAGTTCACGTCACGCGGGCGCAACCGGACGGGGGCCATCCGCTCCATCTCGGCAAAACGGTACTGGCTGACCTCGGCCTCGAACGGCGCCATCATTTCTCCCACGGAGGGGAAACCGCCGGGCGCCAGGTTGACGAAGATGAAGCCATGCCAGGTCTCTGTCGCGACCGGGACCAGCCCGTTTTCTTCAAGCTTGAGCGCCGGGTATTCACTTTTCATCGGCACGCCGGAAAGGCGTCCATCGGTCTCAAAGGTCCAGGCGTGATAGGGGCAGACCAGCTTCTTCGCACAGCCCATCGGCCCTTCGACCAGCCGCATCGCGCGGTGGCGGCAGACATTGGTAAAGGCGCGCACCGCACCGTCATCGCCGCGGATCACGATCACGCTTTCGCCCAGGTAATCGATCGTCTGGTAATCACCCGGCTTGGGGATCTCGTTCACATGACAGACGATCTGCCACGATGGGCGGATCACCCGCTCCATCTCCAGGTCAAAGAACTCGCGGTCATGATAGATCCAGCCGGGCAGGCTGAAATCGGCATCGGGATCGACCTCTGGTCCGTCAATTTCAGTAACGATGGCTTCCAGCTTGCCCACGGGCGACTCCCAATCCTTATTGGACGTTCGTACAACAAGTGCTAAAATGCCGCAACCGTAGCGCAGGGCCTTCGACAGGTTCAGGCCGAGCGGGCTTTATTGGATGCCTCAACCCCGCTCAGGCTGAGCCTGTCGCAGCCCGCGCGCAACCGTGAATTGTTGCATGACACCCAGCCCCGCCTTTCGCCGTTCCGAGCCCGATGCCCGCCGGCTCAGCCTGATCGAGGCTTGTGCGCGGGTGCTGGCGCGTGAGGGGATCGCCGGGGCGAGCGTGCGGACCATTGCGGTTGAGGCCGGGGTCTCGGCCGGGCTGGTCGGGCATTATTTTCCCGGCGTCGATGCCTTGATCGCGGCGACCTATGCCCACACCGGAGCGCGGGTGGATGCGGCGCTTGCCGCAGCGATGGCGAAGGCGGGCGACGAGCCCCATGCCCGGTTGGAAGCTTTCGTCACCGCCAGCTTCGCCGCGCCGATCGCCGATCCCGAACTGTTGGCCACCTGGATCGCCTTCTGGAGCCTGGTCCGCGCCCGTCCGGAGATTGCCGCGCTGCACGATGAGCAATACGGCGGGTTCAGGGGTCAGCTGGAACACCTGCTGGCCGACTGTGGCCTGCCCGCCGCACAGCTGCGTGCCACAGCCATTGCCATCACCGCGCTGGTCGATGGCCTGTGGCTGGAACTCTGCCTGTCACCCCACGAGCTGGCGGCGGACGAAGCCGCCGCCATTGCCCGCGATGCGCTGGCCCGGCTTACTTGGAAAGCGCCGGCAGCAGGCTGAAGTAATAGACCAGGCCGGGTCGAATGTTGCGCAGTTCAACCCGCTCATTCAGGCCATGCGAAAAATCGTCACTGTCCTTGATGAACACCGGGCTGATTCCATAGCTGGGCACGCCCTTGGCGCGGTACCACATCGAATCCGATGCGCCCGAGCTTTGCGCCGGGATCACGGGCACCTTGGGCCAGGATACGGCCATCGCCTTGTCCACTGCTGCGACATAGTCCGCCCGCATCGGCGAGGCATCGCTTTCGGTCGCCGTATCGCCGGTAACGTCGGTGAACTTCACTTCCGGCACGCCCGCCACCTTTTCCAACTCGGCGATGATCTGGGCGCGGGTGTGGCCGGGAAAGACGCGGCAATTGACGTTGGCGGTCGCGCGTTGCGGCAGGGCGTTCACTGCGTGGCCGCCGTGGACCATGGTTGGCACGCAGGTGGTGCCCACCTTGCCAACATAGCCGGTGCTGGTGCGCAACGTGGCCACGGCCGCCTCATCGTTCACATTAGCGGCAAAAGCGCGCATCGCGGCGGCCAGCTTGGGATCGCTTTCAAACTGCGCGGCCTTTTCGAAATAGGCCTTGGTCAGCGGATTCTGTTCGGCCTTGAAGCGATAGGCACCGATCCGGGCCAGGGCCTGCGAAAGCTGGGCAATGGCATTTTCGGCCCGCGGGGCAGAACTGTGACCACCCGCATTGGTGACTTCCAGCTGGATATCGACATAGGTCTTTTCGCCGCCGTCCCAGGTCCAGTACAGCGGCTTGCCGGTGGCTTCATCCAGCGCACCGCCCGATCCATCGGTGTTGAGCACCATTTCGGCATGGGCAAAGCGTTCGGCCAGAATGCGGCCGGTCTTCATCGTCGTTTCCTCATCGCCCGAAAAAGCAATGATGATCGTGCGCTTCGGCTTGTAGCCGCCCTTGCGCAGTTCCATCAGCCCGACCATCGCCAGCACTTCCGAAAACTTCTGGTCGCTGGCACCGCGGCCATAAAGATAGCCGTTCTCAACCACCGGAGTGAAGGGATCGCGGGTCCAGTCCTGGGGGTTGGCCTCAACCACGTCCATGTGGCCCGAGATTACCAGCGGCTTCAGCTTGGGATCACTGCCCTGCCAGGTCGCGACGAGATAGGCGGTATCGTCGACCGGGGTGATCTCGATATCCTTTTCGCTCCACCCGGCACCCAGCAGCGCCTGCTTGTAGAGCTTGGCCACATCGGCGGTCTTGTTGCCGGGGCCCTGAACCGAACGAAGCGCAATCGACTGCTTGGACAGTTCCAGGACCTGCGCCTCGGCGGCGGCACTGGGCGCCTTGGGCGGGGCGGCAAGAGCCGGAGCAGACAGGGCGGTAAGGGCAAGCAGCAGAGCAGTGCGGCGCATGGACATTCTCCTTCGCCTTGCTGCCTAGAGCAAGCAGTCAAGGTTGGAAACCGCCCAAGGTCAGCGCCAGAGATCCAAATACGCAACGTGCTGATTCTCAATTTGAATGGAAAGCCGCAAAGGCAGAGGCCCGGGTTGGAGAGCCGATCCATGGTTTCGCCGCGTTAACCCTTCGGCCCTAAAGGGTACCGCAATGAAACGCTGGATTCGCCAGACTGGTGCCGATCAGCGTTTCGCTCGCACTATCGGTTCGCAATACAGCATCTAAGGGCGATTCAGCGATGAGATTGGGCATAATCGCAGCCATGTTTGCGGCTTTCACAGGGTTAGTCGGCACAGCGGGTTACATGCTGCTCCATGCCCCTCTGCCCGCGGCTGATCGCCTGCCAGACAGCCCGTCCACGGCATTGGAAGACCCCTGGGCCAAGCCGAGCGGCGGCGCTGATTTCGGTCGGGTTACCCCGCCTCCGGCAGCAAGGCCAGCCGTCGCTCCGGCGCCATCCCCGGCGATCCTATCGGAGCAAAATGCAGTGCGGCCAGGCAGCAATGCGGTGCCACCGCCGCCTGCGGCCAAGATGTCACGCGACGACCCGTTTGTCATCAAGTCGATCCTGCCGATCGACGGACCGATCCGCTATGGTGAATGGCACTGGAACGAGAGCGCAGCCCCCGCCACCGGACCCCTGGTGATGACGGTAGACCTGGATGCGCGGGTACTCTCAGTGTTCCGCGCCGGCCATGAAATCGGGGCGACTGCTGTACTGCTG
>JACCDJ010935612.1_pt1 | contig 11279 bp, 11 predicted proteins | sample 7444481 | NCBI WGS metagenome assembly JACCDJ01 (sample SAMN15323435, study PRJNA562643) | freshwater metagenome | isolation source: river surface water | place: USA:Blue River Watershed | collected 2017-08-15 | reverse complement strand
TGAAATTACCCGCTCTGAATTGTGGGTCTTTCATCAACTTTTGATGGAATGGAATAGTGGTTTTAATACCTTCAATGATATATTCATCCAAAGCCCGCTGCATCTTGGTGATAGCTTCCTCTCTGGTTTGAGCCACTGTGATCAACTTGGAAATCATGCTGTCATAGTTAGGAGGAATAACATAACCTGCATAAGCATGCGTATCCAATCGCACACCATGACCACCAGGGCTATGATAAGCCGTAATTTTTCCTGGACTAGGCGAGAAATTTCTTAATGGGTCTTCTGCATTGATTCGACATTGAATACTGTGCATTTTGGGATAATAATTTCTACCTGAAATAGGCTCACCCGCGGCCAATTTGATTTGCTCTTTTACCAAATCATAATTGATTACCTCCTCAGTGATGGTATGCTCAACCTGAATCCTAGTATTCATTTCCATGAAGTAGAAGTCGCGATTTTTATCGACCAAAAACTCCACTGTTCCCACCCCTTCATAGCTTACAGCTTCCGCTGCTTTAATGGCCGCCTGACCCATCTTCTCTCTCAACTCGTCTGTCATGAAAGGAGAGGGAGTCTCTTCTACCAATTTCTGGTGCCTTCTTTGAATGGAGCAATCCCTTTCACTTAAGTGACAAGCCTTTCCATATTGATCACCCGCGATTTGAATCTCAATGTGTCTGGGCTCTTCCACAAATTTCTCCATATAAATTCCATCATTCCCGAAAGCTGCCCCGGCTTCTCTTCTCACCGCTTCCCAAGCGTCATCCAAATCCTCAGCCTTGTGCACCACTCGCATCCCTTTACCACCGCCACCCGCTGTGGCTTTCAACATGATCGGATATTTTATTTCCTTGCCTATTCTATGAGCTTCTTCCAACGAAGACAAAATTCCATCAGATCCAGGAATACAAGGCACTCCTGCATCCTTCATGGTTTGTTTGGCTGAGGATTTATCCCCCATAGCATCGATCATCTCTGGAGAAGCCCCAATAAACTTGATTCCGTTTTCTTTACAAACTTTTGAAAAAGTGGCATTCTCTGAAAGAAATCCATATCCCGGATGAATTGCATCTGCATTGGTTATCTCAGCAGCAGCGATGATATTAGGAATCTTCAAATAAGAATCCTTGCTGGCAGGTGGACCTATACACACCGCTTCATCGGCAAATCTCACATGCAAACTATCCCGATCGGCAGTAGAGTACACAGCCACTGTCGAAATTCCCATTTCTTTACAAGTGCGAATCACCCGCAGGGCAATCTCCCCGCGATTAGCGATCAAAATCTTTTTAAACATGGCTTTGGATTATGCAGGTTCTACTAAGAACAATGGCTGATCAAATTCAATGGGTGAACTATCATTCACTAATACTTTCACGATGGTTCCAGAAATTTCAGATTCAATTTCATTGAACAACTTCATCGCTTCGATGATACAAACCTTATCGCCCGCTTTGATGGTGCTTCCTACTTCTACAAAAGAAGGTTTATCTGGACCTGGTGAACGATAAAAAGTACCAATCATCGGGCTTTTAATTTCTACTAATTTGCTATCTGCAACAGGAGCCGCAGCTACCGGTGCTGGCGCAGCAGCGGGAACAGTAGGTGCTGCCACTTGGGCAGGCATTACCATCGGCATGGGCGCCACTGAAGGGGCAATGGCCATCACCTCTTTACCGACCACCGGCGTTTTGATGGTGATTTTAAAGTCTTTCTGCTCAATTTCAACTTCACTCACTCCACTTTTAGACACAAAGCGGATTAAATCTTGGATTTCTTTAATATTCATTTTCTTAAGATTTTCGTTTCAAATATACGGTTATTCTGAGTCATATGACCACTTTATCCAAATCGAACCCCACGTAAATCCACCTCCAAATGCGGCCAAAATAAGATTATCTCCTTTTTTCAATTTCTTTTCCCAGTCCCATAAACACAATGGAATTGTTCCCGATGTGGTATTTCCATATCGCTGAATATTCACCATTACCTTATCCGGCCCCACTCCCATGCGGCGGGCTGTAGCATCGATGATTCGAAGGTTTGCCTGATGCGGCACCAAATAAGCCACATCATCCGCTGTTAGGCCATTCTTTTCCATGATTTCCGCACTTACATCCGCCATACTCACTACGGCTGCTTTAAAAACGGGCTGCCCATCTTGAAAAACATAATGCTCTTTGGCATCTACGGTAGCGTGAGAAGCTGGTTTAACCGATCCGCCGGCCTTTTGATGTAAATAGTGTCTTCCTGCCCCATCTGATCTCAAGATAAAATCCTTGATTCCGGTTTCATCGGTGGAAGGTTCCAATAAAACGGCCCCAGCGCCATCTCCAAAAAGTACACAAGTGGTCCTATCTGTATAATCGATAATGGAAGACATTTTATCCGCTCCCACCACAACTACTTTTTTGTACTTACCCGTTTGGATAAATTGCGATGCTGTACTCAAGGCATAAATAAATCCCGAACAAGCTGCATTGACATCGAAAGACCAAGCATTTTTGGCTCCTACTTTATCGCTGATAATGTTGGCCGTAGCTGGAAATTGATGGTCTGCCGTTACTGTTGCACAGATCAACAAATCAATATCCATAGGATCTAACCCTTTTTTGGCCAACAATCCTTTTACGGCTTCGGCTCCCATATCACTCGTTCCCAAACCTTCCCCTTTCAAAATATGACGCTGAGAGATTCCCGTTCTGGAGAGTATCCACTCATCGGTGGTATCCACCATTTTCTCCAAATCTGCGTTGGTAAGCAGATCAGGTGGAACATATCCTTGTATTCCTGTAATGGCTGCGGTAATTTTTGAATGATCTGACATGACACCTAAAAATTTCAAAATTAAAGGGGCGAAGGTAAACACAAAAGCCCTGAAATTCAGGGCTTATTTTTCACAAAGCTTTGTGTACGGAAAGAATTACGCTTCTGCGTTTTCCTTTTCCAATACTACTTTTCCTTTGTAGTACAATTTTCCCTCATGCCAATGGGCATGGTGAAATAGGTGGGGTTGACCCGTTGTGGGGCATGTAGCTACATTGGGAGCTTCCAATTTGTAATGCGTACGACGCTTTGCTTGGCGCGTTTGCGAAATTCGGTGTTTGGGATGTGCCATCTTTTTCCGTTTTTATTCTTCTTCATCGCTGTCATCATCTAACAGCAAATCTGTGTTGTTTTCTAATTCCATGTTCTTCAAAGATATCCATTGCGTATCCGCATCTTCTGAGGTGGAAAATTGATTGAGCTTGGCAATCACTTCCTGATTACACTCGCCCTCTTCATGGACTCTTTTAGCGGGGATTGAAAGCTGAATCAACTCATAAATGCGATGTTTTACATCTATGAAATGCTCTTTTGGACCAAAAATCCAAACTTCGTCATTCTCATCGTCCGTCTGCTCCCCCCACTTGATTACCCAATGATCATTTCCTGCTACCTCCAATATCATTTCGTCGCCACATTTGTCACAAATGACGGGGGTGGACCCCTTCATTTCGATAGAAACTTCCATCATTGCTGACTTTTTTTCTACCTGGACATTGACTTGAAAAATACCAGCGGTAACTTCAGAAAATTCAAAATCTTGAAAGAACGTATCCTCTATCGAGAAATCAAAGTGATGAACTCCTAATTTCAAACCGACGAACGGTATCATATAAGGATGTTTGTTCCTCACCTTTATTTCTTTTAGAGGGGTGCAAATATAGTAATTTTTAGGTTATCAACAAAAAAAGGTGGAAATGAACTTTTCGAGCATAAATATACCCAAATTTGCAAGTTACATATGATAACAGAAATCGACCTGGCTGAAATAGATTCATTTATTGTCCATGCGCTGCGAGAAGATGTGGGGGAAGGTGATCACACTTCTCTCGCAACCATCCCTGCCTCTCATGTCGGAAAGGCCCACTTAAAAATCAAAGAAAAAGGGATTTTGGCGGGCATGATCGCCGCGGAAAGGGTATGCCTTGCAGTTGATTCCACGCTTCAATTCAAGGCGTTACTCAGCGATGGACAACCTATACAACCTGGCGATATTGCTTTTGAAGTATCGGGAAAAACACAGTCCATTACCATTGCAGAGCGTTTGTTACTGAACATCATGCAAAGGATGAGCGGAATCGCTACTCATACCCATCAGATCCAAAGTATGATTGCACACACCCCTTGTAAATTACTCGATACACGGAAAACCACCCCCGGTTTTCGGTTTTTCGAGAAATGGGCCGTAAAAATTGGGGGCGGAGAAAATCATCGCTTTGGACTTTATGATATGATTCTTATCAAGGATAATCACGTAGATTTCGCCGGAGGAATGAAAAAAGCACTGAATAATGTTATCGAATATTGTAATAAAAAACAACTTCAAATTCCTATTGAGGCAGAGGCCAGAAATCTTGAGGATGTTCAATTGATTGTGGATAGCGGTGTAGTATTTAGGGTGCTATTGGATAATTTCACACCAGCGCAGATTAAAGAAGCGGTTGGACTCATTGGCGGAAAAATCCAAACAGAAGCATCAGGAGGAATCAATGAAAGCAATGTTATTTCTTATGCGGAAACTGGAGTTGATTTTATTTCAATGGGTGCCCTCACCCATCAAATACAATCGTTAGACTTCAGTCTAAAATCATTTTAGTAGAGTTTCAATGACAGCAAAAAGCGAGAAAATAAAAAACAAACTTACCCGGGCTGTAGAAAAAAGACTGGACAAAACTGTTTGGCCTGGATTTCAGGGATTATCCATGCTCGTGGTTTGGCGATTTTTTATCGAAGCCGTCACCAAGGGTTCTATCACCACCAGAGCTGCCGCCATTTCCTTTAGATTATTTCTTGCTTTTTTTCCTGCAATCATCCTTTTATTGTCGTTAATTCCTTATGTTCCGATTCCCAATTTCCAAAAAGAACTCTTAGACAGCATCCATACTTTTTTTCCTGGAGATACCTTTTCATTGGTAGAAGACACTTTGAATGACTTGATCAACAAAAAATACAATACACTTATCTCTATTGGTTTCATATTGGTGATTTACTATGCCTCCAACAGCATCAATGCCATCTTTGTTGGATTCAATGAAAGTTACCATTTCGAAGATAATACACATCCTATTCTCAGAAGAATCGTCAGTATCGCGTTGATCTTTGTTTTAGGTGTCATTTTGACCAGCGCCATAACACTCATTATTTTCAGTGAAACCATCATCGCGTTCATTGGCGACAAAGATTGGCTAGCAGATAAAACCATCGTTTTAATGGTCGATTTGGCTCGATGGGGCATTACCATTACTCTGATTTATGTCGTAATTACCACTTTATACAATGTCGGAATGGGCGTAAGGAGGAGACGCAATTGGAAATTTTGGAATGTGGGAGCCATACTGGCCACAGTATTGTTCGTTATCACTTCTTTAGGCTTTGCCTATTTCATCAATAACTTTGCACAATTCAACAAATTATACGGCTCATTGGGAACTTTGATGGTGTTACTCATTTGGATGAATTTAAATTGTATCATCCTTCTTGCCGGATTTGATCTAAACGCTAGCATCAGAAAGGCTTTAAAACTTCAAGATCATTTATCCAGCAAAATTTCAACCCAAGAAGAACATCAAATTGAATCCACCTTTGAAACTCAATCAAATGGAGACAAGGACTCTCCGAATATTACTGCAGAAAGAGAAATTCGAAATACTTTCCGTAGTTCTTAACCCCTTAACTAAGGCTGTAATTTGACTAGTCTCAATCCGTAGCTGTTTTTATCCACGCCCTTTCCATTTTCACTTCGAGCTGCCACACGACACTCATGACGTGGAGACTTCCATGACCCCCCTCTTAAAACATACAATTGAGAACGATCAGCCCCTTTTGGATCTTTTTTGTTTTTTTGATCTAATCGGTAATCGGCATATTGATCTGCACACCATTCCATAACATTGCCCGTCATATCATAAAATCCCCAAGCATTAGGTTGCAACTCCCCCACCACATGTACTCTACCATCGGCATTCTCAGCAAACCATCCCACTTGTTTGATACTATCTGCTCCCGCATATAAAGTTCCTTTTGAAGAGCCAGCGCGAGCCGCATACTCCCACTGTGCTTCGGTTGGCAAAGAATACAACTCCCCCGTTAATTCATTCAATCGTTGGATAAACAGTTGTGCCATGGTATAAGATACGTTGGTCACCGGGTTGTCTTTCCAAGTTCTGTCATCAGAAGGATTGCTGCCCATCACCATTTCCCATAAACGCTGGGTCACTTCCATGGACTGCATAGAAAACCCACTCAACTCCACCTCGTGTTGTTTCTCATCATTTGATCGCCCCTCCTCAGAGGTCGGACTCCCCATCATAAATGTCCCAGGACTACATTGAATAAAATTACCGAGAGCTTCCTGTATAGCTTCCTTCTTGGAATTTTGAGCTAAAATCTGCATTGAGATCAGCAGAAAAAAAATAAGAATCGCATTTTTCATAAATTCAAATATAACCTATTCTTCCTTTGCTGCCTCCTTTTGCAATTGTGCAATAAACTGCAAGGCCTCCATTGGTGTCATCTGATTAACATCCAAACGCTTGATTTGATCCTTCACTTTATTCCATTGTGGATCTTGCATTTCAAAAATGGCCAATTGCCCATTGGCCGCTGCTATCACCTGTTGCTGATGATCCGTCCGCTGTGATTCCAATTGCTTCAGCATTTCCTTTGCTCTTGACAAAACCATCTTGGGCATTCCTGCCAATTGAGCTACATGAATACCAAAACTATGATTACTGCCTCCTTCTTGTAGCTTTCTGAGAAAAATGACCTTTCCTTTTTCCTCCTTCACAGAAACATTAAAATTGCGAATTCGAGCATATCGATGCGTCATTTCATTCAGTTCATGGTAATGTGTGGCGAACAATGTTCTTGGTCGATGCAATGGATGTTCATGCAAATACTCTGCAATAGCCCAAGCAATGCTGATTCCATCATAAGTACTGGTGCCTCTACCAATTTCATCCAAAACAATTAGACTTCTTCCACTCATTTGATTCAAGATACTTGCCGTCTCGTTCATTTCCACCATGAAGGTAGATTCTCCCGCAGATAGATTATCCGATGCACCTACCCGAGTAAATATTCTATCCACACAACCAATCCTGGCGGAAGAGGCTGGGACATAACTTCCCATCTGAGCCATGAGCGTAATCAACGCCGTTTGTCTCAGCAAAGCGGACTTTCCACTCATATTTGGTCCTGTGATCATCATCATTTGACAATATTCAGTATCCAGTGAAATATCATTGGCAATGTACTGCTCTCCATTGGGTAGCAAACGCTCGATAACGGGATGTCTTCCCTCCTTTATCTCCAAAACACTGCTATCTTCTACTATAGGTTTGGAATAACCATGGATAATAGCAGTGGTAGCAAAAGAGGTTAAAACATCTAATTCTGCTAACACCTTAGAGTTGTGTTGTAAGTCCACTAGAAAATGACCACAGTCTTGGATGATTTCAGCAAACAATTTTTGCTCAATGCTCAAAATTTTCTCCTCTGCTCCTAGGATCTTCGTTTCATACTCCTTGAGTTCTTGCGTAATGTAACGCTCAGCCTGAGTGAGTGTTTGCTTCCTGATCCAATCCGTTGGCACCTTGTCCTTGTGAGTGTTTCGAACCTCTAAATAATATCCAAAAACATTGTTGTAGGAAATTTTCAAAGAAGAAATTCCCGTACGCTCCGTCTCCCTTTCTTCTATTTCCTTCAGCTTATCCTTTCCATTGGTCTGTAATGTCCTCAACTCATCTAACTCAGCGCTGACACCTGAGGCGATCGTCCAACCTTTTCCTATAACATGTGGGGCATCTTCATGAATTTTAGATTTTAATAGAGCTTGTAATTCATCCAAATCTTTGAGCAAGTTTTTGACTTTTATTACAACTTCACTTCCTCTGCTCCAATTTTCTACTATTCCTAAAGCCCGATTTAGCTGAACCAATTCTCTCGGAGTAATTCTTTGCACAGCAATGCGAGCAGCCATTCTTTCCCAATCTCCCAACTCTTTCAAATCCAATCTCATTTGCTCCAATTCATTTGGAAACTGCATCCACTGCTCCACCGCATCCAAACGATGTTGAATAGACTCTACAGAGCGCAATGGCATCATGATCCACCTTCTGAGCATCCTAGAGCCCATAGGATTTTGGGTGGCGTCCAAAATATCCACGAGCGAAGTCCCTCTCTCGTGGGACGAGGATAATAACTCCAAATTTCGAATCGTGAAAACATCCATCCCAACCCATTCTTTTTCCTCAATTCTTTTGACTTTTACAATATGCCCTAATTTGTCATGCTGAGTATCTTTCAAATACTGAAAGATTGCACCCGCCGCACTGATGGCTACTGCATTTTCCTCTATTCCAAATCCTTTGAGATTAACCGTTCCAAAATGTTGATGGAGCTGGTCTCTGCCAAAATCCTCCGTGAAAGCCCAATCATCCATTCTGAATAAATGGTAGCCCTGTCCAAAAAATTGCTGAAAATCTTGATCTCGATGTTTTTGAAACAACACTTCTTTTGGCTGATAAGCATGAAGTAGCTTTTGTACATAAAACAAATTACCCTCTCCTATCTCAAAAGTTCCTGTGGATAAATCCAAAAATGCTATCCCCCAATTTTCCTTTTGTTGGGCTATTGCAGCAAGAAAGTGATGATCCTTTACATCAATGGTTTTCTCATTGTAAGATACCCCCGGAGTCACTAGTTCAGTGATTCCTCTTTTTACAATGCCCTTGGCCAATTTAGGATCCTCTAATTGATCGCAAATGGCCACTCGGTAACCCGCTTTGACCAACTTGGGCAAATAACTATCCAACGAATGGTGAGGAAACCCAGCCAAATCAACAAAAGCAGCGGCTCCATTTTTTCTCTTGGTCAAAACTATTCCCAAAATCCGAGCTGCGTGCACAGCATCTTCACCAAAAGTTTCATAAAAATCACCCACTCGAAAAAGCAAAATCGCATCAGGGTATTTCACCTTAACGCTATTATATTGCTTCATCAAAGGGGTTTCTGCTATCGTTGATTCTGACTTTGACATTGAATTCGTTGTATTTTAAATCAAAACTGCCGACCCCAATGGAATACGGCAGTTCTGAAATCAATTAAAATCGTGAAGTAAATGTAGCTTTTAACCTATCAATTTGTATTACCAAAAAAGCTAGGATTGTTCACATTATTTCAACATCGTTTCCTTTCTCAAGCTCCACCAAAAAGGCAGATACAACAAGCCGTAAGAAATCGCCCCAATCAATTCCAGCTCCAAGAGATAATAGGGCCAATCATGCAGCAAGTCCAAAAAAGATCCCCCTGTGGGCTTTTGCATCAAATAGCCATAATTAGCCGATGTCCACCAATTGAACAACATCGCCACTGCCATATAGATTTGGGAGGCCACCATCACGCGCAGCCAAGCTCCCTTTTGAGGCTTCAACTGAAGTCCAAAGACCGCATACATAACCCCCAACACCAAACCTCCATGGCCAATGACAAAAGTCAAATAAGTTAAATGAGGAAAAGGCTCATGAATGTCAGGGGTGATGATACCATGAATACTACCGGCCATCACCCAAAAAAAGGCCAACTCCGCCCAACGTTGTCTTTTATACCAAAGAGCAGCAGCGGTGATAAAAACCGCCCAATTACACAATTCCAATGGCAGATCATACTTTAATTCCCAAAATCCACTCATCATCCTGTATCCCTGATAAATCAGCCAATTCAGCAGTAAAACCAACGCTATTCCTTTAGCAACATTCTCCTTTTTATTTTTTTCGCCATGTTTCAAAAAGCGAATCAATATTATAGGAGCTAACACGGTAAAAATCAGAAACAACAGGTGTTCCGCCTGCCAATAGGGGTAATAATAGGGAGCTTCCATCAGCCGTTTCGATAAGGAGATTTTGTATCCTCATCCATCAACATCGATCGATAATTATCGTATCGGAACGATGGAATTGACCCGCTCTCAACGGCCTGAATTACCGCGCAACCTGGCTCTTCGATATGCTGACAGCTATTGAACTTACATTGTGGCAACAAAGCAAACATCTCTTGGAAATACAATCCAATTTCTTCATTAGGAATATCTACTAATCCAAAACCCTTGATGCCCGGTGTATCTATGATGTATCCATCATTCTCCATTTCAAAAACCTCAGCAAAGGTGGTGGTATGTTGACCCTTCTCACTCCAATCCGAAATCTCTCCTACCTTGATCCTCGTGTCCGGAATAAAATGTTGAATCAATGAAGATTTTCCTACTCCGCTATGACCCGAAAACAATACCGTTTTTCCTTGGATAATGCTTCTCAACTCGCTCATCCCCTCACCATTCACTAATGAGGTTTTCATTGCTTGGAAACCAATACTCTCATATTGATGCGACAGATTCAAAGCCTCAGTTTGTTCTTTTAAATCATACTGATCCCATTTATGAAAAAGCAAAACAACAGGGATGTCATAAGCATTGGCCGCTACAAGAAAGCGATCAATAAATCCAGTGGTTGTCTGAGGTCTAGCTACCGTAACTACTAAAAAAGCGATATCAATATTCGCGGCTACTACTTGGGCTTCTTTGGAAAGATTTACCGATTTCCGGATGATATAATTTTTCCTTGGAAGTATTTCCACGATACTCGCGATATTCCCCTCCTCTTCATGTTCAATTTGAATTTCAACGAAATCACCAGCGGCGACAGGATTGGTGGTCTTCAACCCTTTTGTTCTCAGTTTTCCCCTGATACGACAACGATAATAAACGCCATCTTGACCCTTTACACTATACCAATTCCCTGTAGATTTTAATACTCGTGCCTGCATTTCAAGACAATGCGTCTTTCAACTGCAACAACTCTTGTCGTATGCCTTGAAGTCTTTGAATGATCACCTCTTTATCCGCACTCGCTTCTTTCTTCTTGAGCGCATTCTTAGCACCCTCTAGGGTAAAACCCTGCACACGAACCAACTCATGGATATGGGTAAACAATTCGATATCCTTTTTTGAATACATCCTATTGCCCCGAGTATTCTTTCTTGGGTGTAATTGAGGAAATTCCTTTTCCCAAAAGCGCAACAATGAAGTATTTACTTGAAACATCTCTGCCACTTCTCCTATCGAGAAATAGATCTTTTCAATAGTATTGGTTCTGTTCAACATCAGTCAAATGATTGTCCCGATTGAGCTGCCCTTTCCAATAAAGCGGCATATTGCTCCGGCGACAAATCGT
>JACCDJ011516545.1_pt1 | contig 11283 bp, 12 predicted proteins | sample 7444481 | NCBI WGS metagenome assembly JACCDJ01 (sample SAMN15323435, study PRJNA562643) | freshwater metagenome | isolation source: river surface water | place: USA:Blue River Watershed | collected 2017-08-15 | reverse complement strand
GCAGTTTTAATTGAATCTTCAGGGATAAAACCTTCTGCATACTCGTGTGGAGTAATGTTCATGAGAGAGACACTATCCAATCAATGAGAAAGCGCACGCCGAAACCTGTGCCGCCTTTCACATTTTCTCCTGCATCTGTTTCGCTACGAGCCGGACCTGCTATATCCAGATGCACCCAACGCGTGCTGCCAACAAAGTGCTCCAGATAGAGCGCTGCCGTCACAGAACCTGCCGAGTAATCGCCTCTATCGCCAGCATGATTGAGATCTGCGACATCGCTTTCTAATGAATCGCGATAATCATCAACTAGCGGCATATGCCAGACTCTTTCACCACACTGTTCGCCAATAGCTACTAATTCGCTGGCTAATTTCTCATCGCGTGTGTACATCGCTGCATACCCTCGTCCTAAACCTAAGGTCGCTGAACCGGTTAAGGTCGCGATATCTACCAGGTAATCGGGGTCAAGTTTTGCTACCGCATATCCCAACCCATCAGCAAGTACGAGTCGTCCTTCGGCATCGGTGTTAATGATTTCAACTGTTGTTCCATCAAACTGCGTAATGACATCAGATGGACGTTGCGCAGTTCCAGATAGCGCATTCTCGGCACACATTAATAGCGCAGTGACTTTTACCTGTGGCTGCAATTCGGCAAGCGCACTTAACGTTGCCAACGCAGCTGCAGCGCCAGCCATATCGCTCTTCATAGCGGTCATAAATTCATAGGGGCGCTTAAGGGAAACGCCACCAGTGTCAAAGGTAATTCCTTTTCCTACAATCACAATATGTGGAAGAGCTGCAGCAGATCTGGCCTTTCCTTTAGGAATATAGGTAACTTCAACAAAGCGCGGTCCTGGGTTCGGTGATGAATTTCCAACTGCTCGCAAACCTCCAAATTTTGCAAGTTCTTTACCAGCTAGAACTTGTATTGCGAGTCCTTGCTCATCTGCAATTTTTTTAGCCTCTTGAGCAATCCAAAGCGGATTCTTAATATTGGATGGAGTATGAATGAGATCACGAGCTGTATAGAGAGCTTTAGATATGGTTTCTGCTAATTGCACCGATTTCACTTCTTGAGTAGCGAGAAGGAACTGGGGAAATTCTGGGGTTTTTTCAGTCTTTAAATTCCACTGGTAAGCACCTAAAGTGAGCGAAACGCCATGTGCCTTAACATCGGCTGGCGTATCCGCGCAGAGAGAGAGAACTGAGAGCGCCTTACCTCGTACTTTTCTGCCAATAGCAGAACCAGCACTGCGAAGAGCAGTCAGTGATTTGTCACCAAGGCCAACGAGATAGAGGCGATCAACTGATGCACTTTCGTGCGCGACTGGGATTTCGTAAAGTTCCCCTGCTTTACCAGAGGCATCAAAGAAAGTTATTTCATCAATAAAACTAAGTTCAAAAAATTTCTCGATTTTTGCAACTAATCGCGGATTTAATGCAACTTCATATTTTCCATCACTATTTTTTACAAAACCAACAGCGATGACGTCAACGCCAAGAAGTGATTTAACTTCTGGGGCAATTGCGGCGAGAATCTCTTTAATCCGCTCTACTTTTTAATGAGCGCCACAGCGGCTTCAAGAGCTGCGCTGAGATTATTTGCTTCCTGTGGATTGAGCTCGACAACGAGACGGCCACCGCCTTCAAGAGGAATTCGCATCACGAGCGAGCGAGCTTCCTTAGTTACCTCCATAGGTCCATCACCTGTTCGGGGTTTCATTGCTGCCATGGTGGGGACTCCTTGTTGTCGAAACTGCCGGGGACCGTGAGGTGCAGGGAGAAGTATCTCGCAGAATCGGGCACGGGTGAAATCGAGCCAGTTATGGCTTAAAACCTCGAGAATTTTAGATTCCGAGATGGCCCTTTAAGCGGGTCTTTCCGGAAGATATGACGGCGATTACAGCTCGCTCTGGGACTTGAAGCAATATCGCTATCTCTTCACTCGATTTGCCACGCAGTAAGTGCAAAGTCAAAATAACGCGCTCTTCTTCAGGCATAGCCGCGAGCAACTCGGCGATCGTCTCTTGGTTGCTCACAGCATCAAGGTTACTCGTTCATCAATTAAAAAAGCCGAGCAAATCGAGCAAGGGATATGCGTACGCCTACGTATAAGAATGGTGCGACTAACAAAAAGAGCGCTCGTGGTGCGAGGATGGTTTCAGACCAGTCAAAGCGAACCTTTCCAACCTCTGTCTGTGTGAGTAGAAAGCTACCGCTACCTTTAAGAATTTTTCCCACATGCTCAACGTCACAGCGGCGCGGTGGATCCCAGTGTGTAACAGTCATGAGATCTAGCAAACCCAGAAATTTAAATCTTGGGTATGCAAAATAAAATGGACCTGTGAACGCTGCAATTGAGGTACCAATACCTTTGTGCTGAGCACTCGTTACCCACACTTTAGTCTGGAGCATCCATTCGCCTTGCGAAGGCCAATCTGCAATCTTTTCCCAAACTTTTTCGCAGTCAGCATCTATAGTCAAAGAAATTCGAAGCGTGTTTTCTGCCATCTCTTATTTACCTTATTTTCCCAGAGCTCGGGCAACAGCATCTTGTGATGACTTTGCCCAATAAATTAAGTCGCGCATTCCGGGCTTTACAAAATTGTGGTCTTCTAGGTGCTCAACGAGCGCATGAAGTGGATCATAAATGCCATGCGGGTCAAGAATAATCACCGGCTTCTTGTGAAATTCCAGATAGCGACCGACCCAAATTTCAAATAACTCTTCCAAGGTACCAAGCCCGCCTGGCAAGGTAATAAATGCATCCGCTAAATCCTCAATTTTTGCTTTGCGAGTTCGCATCGAGTCAACAACGATAAGTTCATCACTGTCATGGTCAGCAAATTCAATATCTACCAATTTCTGGGGAATGATTCCGATTGTCTTGCCGCCTTTGCTGCGCGCACCCCGCGAGATTGCCCCCATCGCCGAAATATGGCCTCCACCTGAAACAAGTTCTGCACCATGTGATGCAATCTCTGCACCAAGTTCAAAAGCAAGGTCGATAAATTTCTGATCAATAGTGGGTGATGAAGAGCAAAAGACTGCAATGCGCATGAGGGACAGGATAGGGGTTAGGCTTAGCGCATGTCCTCTCTTGCTCATGGCCACGGAATTGCAACTCTTGCAGGAAACACAGTTCTAGATGTCTGGTTCCCAGCCCCCGCTCTTGGTCCTCTACAAGGATCTCCAGATGAAACCTTGACTGCGCTTGTGGGTGGCGATGCAATCCGTGGAGTTGTGCGTGAAGTTGTCTCACTTGAAATTGATCTTGCGAGCGCACCACAAGATGCAAAAGATGTATATCTCAGATTGCATCTGCTTTCTCATAGATTAGTAAAGCCACATGGCTTATCCCTCGAGGGAATCTTTGGTTTATTGGCAAATGTTGTTTGGACTTCATCAGGACCTTGTGCTGTTGAAGGATTTGAAAAGGTGCGTGCTGCACTCCGTATTCGCGATGGCCATGTATGCGTCTTTTCAATCGATAAATTCCCACGCATGGTTGATTATGTAGTGCCATCTGGGGTTCGCATCGCAGATGCTGATCGCGTTCGCCTAGGAGCACACCTTGCTGCTGGAACTACCGTGATGCATGAGGGGTTTGTGAATTTCAACGCCGGAACCCTGGGCACCTCAATGGTCGAGGGAAGAATTTCAGCTGGAGTCGTTGTAGGCGATGGTTCGGATATTGGTGGTGGCGCATCCATCATGGGAACGCTCAGCGGTGGCGGAAAAGAAGTTATTTCAATTGGAGAAAAATGTTTGTTGGGCGCCAACTCCGGACTTGGCATTTCACTTGGCAATAATTGCGTTGTAGAAGCGGGCACTTACATCACCGCCGCCGCAAAGGTGGCTCTTCCAGATGGCGAAGTGGTGAAGGCAGGTTCACTATCAGGCGCTAATAATCTGCTTTTCCGTCGTAACTCACTTACCGGCGGACTTGAAGTAGTGATGCGAACTGGAACTTGGGGTGGTTTGAATTCAGTGCTGCATGCTAACTAAGTCTGACTAAAACTAACTCAATCAGAATTTGTTTAATCAGGCGTTGCGGCAAGAGAAAAATAAGGTGATGGAATTTTCACTCTGCTTCTAAAGGTGTCCCCGCGCAGAATTTTGTAAGACCCATCGCTTGCAATTCCTTTAATGCTGGTGACGGCGCCAGCTGTATTGCGGGTAAGAATTTCTAGAGCAGCAATATCTGGTAGTAAGAAAGCTGAGGCAACCGTTGCCTGTAACGCACTTGCACTCCAGTTCACAAATCTTGGATTATGTTTTACATCGAGGCTGCCAGGATCTGCAACTGAATGGGTATAACTGGTCGCCTGACCCCAAGCATCGCTGGTGGTTTGTGTAGCTCCGCCTGATGAAGAGAAGTAATAGGCCTGAACCGGTTTTCCATTGGCAACTATTGCCAAGCTAGTGTTGGAATCGATATGAGTATTCATAACAGCAGCACGCCAGTTCTTCCCAAAACGTGGTTCGCTCTCTTTGGAATATCCCACAAAATTCTGATCAGAGATGTGGTCGTACACGTGGCAGTCACAGGAAGGTTTAACAAGTCCTAATTTTGAAAGTGCATACGAACGAGAAGCAATTACTTGTGCTTCAAGTGCAGCACTTGGCCAACTTGAGGGAACTTCACTGATGCCCAATAAGTATTCGTCGTGCATGCTCAGGGAGTTGGTAACTTCCATTGCACCTTTGACGACTTTAATTTGAATCTGACCATATTTGTATCGAGCGGTTTCTCCTGGGTGCCCCACAGTGATGACGGCGTCTGGACCTTTCCAGCGGATAGTCAGCGATGAATTCGCGATTGTTCCAAAGGTGGCAACTCCACCTTGCACGCGAAAAGTTGCTTTTTGGCGCGTCGCTAAAGTAGCAAGTGGTAAAACATCTTGGCTATTCCCGATATCACCAGCAAAGATTTCAATAAATGCACCCGGTGTTGCAGTGACAAATGATGCGGCGCGAACTGCGTGGCCAAGATTAACTCGAACAGTATGTGTATCAACTACCGGAACAATGGATACATCTTTGTAATAGTAATTAAGGATTGCAGTTGCGCTCTCACCAGCCAGCGCTCTGACCTTTGCACCTATCTGGCTCATTCCCACTCCATGCCCATAGCCAGAGCCAGTAAATGAGAAGGTTGCTGGAACTTCCGCGCGCACCGATGTCACGGATAAAGCAGAAATAATCGCTATAAGCGCGAGAGTTTTAAACGTCCTCATCAGAGGATGCGCTCTTTCTTGCATTTACAAAGGTTCGATATTCGGCAATGACTTCGCTCGGATTGCCACGAGCCATCAAAACGCCTTTGTTGAGCCAGATAACTTCATTACAAATATCTTCAATGGTTGCGAGTGCATGGCTAACCAAAATAAGAGCGCGATCAGCAGAACGAAGCTCCTTAATTCTGTTTAGGCTCTTCTCCTTAAATTTGGCATCACCCGTGCTGAGAGCTTCATCGATAATTAATATGTCGGGCTCAACCACTGCCGCTACCGAAAATGCTAGACGTGCATACATTCCGGATGAGTATGTGCGCATCGGAGCATCGATAGCTTCACCAAGTTCGGAAAATTCAGCGATGGCATCAAAATTACTATCAATTTCTTCGCGAGACATTCCGGCAGCTAATCCACCTAAATAAACGTTATCCCGACCAGTCATTGCAGGATTGAAGCCAACTCCAAGCGCTAAAAGGGTGCTGACACTTCCATAAACTTCAACCCGTCCTTGTGATGGGGGGACAATTCCTGAGATAACACGCATAAGCGAAGATTTACCTGCTCCATTCGAGCCGATCACACCTAACACTGCACCATACTGAACATCAAGATTGATATCCGTCAGCGCTTTAACTACTCGAGTATGTTTCTTTCCTCGACCAAGCGTTTTTAGGCGCGCTTTGAGAGTTGGTTTTTTATCAATGGAAGTTGTGTACGTAAGACCTAAATCTCGTACAGAGACGGCGAGACCATGCGGTGCATGGGGATGGTTATAGGCGGACAGCGAAATCACGCTCCCTCGTCAAGAAGAAGTAGGTACCAACGCTAAAAATCAGCAACGCCCAGACTGATGCATGGATGAGACCAAAGGTAGTTGGGGCTTGGGCATGAACGAGAACGCGTGACCAGGAATCGAGAAGGTAGAAGATTGGGTTGGCAATTTGCACAGATTTTATTTGATCTGAAACGCTGGTTGCTTCATAAAGAATAGGTGAAAGATAGAGAAGGCTTCGCGTGAAATATGGAAGCATGCTCGAAATATCACGAAAGTAAACGTTGATACATGAAATCAAAATCGACATTCCAAGCCCCATCACTATGGCGATTATGAAAATCGGTATCGCCCAAAGCATCTGCCACGAGATGGGTAAGCCAATTAATAGATGGATGGCAGTAAAAACAATCAACGTAGGAACAAACTTGAAAAGCGCAATAACTGTAGCTGAGATAGGGAGCATTACCCGAGGGAAAGAAGTATTCAAAATTAACCGTTGCCCTGAGGTAATCGCCTTTACTCCCCCAGTGAGGCTATTTGCAATCAGGTAGAAGAGGAAGAGTGTTGCTGTCAGGTGGCCAAAACGAGTTGCATCACTACTGCCACCAATGACGTAGATAAGCAGAAAATAAACTCCAGAGAGCAATAATGGGTTGAGGACTAGCCATAATTGTCCGAAGACGGTTCCATAATTCTTTTCCCGTAATTCAGAACGCGAAAATTCAGCGATAAAAGTCTTGCGGCCCCAGAGTGTGCGCAGGTATTCACGCATAGGCGGCAGACCAGCATGAAACGGTTCATACACGACCACGGGCTTATTCACGTGTGAAAGGTTACCGCAGGAAAACAGGACCTAATGAGATGTAGGCACCAAATTCTTCGGTGAAGATATAAATCCGGCTCCCCATGCAAAATGCATCGTTGGTATCACTATCAATAAGAGAAAAAATTCTCGAATTGAGGTAGCAATTTTCATTGCGGCTAAGAAGATGAAGAGAAGATAGATAAGTGCAGGCAGGAAGAGCAGTGAATGGAAGAGCAAACCTGCGATGAGGGATCCGCAAAATCCAATGAGTGCCAGAGGTGGAGCCAGATATCGATAGTTAATGGTTCCAGAATGTCGTCGCGATACCACCCGCCGCCAACGTCCATATTCAAAGTATTGCTTTGCGAGAGCTCGTACCGAAGATCTTGGTCGGTAAGTGACATGTAATCGTGGATCAAAATAAATGATTCCACCATTTTCACGTAATCTAAAATTTAGCTCCCAATCTTGTGCTCGCGTGAATCGTTCATCAAATCCACCAATCGCAAGGAGGGCTTCGCGTCGAAATGCACCGAGATACACGGTGTCCACTTCCCCGGCTTCTCCTCCTGTGTGAAAACGTGATGCACCAACACCTAATGGGCTGCGCATAGCACCTGCAACTGCGCGTTCAAATCCAGTGGTTCCAACCGCTGCCATCACGCCGCCAACATTTACTGCACCAGTCTTGTTGAGAATTTCGATTATGAGTGAAAGGTAATTTTGTGGAATCTGCGCATGTCCATCAACTCGCACAACTACCGGACTAGCAGAAGCAGCGAGCGCCAAGTTAAGACCAGCTGCCGTCTTTCCGGTGGGGCTTTCGATGAGTTTAACTCGTGAATCTTGGGAAGATAATTTATTTGCAATTTCATTGGTGCGATCTTGTGAAGGACCGAGCGCCAAGATAATTTCAAAGGGGCCACGATAATCTTGCGATAAAACCGAGAGAACTGCACCTTCCAAATGTGACTCTTCATTCAGTACCGGAAGGATGACGCTGATTGCAGGCAGCGGTGAGCCAATTAACTCACTGGTTTGTGTCGCCATAACACCTCCACGCTATCGTGCAAGTACCCTACGGATGTGAAATCTTCTCGTGCGATTCGGATAATTACATCACTCTCAGTGGGTGTTGTCCTCATTGCGTCTCTTGCGTGGCTGGGCTTGGGTCAGGTGAGCGGTCAGATTTCTCGGATTGATGTCTTTGCCAATCTGAAGGATCGCCCCGAAAAAACTTCGCAGGCACTTAATTACCTCGTTGTGGGCTCCGATAATCGAGAGGGTTTGACCAAAGAGCAGATCAAAGAGTTGCGAGTGGGAAGTACAAAGGTTGCAGCTGGTGGCAGATCTGACACGATGCTCTTAGTCCACATCAGCAAAGCTCGCGATGCGGCTTACATCGTCTCAATTCCGCGAGATACGCTAGCCACAATTCCAGCACACAAAAGTCAAGATGGAAGCCGCGATATTCCAGCGCTCCCAGGGAAAATTAATGCTGCCTACGCTTTTGGTGGAGCACCTCTTTTAATTCAAGCAATTGAAGGTATGACCAATCTAAAAATTGATCACTACGTCGAAGTCAGTTTCGCCGGATTTACCGGCATCGTTGATGCACTCGGTGGAATCGAAGTCTGTTCCAAGGTGCCAATCAATGATCCAAAAAGCCATTTAGTAATGGATGCTGGGACTCATATTCTTAACGGTGTAGAAGCACTCAAATATGTGCGCACGCGCGATTTCGATGGACGTGGTGACATCGGACGCATGGAGCGGCAACAGCAATTTGTTGGAGCTGTTCTCCGCAAAGCAACAAGTTCCGGTGTACTTCTTAATCCCATCAAACTTACCAATTTTTACAATGCTGCAATTTCTAGCGTGAAGATGGATGCAAGCGTTGATAAAAATGATTTGCTCACCCTTGCAAAACAACTCCGCAACTTATCTTCCGGAAATGTGAGAACCCTTACAGTTCCTCTTTCTAATCCAAATGGTCGCCACCCAACCGCCGGCTCAGTTGTTATTTGGGATGACGTTCTAGCGGCTGACCTTTGGACAAAAATTCGCAACGATGAAGCCCTACTTGAGACCGTCAAGCCAACCGCCAGCGCTTCAGCAAAACCAACCACTATAGATAAGTTCAAGACCAAGACTGCCGCTGACAATCCCTGTGCAAGAGTGGCTGTGCAATAGACTCCCGCACATGACTTTAAAGCTTTCGGTAATAGGCTGCGGATATCTCGGAGCAACGCATGCGGCCTGTATGTCTTCACTCGGATTTGAAGTAATTGGTATCGACACAGATCAGAGCAAGGTTGATCTGCTCTCACGAGGAGAACTCCCTTTTTATGAACCAGGTTTAGATTCACTTCTCGCGGCTGAAATGAAAACTGGTCGACTCTCTTTCAGCACCGACTTTTCAGCGGCAGCGAGCGCTGATGTTCACTTTATCTGCGTAGGAACTCCCCAGAGTAAAGATGGATTGGCTGCAGATCTCACTTACGTGAAGTCATCGGTTGCTGCCATCGCACCGTTTCTTAAAGAAGGCGCACTTGTAGTTGGAAAATCAACTGTCCCAGTCGGAACTGCTCAGATGTTGCGTGATCAACTTGCCGCATCTGCACCGCAAGCAGATTTGGCTTGGAACCCAGAATTTTTACGTGAAGGCTTTGCAGTCGAAGATACTTTGACTCCCAACCGATTAGTGGTTGGTGTTGCTAACGACCGTGCCGAAGAAATCCTCAAAGAGGTGTACAAACCTGTCATCGATTTAGGAACTCCTTGGATTCGGGCAGACCTTCCTACCGCCGAACTAGTAAAGGTAGCGGCTAATTCATTCTTAGCAACCAAGATTTCATTTATTAACGCCATGGCAGAAGTATGCGAAGCTGCTGGTGGCGATGTCACAGTATTAGCAAAAGCAATTGGCTATGACCCTCGTATCGGTAATCGATTCCTGCAAGCTGGAATTGGTTTTGGCGGAGGGTGTCTACCAAAAGATATTCGTGCATTTATGGCCCGCGCTCAGGAGTTAGGCGCAGATCAAGCGCTGGAATTCTTGCGCGAAATTGATGCCATTAATTTACGTGCTCGACAAAGAGTTATCGATGTAGTCCGCGCTGATTTATCAGACGATCTCACTCAGTACAAGATTGCAGTATTGGGTGCAACCTTTAAACCTGATAGCGATGACGTGCGTGACTCCCCAGCTCTTGATATCGCAGCACAGCTACAAGCTGCTGGTGCTCAAGTTGTTGTCCATGATCCAAAAGGTATTGAACCGGCGCGCAAGCGATTCCCAAACCTTGACTATCAGGAGAAAGTTACGGATGCAGTGAAAGGCGCAGATGCCATTTTGCACCTGACTGAATGGAAAGAGTACCGAGAACTAGATCCATCTGTTATTGGACAACTTGTTAAATCCAAATTCGTCATTGATGGTCGCAACATGCTCGACCGAAATCTCTGGCGTGCTGCTGGTTGGCGCGTTCACGCTTTGGGCAGAACGGATTAAAAACCAGTCTTAGTACTGCGACGGGCGCTCAACTGAGCGCCCTTTGCTTTTGCTTCAAGAGCTAGTTGCTGTAGCTGTTCTTCAATTTTGCTTGCGATTGTTTCATCGGAGCTACCCAAAATACGAGCCGCCAAAATTCCTGCGTTCTTTGCGTTATCTATACCTACAGTTGCAACGGGCACTCCTGCCGGCATTTGAACGATTGAGAGAAGGGAATCCATTCCTTCCAGGTTCTTGAGTGATACGGGAACTCCAATAACCGGCAGAGTGGTGAGCGATGCGACCATTCCTGGGAGATGAGCAGCACCACCTGCACCTGCAATGATTACTTTGTAACCGCTTTTTGCTGCAGACTTGGCAAACTCCACCATTTCTTCTGGCATACGGTGCGCTGAAACCACATCTGCTGTGTAACTAATCCCGAGTGACTCAAGAACTTTTGCCGCTTCTTCCATGATCGGCCAATCTGAGTCAGAGCCCATGATGATTGCTACATCGCTCTTCTTACTCATCTACTTCTCCGCTCATGAATTGGCGTGCATGCTGCACATCTTGGGTTAATTGTAGGAGGTCAGAACCGACTGCGGTAACGTGCCCAATCTTTCGACCGGGACGAACTTCTTTCTTATATTGATGAAACTTCAATTCGGGGTTACGCGCCATCAAATGGAGATAAGGACGATACATATCACTCTTCTGCCCACCCAAAATATTCCCCATAACTGCATGCGCTGCAGTCATTGTTGGATCCCCGAGAGGTAAGTCCAGAATTGCTCGTAAGTGTTGCTCAAATTGACTGGTTCGTGAACCATCAATGGTCCAATGTCCAGAATTATGTGGGCGCATCGCTAACTCATTGATAAAAATCTTTTCACCCTTAACAAACATCTCTACCGCCATCACGCCAACAACCCCAACCTCAGCTGCAATATCGAGCGCCAGCTTCT
>JACCDJ010583964.1_pt1 | contig 11286 bp, 9 predicted proteins | sample 7444481 | NCBI WGS metagenome assembly JACCDJ01 (sample SAMN15323435, study PRJNA562643) | freshwater metagenome | isolation source: river surface water | place: USA:Blue River Watershed | collected 2017-08-15 | reverse complement strand
TCATGATGTTGTGAGGGTCTAGCGCTTGCTTCAAAGTTCTCATCATGTTGACTGCGCCCACGCCGGCCTCCGTGACCAAAAAATCCATTTTGTGCAATCCAATGCCGTGCTCCCCTGTGCAAGTGCCGCCAAGGCGCAAGGCTCGGCTGACGAGTTTGTGATTCAAGTCTTCGGCAATTTCGCGTTCACTTGGAATCTCGGGGTCGATCAGATAGCCAAAGTGGAAGTTGCCGTCACCGACGTGGCCCACCAAAAAGTAGGGCAAACCACTGGCTTCGGTTTCGGCCACCGAGTCAAGCAGGCAGTCGGCCAATTTGCTAATTGGCACACAGGTGTCGGTGCTGATAGCTCGGCAACCAGGCCGGCTTTGCAGTGCCGCAAAATAGGCATTGTGTCTGGCCGTCCAAAGGCGCGTGCGCTCTTCGGGAGTGGTGGCCCATTCAAAGGCGTTGCCACCATGGTCGCTGGCAATTTCTTGAACTGTTTCGGCTTGCTCTTTCACGCCAGCGGGCGAGCCATGAAATTCCATTAAGAGCATGGGCTCTTCACGCAAACCCAATTTGGCATACGCGTTGACCATGCGCACCGAGTGGTGATCGATCAACTCAACGCGCGCAATGGGCACGCCCAACTGGATCACTTGAATGACCGTTTGTACGGCGGCCTCAATGCTGGGGAAAGAGCAAATGGCCGCGGAAATGGCTTCAGGCAATGGGTACAAGCGAACCGTCACTTCGGTCATCACGCCCAAGGTGCCCTCGCTGCCCACAAACAAACGCGTGAGGTCGTAACCTGCACTCGATTTTTTGGCGCGCGTGCCTGTGCGAATGATTTCGCCAGAGGCGGTGACCACTTCAAGGGCCAAAACGTTTTCGCGCATGGTGCCGTAGCGCACGGCATTGGTGCCGCTGGCGCGGGTTGCGCTCATGCCCCCAATGGTGGCGTCAGCGCCTGGATCGATGGGGAAAAACAGCCCTGTTGACTTGATTTCTTCGTTCAACTGTTTGCGCGTGACGCCAGGTTGCACGGTGACGGTGAGGTCTTCTGCGTTGATGGACAAAACCTTGTTCATGCGTGTGAGGTCAATGCTGATACCACCTTGAACGGCAAGCAGATGGCCTTCCAAAGACGAACCCACGCCAAAGGGAATGACGGGCACCTTGTACTCGCTGGCCAACTTCACGGCATCGGCCACATCTTGTGTGCATTCGGCAAAGATCACCGCCGAGGGAGGTGGGACGGGCGCAAAGGCAGACTCATCGCGGCCATGTTGCTCGCGAATGACCAAGGCGGTTGAGCAGTTGTTGCCAAAGCGTGCTTTCAAAGCGTCGATGAAGGCCTGAGGGACAGGCCTGGCATTGACGACGGGCGCCAAATGGGCGGCAGGGGTCGGTGCGTTCATGGTGAAGCTCCAAATTGAAGGACGGTTGAAACAGGTGGCATGACATTGCGCAATGACCATGGTCAGGAAATGTCGTGAAACTCGGTCAAAATCAGAGTTTACGCTGAGACTTGAATGATTGCAGACCGTTTTACACAGGGGAAACACCATGGGTAACCGATTGACACAAATTGCCACCCGAACCGGGGACGAAGGCACGACTGGCTTGGGCAACAACCAGCGGGTGTCCAAAAACAGCTTGCGTGTGCATGCCATGGGCGATGTGGATGAGCTGAACTCACACATAGGCTTGTTGCTTTGTGAAAACATGCCGGACGATGTGCGCGAGTTGTTGATTGAAGTGCAGCACCAACTTTTTAATTTGGGTGGCGAGTTGTCTATTCCCGGCTTTGAGTTGTTAAAGACCGAGGCCGTGCTGGTTTTGGATGAAGCGCTGGAAAGATACAACACACAACTGCCCAAGCTGGAAGAGTTCATTTTGCCCGCCGGCAACCGGGCCGCTTCTCAGGCGCACATTTGCCGCACCGTGGCTCGGCGTGCAGAGCGGGCCACTGTGGCGCTGGGCAATGAGGAGGCGCTGAACGAGGCGCCGCGCCAGTACTTGAACCGAATTTCCGATTTGATGTTCGTGCTCTCACGGGTTTTAAACCGGATGGACGGTGGAACCGATGTGTATTGGAAAAGTGAACGCATGAAAAAGTAAATGCGCTCGCCATCAATGAGCGCAGACCAGAGTGGCTGACGCTGCTGTCACCTAAGCGCAAGCATTGGGGGTTTTCAGCGTGACAGCAAGCGGCGCGCAAGCTAGGCTATGGTCATGAACGCTAGCAACCCTAAGCCATTTTTATCGCCTTATCTTTCTTCGGTGTCCGACTTGCCCAAGCAAGCGCCGCAGGCACCGCATGCCTATGTTCCGCAAATTCGCCTTTACCAAAACTGGTTGAGCCAAAACCGCGGCATTTCATTTGAGCATTACCAAGATTTATGGCAGTGGTCTATCACCGATCTCGATGCATTTTGGCAAAGCATTTGGGATTACTTTGATGTTCAGTCACCCACACCACATACTGCGGTGTTGGCTAAAAACGCAATGCCAGGTGCCATTTGGTTTCCAGGGGCACAAGTTAACTATGCCAGCCAAGTCTTAAGGCATGTTCAAGCAGCACATGCCGCAGGCTTTCCGGCCCTGATTGCCCAAAACGAAAAAGGCCAGCACCAAGAAATATCATGGCCCGAGCTGCAGCGCCAAGTGGCCTCTATGGCCTTGCACCTCAAAGCACAGGGCCTTCAGCCCGGTGACCGGGTGGCCGCTTACTTGCCCAATATTCCAGAAGCCATCGTGGCTCTTTTGGCGACTGTGAGTGTGGGCGGCGTGTGGAGCATTTGTGCACCCGACATGGGTACGTTGGCCGTGCTCGATCGCTTCAAACAAATTGAGCCCAAGGTGCTCATCGCCTGCGATGGCGTCACTTATGGCGCTAAGGATTACGACCGCATGACGGTGGTCCAAGAACTCAAGGATGCATTGCCTTCGGTTCAGCACGTGATCTTGCACGACAACTTGGGCGTTGCAGACTTGGCCAGCAATGAAGTGGCAGCCGCCATTCGCATGTCGCAAACCACCTCAAAACACGGGCCTGAAGTGGATGCATTCCAACCCATGTTCTTGCCGTTTGACCATCCGCTTTGGATTGTTTACTCAAGCGGCACCACAGGCTTGCCAAAACCCATTGTGCACGGCCATGGCGGCACGCTCATCGTGGCCTTGGCGCTCAAAATTCTGCACAACGATATCGGCTGCAGCTATCACCCCAACAGTTGGGGTGAGCGCTTTCACTGGTACAGCTCCACTGGTTGGGTGATGTGGAACGCGCAAGTGGGCGGTTTGATGAATGGCACCACATGCGTCATTTACGACGGCAACCCGGGCGGCAGCAAAGACAATCCAGACTGGAGCACGCTGTGGCGCTTTGCGGCTGAAAACAAGGTGACATTTTTTGGCGCAGGCGCAGCCTTTTTTGCCAACTGTCAAAAGTCGGGTGTCGATCTCACGCAATGCGGAGATTTGTCGCGCGTGCGGGCGTTGGGCACAACAGGCTCACCACTTTCTGCAGACACGCAAAACTGGGGCACCGCCCAATTTCAACGCATCCAAGCACAGCACGCGCATTCACCGTATCTTCACCGTGAAAGAGATGGTGATATATGGTGGTGCAATATTTCAGGTGGCACCGATTTTTGTGGTGCGTTCATTGGTGGCAATCGGGAGCTGCCACAAGAGGCTGGCGTCATGCAATGCCGCTTGTTGGGCTGCGCTGTTGAAGCATGGAATGAAGCGGGAGAGCCCGTGCATGGTGAAGTGGGTGAGCTGGTGTGTGCCCAACCCATTCCGTCAATGCCTTTGTATTTTTGGAACGATCAAAACAACGCACGCTACTTGGCCAGTTATTTTGAAATGTATCCAGCGGGCCATGGACGCCAACCTGGTGGCGGTGATGCAGATGCTGTTTACGGCGGTGTTTGGCGCCATGGTGATTGGCTGCGAATTGGCGCGCCAGACCAAGGGCGCAACGGCGGTGAAGGCTGCGTGATTTTTGGCCGCAGTGATGCCACCATCAATCGCCACGGACTGCGCATGGGCACCAGTGAACTTTACAGCGCGGTGGAAGCATTGCCCGAAGTGATCGACAGCATGGTGGTCGATTTGGAATACTTGGGCCGAGAAAGTTACATGCCTTTGTTTGTGGTCTTAAGAGCCGGACTCACTTTGGACGATGCGCTGAAAAGTACCTTGAACAATGCCATCAAAACAGCCTTGAGTCCCAGGTTCATTCCCAATGAGATTTTTCAAGTGTCTGAAATACCACGCACCTTGTCTGGCAAAAAACAAGAGTTGCCCATCAAGAAACTCATGCTGGGGCAAGCCTTAGAAAAAGTTGTCAACAAAGATGCGATGGCCAATCCAGGTTGCTTGGATTGGTATGTTGAATTGGCGAAAAAGCATTTGGCCAAAACAGCATGACATGAAAAAGCCAGTGTGAAAAACACACTGGCTTCGCAAACTTGAAATGCGCGGTTGGCGCAAACTCAAAATCAGTTCTTGTGCAAATCTGCGTTCAAGCTGCCCCAGCTTTCGGTGCGTGGAATGGCTTGTACCGCGCCAGATTGTGAGTCGCGGCGGAACAAGATGCCATTGCGGCCAGACAACTCACGCGCCTTGACCACACTGCCATCGGGCATTTTGACGCGTGTACCGCCCGTGACATAACAGCCGGCTTCCACTACGCAATCGTCGCCCAATGAAATGCCAATGCCAGAGTTGGCGCCAAGCAAGCACCGCTTGCCAACAGAGATAACCTCTTTGCCACCGCCCGACAAAGTGCCCATGATGGAGGCGCCGCCGCCCACATCGCTTTGATCGTCAACCAATACGCCTGCACTGATGCGGCCTTCAACCATCGACGCACCCAATGTGCCTGCGTTGAAGTTGCAGAAACCTTCGTGCATGACGGTGGTGCCGGAAGCCAAGTGAGCACCTAAGCGCACGCGGTCGACGTTGGCAATGCGAACACCCGAGGGCACCACATAGTCGGTCATGTAGGGGAACTTATCGACGGCTTTGACGTCGAACACCACGCGAGCAGCGCGTGCGCGCAAACGTGCGTCTTGCAGTTGGTCTAAAGGGCATGGTCCCATCGAGGTCCAAGCCACATTGGCCAACATGCCAAAAATGCCTGCCAAGTTGGCTTGGTGTGGCTTGATCAGTCGGTGGCTGAGCAAATGCAAACGCAAAAACACATCGTGGGTGTCTTTGGCTGGTTCTGCCAAAGTGGCAATGCTGGTTTTGACGGCGACCACATTGACACCGCGCAACTCGCAAGCGCCCAGTGTTTTGACAAAGGCATCCCCTAAATGCGCACGGGCGTCGGCTTCGCTGAGAACCTGACTGCCATTTTCCTTCAGGCCTTCGGCCAGTTGCGGGGCTGGGTACCAAGTGTCTAACACGGTACCGTCTTTGGCGATGGTTGCGAGGCCGTAGGCAATGGCGCCACTTTGAATCATGGGAGGGGTTTGCATGGAGGTGTCTCAAAAATCAAAAAAAGAGATTATCGGGCTTTGTCGGGTGCTTTGTCTTTAGCGCAGTTCAGACAAGGCAATGGTTTGCTTTTTCAGCCATTCGCCTTGTGTGTTTTGGAGCCCCAGTTGAATTTGCTGTTGCGGCCAATCTAACTCGATGAGCGCAAAGTGATTTTGTGTGATGAGTTCGCCCAAACGATTGGGGCCTTGTTCTTTGGCAGAGGTCCAGGCGTGCGTCATACCACTTGATGTGATTTCGTAAAGAGGGTAGTTGTCAGGGGTGGTATTTTTGTAGATGGCGCCGATGTGCCGGTCGCCAGACAAAAACACCACACCCTTGGCGTGTGTTCGCTGAATCATCTGCCGCAATCGAGTTTGCTCAACCGGAAAATTGTGCCAACCTTCCCAGCCATGCCCCTCCACAATCACTTGAACGCTTGAAACAATCAATCGGACATCTGCCGGCTGTTTCAGTTGAGCTTCAAGCCACTGCCACTGTGCCTCTCCCAACATGGTTTTTTGAGGGTCTGCGTCAGGCACAAACCTTTCTTTGCCCGGCGCATCGCGTTGATCTGTCACGCGAAGTTTGGATCTGAACCAACGGGTGTCTAACAAAATAACTTGAACGCGCCGCCCCATCGGGCCAAATACATGGGCGTGATAAAGACCCGGGCGAGCTCGGCGGGGGTCGTCTGCAGGCAATTGCCAGAACTCGACGAAAGCATTTTTAGACGCCTGCTTGTGAGCAAACTCAACGCCCCCATCGTTCAAGCCAAAGTCGTGATCGTCCCAAACGGCCAAGTGGGGTATGGAGGCTCTCAAGGCGGCAAACCCAGGCTGCGCTGCTTGGGCCGCATAGGCATTTTCTAAATTTTGAAGCTGCCACGGCTGAGTGCTTGCGTAAACATTGTCTCCGCCAAAAATAAACAGGTCGGGCTTTGCTGCCAAGATGCTTTGCCAAATGGGTTGCGGCCTTCTTTGATCAATGCAAGAGCCAAAAATGATTTTTTGGACTTGCGTGGGCCAGGCCGGTAGGCCCTTGGCAGCATCTGATGTTTGGCTGCTGCTCACTTGAGCAAAAGCGCTCCAACCAGAAAGCAAAGAGCCCATTGCGCTGGCTTTCAAGACTTGACGACGGTCCAATGGGGCTCCTTAGATGAAAGAGATTTCAATTTGGCACCATCTGGGGCCATTGCGCAGGGCCTTCTGGCATATGCCCAAATAAACCATGAGGCTATTTTATGACTGCCGAGTTTAGATTCTTTGCTCGACCGATAAAATACGGGCCATGATGACCATTGCAGAACCCCTCAAAAAGTCTTTCAAAGCCCAAATGCTCGAAGCCAGAGAGCAAGCCATCACGGCCTCCGTCAATCGGCTGTTGGCTGAAAAAGGCTTTGATGCTTTCACGGTTGATGAAGTAGCCGCAGAAGTGGGCATTGCCAAAGCCAGCTTGTACAAGCATTTCAACAGCAAAGAAGAGTTGGCTTGCGCAGCCATGGTTCAAGCCATGCAAAAAGCCCAAGCCTTTTTGGAAGAACTGCAGGCACAGTCAAGTCCACCAGAAGGACAAAGCGCTGGCACGGCTTTGAACAAACTCAAGGCCACAACGCGCTGGACGCTTGAATTGAAATTGGCCGGTCAAATGCCAACCCTGCCCAGTCACAACTCCAGTTTGCGCGCTACGCTGATGGCCAGCCGACCCTACATGGACGGGCTGATGAACGTCAGTGACTTGCTGGGCTCTTGGATTGTGCAGGCGCAAAAAGAAGGCGACATCCATCCAGCCTTGCCGCCCATTGCGGTGCTGTACACCTTGTATGCCCGTGCATGTGATCCGGTGGTGGAGTTCCTCAAGATGAGCGAGCTGCACAGCGATGAAGAAATCATCGACATGGTGATGAGCACTTGCTTTGAGGGCTTGATGGCCAGAAAAAACTGACACCTTCTCAGGCCTCGTCTTTTCAGACCTCGACACGCACGATTTTGCGGGGGTCAAAGTTGACTTGCTCATTCTTGCGCGCATAGCCAAAAGGATTGGCCACAACCCGGCACCCCAAGTGAACATAGTCATGAGCGCAGTGCAAGTGACCATGCAGCCACACTTGGGCTTTGGGCATCAAGTGGTCCAGTGCGTTGCAAAAGCCCGCGGTGCCGGGTGTCAGCCCGTAACGTGGATCGGCACTTTTCAAGCTGGGTGCGAAATGGGTGATCACCACCGTGGGACCCTCAAAAGGTTCTGACAATGCGTTTGTCAGCCAGGCTTGATCGGCTTGTGCTTTGGCTCTCACGCCCGCAGATAAAAATGGTTCGCCATTCAAAGTTGTGCCCGTTTTGCGCAGGTAAAAATCAGCGGCTCGTTCGGCTTTCTCGCGTGCTTTGAGTTGTTGAGTGAGCGGGCCGTTCAAAGGGACCAGCGCCTCAAAATCACTCCACAAAGTGCAAGCGATCAAACGCACCCCTTTGAAAACCTCAACACGCTGATGCAACAACGTGATGCCCAGGCGCTGGCATGTTTCGCGCAAGCGTGCATCCGCCACTTCAAATGGCATGCCATCGTATTCGTGATTGCCTGGCACAAAGAAAACAGGCACTGGCCATGCGGCCAAATCTTGGCGGGGAGAAAATCGGGCCAAACCAAAATCGGTGTCTTTGTGATCGAACAACATCGAGCCATCTTGATAAGAGCCGATGTCGCCCGCCAAGACCAAGACATCGGCCAATGGCGAGGCTTCCGGTGTGAAGCGTGGGTGAGTTTCCAGATGCAAATCTGAAAGCAGTTGAATGTTCATGAGAGCCTTGCACTTTTGAAAACATCGCGCGCAATGTCGATCAGCTTCTCTCTTAACCAAACGTGTTCATTTTGTGCATGCTTGCGCCTGTGCCACACCGCATCAACGTGCAGGGTGGGAACTTTGAATGGCAGCTCGCACATGAACAGTTCATGGGCAATGCCAGTGGTGGGTACAAAGTGTTTGGGCAGAACGGTTAACAAATCAGAATTCACAACCACACGACCTGCGGTGAAAAATTGGTTCACGGTCATGACCACACGGCGTTGTTTGCCAATCGATGCCAAGGCTTCATCAATAAAACCATAAGGCCGTCCAGAAAAACTTACCAACAAATGTCGCGCATTGCAAAACTCATCCAAGCTGATGTTCTTTTGCGCCAAAGGATGCTGGCGCCGCATGACGCAAACATACTCGCCGTCGTACAAGCGCTGATGCTCGAATGCAACGGCTTCCCCCGACTGTGCCTTTGCAGTGAGGTCGGCCAAGACAGCTGGAAAATAACCCAATGCCAAATCGGTAGTCCCATCGTTCAACATGTTTCTGGGGTCGCGGGTGGTCAGCGGCAAAACGCGAATAGAGACATTGGGCGCCTGTTTTTCTAAGACTTGACCCAATTCGCCCATCAGTTCTGCCGCAGTTGCATCGGCCATCGCCAAGACAAAAGAATTGCGAGCTTCAGCTGGCACAAAGTGTTGCGGCACCAAAGCCGATTGCAATTGGTCAAGTGCCGCCCTCACGTTGGGCCACAGCTGCAAAGCAAAGGGCGTGGGCGTGATGCCATGGCCATCGCGCCGCACCAGATCGTCGCCCAATGTTTCACGCAGTCGGCGCAGGGCGTTGCTCACAGCGGGCTGAGTGATGGACAAATTGCGTGCCGCCTTGGTCAAGCTCTTTTCTGCCATGACCTCATCAAAGACCCGAAGTAAGTTCAGGTCCAAGCTGCGAAAGTTGGTGTGGACTGCTTCAATCATTTCTGTTGTGAATGTTAAGCATCATAAATATAAAGTTGAATAACACTAGAGTAAACCCTATGATTCGTTCATGGTCAAGCAAAAAGTGGGATTGATCCCAAAGCTAAGACCCCAATGGGAAGACTGAATAGTCAATCCAAACTAGGAAATCAAGATGAAACACAAGTTTGTCCACGTAGAGTACCCCCTTACCCACCCTGGTGTTGACCGCGCCGAACAGGCGGTCGCCAACTTCAAACGCATGGGCGACAACTTCAGCCCAACACGCACATTGGCAGCCATGCTTTTGGCAGCCATCGTGGCAGCGTTTGTGGTTGTGGCTGACCAAATGATGGCCACGTGGGCCGATGGTCATTTGCTAGCAGCTTGGGTTGCGCTGTGGGCGGTGGCATTTGCTGCAGTTGGCTTGTTTGCTGGGGTCTCCAAAACACTGGCGATTCAAGCCAAGCAAGCTTTGGATGCTTGGTCAGCAAGCATGGCGCGCCGCCGTTCTGATGAGCGTCTGTGGTCAATTGCACAAACCGACGCCCGCCTGATGTCTGAATTGCAAAGTGCGCTGAGCCGCTCAGATGAAGACTTGCCATCACTTCAAAGCAGCACACAGCGCCGGGTTGAGCGCATGCTTCAAAGTCGCCAGTACTACATTTAATGGCACCACGCAAAAGCCTCCTTCGGGAGGCTTTTTTGATGCTGAACCTCAAACGGCTTCTTGAGAGTCGGTGCTAACTTTCTGCGAGGCCAAATAAATACCGGGCAAAATGAAAGCGGCACCCACTGCATGGTGCCAACCCAAAGTCTCGCCCAAGAACAGCCATGCCACCAAGCCCCCGTACAAAGGCCCTAGGTACAGGCTGGCAGCCACACGGCTTGCCCCCAAGGTTTTTTGACAAAAGCCGTAAGCCCAGTAAGCGCCCACCCCTGGGAAAACCGCTGCAGCAACGACAAGCAATCCTGCGTTCAAGCTCCATCCAGCATGTTGTGTCGCCGTCCATTCTGTGATCGCAAAGGGCAGCAAAACCAAGCTGCCGCCCAAGCAAGTGGCAGCCAATCTTGCGGTTGAGCTTAAAGGGCTGGCCCATTTTTTAAGCAGCAAAGCGTAGGCGGCCCACGCCACCATGGCAATCACCACCAGGCCATCTCCCAAGACCCAAACGACTTGAGACAGTGCCACCCACTGGCCTTTGACCACCACATGCAAAACACCCAACAAAGCGATGCCAACCCCCAGCGACTGCTTCCAAGTGAACGATTCTTTCAGCCCGATGACTGCGCCCAGGGTGATCAAGACAGGTGAGGCGGCATAGATCAATGCAATATTGATGGCCGTGGTTGTTTCTGCAGCCCAATAAACCCAGGCGCCGCAAATGAGCATGCCCAGGCTGCCCAAGACCACGTACTGCCGCCACGCTTGCAGGGTGCTATGGCGCTCGCGCCATAGTTCGTGGCGGGCAATCAAAGCCAAAATGAGGCCAGCTAAAAACCAGCGCCCCAATGCCAAGACATGGGGGCTGATGATGCCAGGCGCAGTTCTGGCCACAATGTAGTTCACCGACCACAAGGCCGGTGTAATCCATATCAAAGCTTGCGCCAGCTTTTGGCGCGAATCTGCGTTGATCAGACCGCAGCTAAGCGTTGCTCTAACGCTGCTTTGGTGTCTAACAATGCTTTGGGCAGTTTGTAAGCCAATTGCTCAAAGTGCGTGGTGTGCAATTGGAATTCTTGCTGCCATGCGGCTTTGTCAATGCTGGTGACGGTTTTGAACTGATCTGCTGTGAAGTTCAAACCTGTCCAGTTCAATTCACCATAAGTGGGCGTGATGCCGAACATGGTTTCTTGACCTTGGGCCTGACCTTCTAAGCGGTCGATGATCCACTTCAAGACACGCATGTTGTCGCCATAACCAGGCCAGACAAACTTGCCAGCCTCGTCTTTGCGGAACCAGTTGACGCAGTAAATGCTAGGCAACTTGTAACCGCCGGCCTGAATTTTGGCGCCCATGTCCAACCAGTGTTGGAAATAGTCGCTCATGTTGTAGCCGCAG
>JACCDJ010526273.1_pt1 | contig 11286 bp, 11 predicted proteins | sample 7444481 | NCBI WGS metagenome assembly JACCDJ01 (sample SAMN15323435, study PRJNA562643) | freshwater metagenome | isolation source: river surface water | place: USA:Blue River Watershed | collected 2017-08-15 | reverse complement strand
TGCCATGATCACCAAATCATCATCGGTAACGTAATAGCGCGCAGGGCGAAGTCCATTTCGATCAAGCGTTGCGCCAATTTGACGACCATCTGTAAAAGCAATTGCTGCCGGACCGTCCCACGGCTCCATCATGGCTGCATGGTACTCATAAAATGCACGCCGATTCTCATCCATCAACGTGTGCTGTTCCCAAGCCTCAGGAATCATCATCATCATTGCCTGTGCTAATGGATATCCAGCCATTACCAGAAGCTCGAGGCAGTTATCAAATGAGGCGGTGTCTGATTGCCCAGGGTAAATTAAGGGCCACAGTTTTTGTAAATCGTCGCCCAATACGGGTGAGCTGATTGCGCCAGTTCTGGCATTGATCCAGTTCACATTTCCTTTAACGGTATTAATTTCACCGTTATGCGCAATTAAACGATAGGGGTGAGCAAGTTCCCAAGCGGGGAAGGTATTCGTTGAAAAACGTTGATGAACGAGAGCAAGCGCGGAAACAGCCTTAGGGTCTTGCAAATCGCAGTAATAGGCGCCGACCTGACTGGCAAGTAAGAGGCCTTTGTACACCACCGTGCGAGCAGACATGGATGTTACGAAATATTCTTTTCCATGTTTGAGATGAAGATCTTGAATCGCATGACTTGCGGTTTTACGAATTACATATAGTTTGCGCTCTAGGGCATCGGTAGTCATGATGTCGCGACCACGTCCGATAAAAATTTGCCGAATAATTGGTTCGGTTTTTTTAACAGTTGGTGACATCGGCATGGTGCTATCAATGGGCACATCACGCCAACCCAAAACAATTTGACCTTCTTGCCTGACTGTACGTTCGAGCTCTTGCTCACAAGCTAAGCGGGAAGCATTTTCTTTAGGCAAGAAGATCATTCCCACTCCGTACTCACCGACAGGCGGGAGTTCAATTCCCTGCTTTTTCATCTCACTGCGATAAAGCTCATCGGGTATCTGTATCAGAATTCCAGCACCATCACCCATTAATGGATCAGCACCGACTGCGCCACGATGATCCAAATTCTCAAGAATCTTTAATCCTTGGGCAATGATGTCGTGGGATTTCTTACCCTTAATGTGTGCAACAAATCCAACACCACAAGCATCATGCTCATTGCGAGGGTCATACAACCCTTGTGCGCTCGGACGCAACTCAAATTGACTCATATTCAATCCAAAAATTAGGGGCGGCTGCCAATCCCCTTGGATCAGCTAATTGAATGCCGGGAGGGTAAATATAGGGGAATCTACTAAGGGATGCAATAAAAATTTATCGACTCTGTCATATTTTATTGATTGAGGGACAGGCCTTTAAATAAATAAAGGGGACAGAGTCATTGCTTTTTTGGCCTACCCCTAGGCTTGATGAGGCATTTAGCCAGATCAATTTTGGGATGATGAAGGCCAAAATTCTTACTAATCCATGGTTTTGAACGTATTAAATGTTCCGTGATCGCCTTATCCTCATGATGGGGTGCGCCCTCTTTAACGAAATTTGCCCAAGCCATTTGCCTTTCAAAAGGAGTGTTTCCCAAGCCCCAAAAACTCGGGTGGTCGATTAGCCATGTCTCCGCCTTCCCCCCGATATGACTTTGATAACTCGTATTTCGACAATCCTCGGGACGGGTCTCCAATCCTGCACGAACGGGATTTAATTCAATGTAGCGTTGCACCCGAAGAACATAGTCAGGGTCAATTAAGGATGAACAAAATCGACCTTCCCAAATAGTCCCGCTCGACGAATGCATTCGATTGAAATACTGCGAGTACCTTCTGCCTAAGGATTGCATCAATTTAGCCAATGAATAATCGTATTGCGGGGTTACTAAGAGATGGGTGTGATTTGACATTAATGCAAATGCGTGGATTGCGCATGAAAACTCTTTTGCCGCTTCACGGATCCAATTTAAATACTGGCGATAGTCCGCTTCATCCGAAAAAATAATTTTGTGATCATGGCTGCGAGCCAAAACATGCATGACTTGTCCAGGAATGACCAAGCGCGCTGTACGAGTCATCGCTCATTTAATTGAGTTGACGAACGCCACCAAGCGGTGCGAACTCGGGAATAATCCAATCACCATCAAATTCAGAGACCCCGGCTGGAGTCTTACGAGGGATCTCCGGCACACCTCGCAAAGCTACTGACATAAAGTTAATCCATACAGGTAGAGCCAATCCACCACCAGTTTCGCGATCACCCAAACTTCTCGGGTTATCAAAACCGATCCATGCAACAGCAGAAACGCGAGGGTTATAGCCTGCAAACCAAGCGTCATGCGAATCATTGGTTGTTCCTGTTTTTCCAGCAATGTCATTTCGTCCTAGAGCAGATCTAGCCCGAGCTGCCGTTCCTGTTTTAGTAACCTCTTGCAGCATGCTATCCATTACAAAGGTGGTGCGCTCATCTAGAACTCGACTTGCGTTCTTTCCGACCTTGATAGGATTTGCTTCGAATAAAGCTTGATCTTTCGCATCAGTCACTTTTTCAATGAGATAAGGATTGACATAGTAGCCGCCATTTGCAAACACGCTGTAAGCACTGGCCATTTGCAATGGGGTGACAGAGCCTGCGCCAAGAGCCATCGTCAAATACGGAGGATGTTTTTCAGGTTCAAAACCAAACCGTTGAATGAACTCCTGGGTATAGGAGGGAGTAATTTTTCGTATAACTCGCACCGATACCAAATTTTTTGACTTCGCAAGTGCAGTGCGCAATCGCATCATGCCGTCAAACTTGCCGTCATAATTTTTAGGCTGCCAAATTTGGCTACCGGTTTCTAAAGCGCTAATGGAGAGAGGGGCATCATTAACCAATGTTGACGGACTTAATCCTCGCTCAAGCGCAGCAGCATAAACAAACGGCTTGAATGCTGAGCCGGGTTGACGTAAGGCTTGAGTCACATGATTAAATTTATTTCTTCGGAAATCAAACCCACCCACCAGAGCCAAGATTGCTCCATCGGTGGGATCAAGCGCAACAAAAGCGGCTTCGACCTGAGGTAGTTGAGCAAGTTTCCACACCTTGTCATCGTTTAACAAGCGTACAACTGCACCCGGCAGAATACGGCGCTTTGGTTGTGCGGATTCAGATAACGAGCTGCTAGCCAGTCTTAAAGCATCGCCCTTAATGGTGATTACCTCACCAGTAGCAATCATGACCTTTAATTCCTTGGGGCTTGCCTCGAGCACCACCCCGGATTGCAATTCATCGAGAGCCGGATAATCCAAAAGGGCGTTATCGATTGCTCTTTGGCGTTTGACCGGATCAGCGGGCAATTCAATAAAACCTTCGGGCCCGCGATAAGCGTGTCGCAAATCGTAATCAAATACACCTTTTCGTAATGCAGCGTAAGCAGCGTCTTGATCGGCTTTTAATATGGTGGTGTAAACATTAATCCCCTGTGAATAAATGATTTCGCCGTATTGCGCAAATAAAAGTTGTCTAGCCATTTCGGCAACAAAATCAGCGCGAGTATCAAACTCCTTACCAAGGCCCCTTACCTTAATTGTCTCGGCCATCGCTTTTTCATATTCGGCAGGAGTGATATAAGACAAATCACGCATGCGTTGCAAAATATATTCTTGGCGAATCTTGGCACGCTTGAAATTGCTCACGGGGTTATAGGCAGAGGGTGCTTTTGGCAGGCCTGCAAGCATGGCAGCCTCAGCCACGCTGATATCTTTCAATTCCTTGCCAAAGTAAATTTTGGATGCGCTAGCAAAGCCGTAAGCGCGTTGTCCCAAATAAATTTGGTTCATATAAATTTCAAGGATCTTATCCTTGGTTAATTGGGATTCAATTTCCCAAGCAAGTAATACCTCATAAAGTTTTCGAGTAAAAGTTTTTTCATTACTCAAGAAGAAATTACGTGCAACCTGCATCGTAATGGTCGAAGCACCCTGAGATAATCTTCCTCGCAAGTTCGCTAAGGTCGCTCTTAAAACACCCCAATAATCGACTCCGCTATGGCTGTAAAAACGATCATCTTCAATTGCAATCACGGCATATTTAAGAAAAACGGGTATTTCATTTAAGGGAACGACGCTTCGTCGTTCTTCGCCAAACTCACCAATTAAAACCTTATCGGCGGTATAGATCCGAAGAGGCTCTTTAGGGTTGTAATCTACCAGCGCAGATATGTTGGGCAAATTAGGCTTCGCAATAATAAAAGCATATGCAACCAGCATCGAAAAAAAGAGTCCCAAAACCAACATCAAAATCAAGAAGGCTTTGATTAGCGGGCTTGAGCTAGTCTTTTTGGAAAGATGCGACCCTGAGCCTCGTTGAAAAGATGGTTTATTTCCCGGTGGATTTGCCATCTTCGAATTATAAAGTTCTACATCAATTTCAAGCGCTTCCTACAAATAAATCAGATTTTTCTGATTTATTTCCCTTGTCTGCTTGGTCACAATGAACCATGGTCTATCGCGATATCAAACGAGAGGATTTTGACGAGGCTTTAAAAAGTCTAGGAAACGATCCCGCAATTTTGGATCATGACGTCCATGCAAGTCATTTACAAGCAAAAAGTCATGATCCTTGGTATGCAACCTTCAATCGGAAATGGATGGAATTGAGCACTCTAAAAGATACAAATATGAATATTTCAAGTCTTATTATTTTTTTCGCTCTTGGGCTTATTGGAGTTTTTATAACTACCCTATATCTTGCCATCCAGATTCACCGTCTTCCGGATACTCATAGCTTTGGAAGTGATGTGAATGAGTTAAAAAAAGAACTCAAAGGTATCCAAGCCCAAATCAACGAAATAGATGAACTAATCCAAGAGCAACACATTGAAATGATGGATCAACTGGAGGAGATCAAACTAAAAAAGCAATTTAAAACAGCTGCCCCTCAAGCTGTGCATATCTCCAAAATTGACCGAGATGAAATCGAACTAAAAAAATGGCGGCATCTTGGAATTGGAAAAAATCGCGAAGGTGAATATGTCTTGTTACACGATGGGGAACAAAGTGTCATGTTCTCTAAAAATCAATTCATTAAACCGACTTGGCGTATTTTGGACTTTAATAATAAGCAAACCGTTCTGCTTGGCCCAGAAAATAAGCGGATCAATCTCGTCTCGCAATGAATAAACGATTTCTGAATTGGGCGGCAATTATTTTTGCTTGGTCCATGCATAGTGTTTGTGCCCAGAATATTTCTAAGGATCATTTTTCTCCAAATACAGTGATTAGTATTTCGGTAAAAGAAATGCCAATGTATGACTTACTTCAAATGATGGCACGTCTTGGTAAAACTCATTTTGTTTTAAGTCCAAGTATTCAAGGCGAAATCAGTCTTCACCTTGAAAATATTCCTTGGCAAACAGCTTTATCAACGATCTTGGCAAGCCGAGGATTGCGATTCATTCGAAATCAAGATTTATATTGGATTGGTAGTCACAACGAAATTAGCGCTTTCCAAAAACAACGTCGTGATGAATCAAGCTTGCCCTTTGGTGGAGAACATCATGGAACTCCTCGACAAATTTTAATTGAGGCCAGAATTGTTGAGGCTGATCACCGCTTTGCCCGAAATCTCGGCATGAAGTTAAGTTTGCGCTCTCATTATCCGACCAACGAAAACAATCCTTCTAAATCCGCAAAGCAAACATTTAACCTTGGCATGCCACTTGATGCCGCAGGTTTAAGTGGCTTTGAACCAGCATCAGCTGCAACAACAATATTAACCAAGAGTGCTACTCGCCTCCTTGATATTGAGTTAACTGCCCTAGAAAGTGATGGTCAAGGAAAAATCTTATCGAACCCTCGAATCATGACCGCAGATATGGTCAAGGCTACCATCGAACAGGGAACTGAGTTACCTTATCAAACATCCTCTTCTAGCGGTGGAAATAAAATTCAATTTCGCAAAGCGAATCTTCGCTTGGAAGTCATTCCCAAAATTCATCATGACGGAAAAATATCTTTACTGGTTTCTATTAATAAAGATAGTGTTGGCATGAAGACAGAACAAGGTTACGCCATTGATACCAAAAATTTAACTTCTGAAGTCAGTGTGGAAAACGGCGGCACAATTATTTTGGGTGGAATTTATCAAACCACTGAACGCGATGATTTTGTTAAAGTGCCGATCCTGGGCGATATTCCCGTGATTGGTAATTTATTCAAGCATCAATCAAAACTTCGTGACAAGACCGAACTTCTTGTATTTATTACCCCCACCATTTTGGATAAACCCGAATAGAATGGTGGAATGGATATTGAAAACTCCAATATTTTTTTAATTGGCTTAATGGGTGCCGGAAAATCAACAGTCGGACGATTATTGGCACGTAAGCTTGATCGCCGTTTTATTGATTCTGATCACGCACTAGAGGAACGTTGTGGGGTCAAAATACCAACCATTTTTGAAATGGAAGGAGAATCCGGTTTTCGAAAGCGCGAGGCGCAAATTATTAACGACCTCACTTTGGAGAAAAAGATCGTTTTAGCAACTGGAGGTGGTGCAGTTTTACTTCCAGAAAATCGAAAGGTCTTAGCCGAGCGCGGTACTGTCATTTATCTTCATGCCAATCCAATTGAGCTTTGGCATCGCACAAAGGGTGGGGAAGGTCGGCCATTACTTCAAAATGGGGATCCAAAAAAGATTCTGGAAAATTTATATGCGGTTCGCGATCCGCTCTACCGAGAAATCGCTGACTTTACAATTGAAACTGGAAAGCCAAGTGTTAACCAACTTGTAAGCTCTCTGTTAATGCAACTTGAACTGGCCTCATGAAGACTCTAAACGTATCCCTTGGTGAACGTAGCTACCCTATATTCATTGGCTCTGGGCTCATAAGCCAAGCCGGGCTCTTTAGGCCATTTATTGCAAATAAGTCTGTCTTTGTTGTGACGAATACAACGGTTGGGCCTCTGTATAGCAAAAAGCTGATGCAAACTCTTGCGGTAGACGCAAAATCCGTTCATGAAATTGTGCTACCGGATGGTGAGTCATATAAGGATTGGCAAACACTCCAAAAAATATTTGATGCCCTTCTCACTCAAGGAGCAGATCGCAAGTCTGTTCTAGTTGCCCTAGGTGGTGGTGTGATTGGCGATATGGTGGGATTTGCTGCGGCGAGCTTTATGCGGGGTATTCAATTTATTCAAGTTCCAACAACCCTGCTTGCCCAAGTTGATTCCTCTGTAGGTGGCAAAACCGGCATTAATCATCCTCTTGGAAAAAATATGATTGGTGCGTTTCATCAGCCAGTTACGGTAATTGCAGACCTAGATACTCTAAAAACTTTACCTCCCAGAGAGCTATCTGCTGGTTTAGCCGAGGTGATTAAACATGGGGCAATTGCTGATGCAGACTTCTTTCGTTGGATCGAAGATCACCAAAATGAACTAATGGCGTGCGAACCAAATGTGATGAGTCATGCAGTTGAGCGCTCGTGTGAAATTAAATCAGCAGTTGTAGCGGCCGATGAAAAAGAATCTGGTATTCGGGCAATTCTTAATTTTGGTCATACCTTTGGTCATGCGATTGAGTCCGGTCTTGGCTATGGGAAGTGGCTTCATGGAGAAGCTGTTGGCTGTGGAATGGTAATGGCTACCGATTTGTCTTGTCGTTTAGGCTACCTTAATTCAGAAGATCTCAAGCGTATCAAACTTTTGGTTAACGCTATGGGCCTTCCAAGTTCTGCGCCTATGATCGGTAATCCTCGATTTTGGGAACTCATGCGGATTGATAAAAAATCAGAAGGTGGTGCAATTCGTTACATCACCTTAGAAAAAATAGGCAAAGCCAAAATTGAAGCGGTTGATGATTCCGTGATTGAGACAGTTCTTACAGCGAATCAAGCAACTGAATCTTAATTTCTTTTCCGGCTTGAGCGCTTGTAAAGTTCGATAAATCAGAAAGAAGTTCTTGACCTGTTTTAGTGTCTAGCCACAACGGTTTTTCTTTAGTGCCCGCCCAACGATAGTGAAAGCCTCCGGCCTTACATGCAACCCAAATCTCATGCAAGGGGGGTTGGGTATTCACAACAATCACACTACGATCACGAAAAACGATATTGACAACATTGCCCCCTTGACGTGCGATATCAAGATCAAGATCAAGGATTTCATCGGCTTTCTCTAGAGAAACTTCGATGGACTGTAAAAGATGGCTAGCGATTTGATGAAACTGCTTATCATCAATTTTTTCAATCTGGATTGAATTCATATTCTGCATGCTATATTCAAATATCTGTGACGAAGCTCATGATGATATCGATTGTAGTTAAGATTCCGCTCTGTGCTCTTTTAATGTCCCTTGTTGGTTGTGGGATTAGGGGTCCCTTATTTTTACCAAACGTGCCTCCAGTACCCCCAACACCCACTCAACCTGAGCCCAAAGGAACCCTCTATCCTCCTAAAGAAAGTGGTTCCTCTCCATCGAATAGTGCAGGACAATCAAAATAATTCGCGTATGAGCCCCATTCCATCACTTGTCGGATTTACTACCCAAGATAACCAATGGTTTGCCGAAGATATTCCACTATCGCAACTGGCAAAGCAATTTGGTACGCCTCTTTATGTCTACAGTAAAAAAGCAATATGTACTGCGTATCGAGCCTACGATGCGGCTTGCATTCGCTCAAATGGCAGCAGACGGGCGCGCGTTCACTATGCGGTAAAAGCAAATAGCAATCTTGCGGTTCTCGATGAACTTAAGCAACTGGGTGCTGGTTTCGATTTAGTAAGCGGTGGTGAGCTTGCGCGCGCCCTTCGCATTGGCGCTGACCCCAAGAGTCTTGTATTTGCTGGGGTTGGTAAATCGACTACTGAAATTAAACAGGCGCTGAAACTCGGTGTTAAATGCATCAACGTCGAGTCGATACCTGAACTACATCGGATCAATTCGCTTGCAAAAGATTTAGGATTGCGCGCGCCCATCTCTTTGCGCGTTAATCCCGATGTGGATCCTCAAACCCATCCCTATATTTCTACCGGGCTCAAAGATAATAAATTCGGAATTGCATACCATGAGGTACTAAAAACCTACCGCGAGGCTGCAACGCTTTCGAATATTGATATTGTCGGTATTGATTGCCATATCGGCTCACAGATCACCTCTACCTCACCATATATAGATGCGCTTGATAAAGTGCTTGATTTGATCACACAACTCAATCGTGACGGAATCAAGATTCATCACCTCGATTTAGGTGGGGGTTTAGGAATTAATTACGGATCAGAATCTCCTCCCGATATCACTGCATTTACTAATTCGCTCCTCAATCGAATCGACGAGCGAGGGTTTGATCATCTTGAAGTTTTATTGGAACCGGGGCGATCCCTTGTTGGTAATGCTGGCATCCTTCTAACTCAAGTCGAGTATTTAAAAACAGGTTCCGACAAAAACTTTTGTATCGTAAACGCTGCCATGAATGATTTAATGCGACCAGCTTTATATGAGGCCTATCATGCAATCGTGCCAATCGAAAGTAAAACTGGTAAAGCGATTAAATACGATGTGGTTGGTCCGGTTTGCGAATCCGGCGACTGGTTGGGCAAAGATCGTGATCTGGTATTGCAAGAGGGTGATATCTTGGCAATCTTATCGGCTGGCGCCTATGGTTTTGTCATGGCCTCCAACTACAACACGCGCGGGCGAGCCGCTGAGGTCATGGTCGATGGTAATCAGGCCCACTTAGTACGTGATCGAGAGACTATTGAAAGTCTCTTCGAAAACGAGCGAACGATTAAATAAGGCGAACTACAAACAGGCTTCGTTTAACGAAGACCTGCCATGTAATCAGATACTGCTTTCATTTCCGCGTCTGACATCTTTGCGGAGATCGTGCTCATCTGAACACTATTCTTACGAGTACCCTCTCTAAAAGCGACCAATTGAGAAACAGAGTAATCGGCCCATTGACCACTTAAACGGGGATATTGTGCGGGAATACCAGCTCCATTAGGACTGTGACAACCTGAACATGCAGGAATACCCTTCTCTGCAATTCCGGCGCGGTAAATTTTTTGTCCCAATGCAATCGTATCTTTATTTTGAGCGACGCCAAGTTTGGGCTCTTGTTTATTTAAGTAAGCAGAGAGATTGAGCATGTCCTGCTCTGTAAGCACTGCAACCATTCCCATCATTACAGGATTAGCACGACTTCCATCCTTGTAATTTTTAAGCTGCTTCAATGTGTATGCTGTATGCTGTGCGGCTAACTTAGGCCAGGTTGCAACACCGCTGTTTCCGTTAGGGCCGTGGCAGCCAACACAAGCTACTACTCCACGCTTTGGATCACCATTGTTATAAAGAGCATCGCCAGCAGCAGCATCTGCCTTAATGACCGCAGGCGCTGGCGCGCTGGTTGTCATTGCTGGAGCAGCCCCTTTTGCTGGTTCAGCGGCATGAACAATCGAAACAAGAGAGCTTGCCAAAAAAACGATCGACGCAAAAATACTAAATTTGGAAAATTTGCTGCTATAGCGCATTATGGGTACCTAGCCTACTTTGAAATAAATAAGGTGTTCAAACTGAATTCCTGAGATTTTACAATAGCTTCCATTCATGTCTAAACTGCACCAAGCCCGCTTTTTTACCACTGTAAATGAGCTGCACACCCTCCCAGCGGGCAATCTTCCTGAGATCGCCTTTGCAGGCCGCTCAAATGCCGGAAAATCCAGTGCAATCAATACCTTATGCAATCAGAAGCGACTTGCATTTGCGAGTAAAACACCGGGCAGAACCCAGCACATTAACTATTTTGGAATTTATGCCAAGGATGAGCTTTTGGCATATCTGGTCGATCTACCAGGCTACGGCTACGCGGCTGTGGGCGAAGGAACACGTTCTCATTGGAATGAAATTCTCAGCACCTACTTACAAACCCGACAAAACTTGGTGGGGCTGATCTTAATTGTGGACTGCCGTAGGGGGTTAACGGATCTAGACCAACAGATGATTGAATGGTTTGGTGTCACCAAAAAACCAATTCATATTTTGCTTACCAAATCGGATAAACAGACCTTCTCCGAAAACCGAGATTTACTCAATCGGATTTCAGAACAAGTAAAACAATTTGCTCCGCTAGATATTAGTGTTCAACTTTTCTCGAGCACAAAACGGGTTGGTATCCAAGAAAGCGATACACTTATTCAAAAATGGCTTTTTCAGGAATCTAAATAAACGTTGTTTTAAAAAGCACCTATGTCTCAATACCCAGCCTATCGACCCCGTAGAATGCGCCGCGATGATTGGTCGCGTCGTTTAATTCAAGAGAATCGACTCACTGTTGACGATTTAATTTATCC